>Ga0160423_10003706_pt1 | contig 12678 bp, 9 predicted proteins | sample CRUFie14St8metaG_FD_108191 | JGI IMG/M metagenome (GOLD analysis project Ga0160423, IMG submission 108191) | Marine microbial communities from the Costa Rica Dome - CRUD Field 142mm St8 metaG | ecosystem: Environmental > Aquatic > Marine > Oceanic > Photic zone | place: Costa Rica: the Eastern... | reverse complement strand
GGGGGGGGTGGGGGGGGCGGGGCCCGGGGGCGGGGGGGGGTCGGCCCTGCCGGGAGCCCGAAACCTGCCCGGGGGGAGGGAAGGGGGGCTTCCCGGAAGGGGTTGGGGCTTTTTTTTTTTTTTTTTTTTGGGAGGGGTTGAGTACCCCCGGACAAGACACAAGAGTGCTGCTGTGCACCACAGGTGAGTCGCAGTGAGTCTCCATGATCACTGAGGTGGTCATGGGGCTCCCCTCTCCGTTTCGGCCCGCCTCTCCCCGCACCTCGTCCCGTCGCAGGGCCGGCGCGTGCCTTGGACCGTCCCTCGGTCGTCCCCGTATCTCTTGCAAGGAACAACTCTTATGGAACCCGTGCTGACACGGCTCACCTTCTACTCGCTGGCTTGTTGGCTTGACTTGGCCTATGCGGGCGGCGGCTTCAGCAGCCATGGAGGAGGAGGAAGACGTGTGCCCTCTGTGCCTGGAGCAGCTCGACATCACGGACAAGCACATCGAGTTTTGCAAAGGATGTGACTATCGGATGTGCTTGTGGTGCTGGCACCGGATCATGGAGAACGCCGCGAAGGACAACAGAGTGGGCTGCTGTCCCAACTGCCGGCGAGAGTATGACAAGGAGAGGATCACGAAGGGTCAGGTGGATCCCACCAAGCTGGCAAAGGAGCAGGAGAAGAAGCGAAAAAAGGAGTCTCAGAACAGGAGCAGGTACAAGCCAGGGGACGGCGTGTCTCGAAAGCATTTGCAGAACGTCAGGGTGATCCAGAGGAACCTGGTGTACGCCATCGGGATCCCCCTGAAGCACTGCAAGGAGGACACCCTGGGAAGGCAGGAGTTCTTCGGTAGGTATGGGGAGATCCAAAAGATATCCGTCAACAGGAGCGGGCCCAATGGGCGGTATGGAGGCGGCGGGGGCGGCACAGGCAGCGCGTACGTCACCTTCAAGCGCGAAGCGGACGCTGTGATCTGCATCAAGAAGCTGGACGGGAGCGTCGTGGACGGGCACACCATCAAGGCGTGCTTTGGCACCACCAAGTACTGCAACTCCTTCCTCAAGTACCAGCCTTGCAACAACCCGGACTGCCTGTACCTGCACGAGATCGGCGAGGAGACGGAGAGCTTCACCAAGGAGGAGATGGCGAGGATCGGCACGAAGCATCACAGCTTCCACGTGCCCCAGCGGTCGCAGCAGCAGCAAGGGCAGCAGCGGTGTGTCACCATTCCGGTGCCCGCGTCCCACCAGGCCTCCAGGAGCAGCAGCGCGCAGCCCGCCCCGGGACCCTCGGGGATGGGCGCCAACGGGGCAGCGGCGAACGGAAATGGCTCGGCGGAGGGGGCTCCCGGTCTCGGGGCTTTCCCGCTGCCCACGCCCGCACAGGCGCCACAGGCGGCGCCGCAGGCCGACACCCAGCTCTCCGCGGGTGAGATGTTCCTGAATCACATCCAGCAGATGATGCAGGGCAGCCAGGCGAACCTCCTCGGGGGAGGAGGGTTCGGCATGGAGCCCCCCGCGGTCCATCAGACTGTGGACGAGATCGAGTCCAAGATGCAGTACTCGGGACGGACGAGGAGCCGGTTCAGCTTTGCAAACACCAACTCGGAGGAGGAGCCGATCTCGAACTTGGCGCCACCCCCAGGATTCAACAACTTCATTAATTGAGGTTCCAGATAGTATACAAAACAGAATAGCCGTTGCAATGTCCCTGTCAAAGCCACGCACCAACTTGTTTCCTCCTTCATGGGGAGGACAGCTCCGCCAGCAGGGAGAAGATCGACCACGCTGTAGCCGCAGTCTGCCGGCTCGCCACACCCTCCAGCTGCTCAAGCAGGCCCAGAACCTCGGCCTCAGAGTGCGCCACCGTCGCCGCAGCGCCCGAACCGAAACCCTGTTTTGGCAGCGCGGCACTGGGGTCGCCCCCGATCGCGTGGTGACCGTTCCCATTGACAGCTGCCGCCGCCTTCCGAGGCATCCCTCCCTCCCCGTTTTCCCTAGGTGTGGCCCCCTCCACCCCAAGGGTCTCCAACCTCCCTCGCAGTGCGGCCGCCTCCTTCTCCGCTTTGAGCTCCGACGACCTCGCCTGGAGGAGCCTCTCCTCAAGCTGGATCACCTCAGACGCCAGCGACTTGGCGCGCTCCGCGGAGGCCGCAGAGCCGTTGAGGGCGGCGTCTCTCTCCTCCAAGGCGCGCTCCGCCGCCGACGCGAGAGTGTCCACTTGATCTCTCAGCTCCTCGACCTCGCCGGCGAGCGTGCTCGCGTGGCTGCCGTTGGCGTTAAAGCTCTCGGTGAGTGACATGTTCTCCCTCGTTAGCGCGTCGATGGCTGCCTGCTGCTGCTCCAGGCCTCGCTGGAGCTCGAACTTCTCCCTTGTCAGCAGGTCGATATGGTCCTGAAACCCGCGAGAGTCCATCTCCGACAGAGTTTTGGACGGTCGGGCTGGGAGGGCGCTGCGGTCGGCGACGGACTGCTTTGGAGGCGCAGGGTCGGGATCCGCGGGGCCCTGGGGCTTCCCGCCTGCGGGAATGGCACCAACGATGGAGGGTGCCGCCCCCGCGCCCGCCTCCGGCCACACCTGCCTTGATCTGAGGGAATCGAGAGCGCCGGGATCCTTGTTCGCGAGGCGCTCGGCGCGCAGAGACGGGATCTCGGCAATCCCGGGCTTCGGGGGATCCTTGGCCGGCACGGGTCTCACGGCCCCGGCGCCCCCACCCTTGTTGTGCTGGCCCAAGCCCATCCCGGACAGCAGAGAGGACGTTGAGGTCGTCTCCGTCTTTCTTCCGTTGCCCACGGACATGTAAGAGTCCGACAGCATCGAATAGGACTGGGACAGGGACACGGGCTTGGGCTCCTCGTTTGCAGAAGCCTTGGACGTCGATGCCCGCTCGAGTGGCGCAGACGTCGTCGTGGCGAATTCTGGCTGCTGTCCGATGGCAACAGCGCTATCCACAGGCCGCGGTCGAGGTGGTTCGGGGTAGCTCGCTCCGCCGACAGGGAGGTGACCATCCTCCCGCATGGTTGACCCCTCGTCCGCCTTTCGCGCGGGAGCGCTCTCTGCCTTAGTCTGCGCTTCCGCACGTCCGTCCGTCCTGGACTCCGGTGTCTCAGTCACGGGCTTCGCGGGCTCACTCTTCACGGGCCCATTCTTCGCCTTCTTTTCCTTCCGCTTTTTCTTGCGGTTCCGGAAGGCCTCCAGCTTCTTCCGCCCCGCCTCCGCGAGGTCGGCCTTGCTCAACGCACCGGCCTCCATCCCTCACTAACCCACCTGGCCCCTCGAACGCGGGGGAGGGGGCGACCACAGCTTCTCTCGGACGGATTTGCTCTCATCGTCAAAATCAACGGATTACGATTCTGCAGTCAATGAGGGGAACGAGAGAGAAAGGCTAAATCAATACTAAACAGGTCATGACAAGGGCTCCCGAGGTCCGGGAGCCGAGGCCTCAGTGGTACGACTTCTTCGTGACGGGCCTGCTCGGCCTGAAGGGCGGAGTTCCCGGCGGAAGGGGGACCCCGTCCTTGGAGAAACCACCCGGGGGCGGGCACGGCGGCGGGCTCACCCCAGGGGGTGGCTTCTTCCCCGCTGCCGAGGCGAGCCCCAGCCTGTCGTCGTCGAAGGACAGCGCGTGCTCCACGGATTGTGGCCTAGGGATGTTGTTGAACGCCATCGACATGGGTGGCACCACGATCTGCTTCTTGTTCAGCCCCCAGTCAAAGCTTGAGTACCTCAGTGTGAAGGACTCCTTCTCGATGGCCGCGAGCATGGGCTTCTGCCTCGTGGCCGGCAGGAACGGTAGGAGCCACTTGAGCAAGTGGGCCTCCGAGCTACCAAAGTCATCTCGGTACCAGTCGAAGATCGCATGGAGCATGATCTGCACGTTGGCCTTTGAGCTCAGAGGGTTGGCAGACTTGCTCGTGGTCTGGAAGGCCACGTGGTTGGCTCTGAACTCCCTGGTTGCTAGGTTCAACTGCTCGTCCAGCTCCTCCGGGTTGTAGATTCTTAGCTTCGGGCATGACCTGGTGCCCCTCACCAGGCAAAAGTAGATTCTCGGGTCCCACACCACAATTGCGTTCTTCACCCTCGGGTCAATGCTCGAGAAGACCCTGCGGAAGGAGATGTAGGGCTTCTGATTTCCCCTCAAGATTCCGTGCTCGATGTCGTTAAGGGCGTACACCTGCTTCCCAATCCTGTAGCACGTGTGGTTGTAAAAGTGCAGCCTCTGGCACAGCGTGGTGGGCGGTCCCAGCACCACAAACCCGTGCAGCACCAGCGCGTTGTAGATGTTGATGAAGAAGGTCACCCTCTCAGAGAAGGAGAGCTCCGAGATCTCAAAGGACTGGAGCTCGCAGATGAACACGGTGAAGTCTTTGAACTCCTGGGACAGGGCGAGGCCCTCGTAGTCTACTATCGTCCCCGTCCTGGTCTCGGCGGCAAACCTGGAGATCAGGTTGGACAGCCGGCTCCTGAGCTCCGCGTCGATCTCCACGCTGGACTTCTTTGTGCCTCCCTTTGGCACCTTCATGTTCAGGATGCTCCCGACCTCGTCCTCCTTGAACCTGTAGAGGGCGTCCCCATCCTCGAAGACGTCGTTCTTGTTCACGTGGTAGAAGACACCAACGTCCGTCCACCTCTGCGCTGCCACTGTGGCATCCTCCCGATTTGTCAGCGAGAGGTGCTGCACCAAAAAGTCCACGCAGTCCGACCCCCTGAAGGTCTTGAAGTAAGGAATCCGGTTCAGGACCTTGTCCGAGATGTCCAGGTTCTGCCTCATCCGCACCACCAGCTTCTCGAACTGGAGCTCCTCCTCCACCTCGCTAAGGATGACCTGGGTGCTGGCCTGCCCTGGGCTCCCCCGGCCGTGAGACAGCGGGGTCTCCACCACGCCCGAGCTGAAGTAGGGCTTCGAGGCGTCGTCCCTCCGCAGGGACTCCCACTTGAACTGCTCCAGCTCAACCTGCCTCTTCAGGAAGGGCATGGCCAGCAGAGACTCAATGCTGGGCCTGCTGCCCGGGTTCTTCCTCAAGCAAGTCTCAATGGCCGTCCTCAGCTCCTCCGAGTACTGCTGGGAAATGGGGTTGTACTTGCCCTGTACGATGGACATGACCAGGGCTGGCAAATTCGTCGCATCAAAGGCGTGCTTGAAGGTGGTAAGCTCGTACATGATGCATCCCACGGCCCAGATATCAGACTTTTGGTTGTAAGGGTGGCCCTCGCACAGCTCAGGCGAGAGGTAGTACGGCGTCCCGACGGCGGAGTGCGCGAAGCTCGTCTGCGAACCCAGGACCTTTGACAAGCCGAAGTCTCCCAGCTTGATTTGACCCTTCTTTGTAACAAAGACATTCTTCGTTTTGAGGTCCCTGTGCAGAATCTTCTTGTTGTGCAGGTGCTCCAAGGACAGCAGCAGCTGAACAAAAAAACTCAGGACCTGCTCCTCGGAGAAGGGTTGCCGGCACTTCTGGATCAGCTGGAACAGACTCCCGTTGTCCGCGTACTCCATGACCACGTTCAGCACCCCGTCCTCGATGAAGGAGCCATAGTACCCGATGATGTTGGGGTGGGCCAAGCTGGCGAGGACCTGGGGGAGCGGAGAGGGACCAAAGTCAGGAAAGGGCAATCGTCGGGGCGGTCGATGGCAGGCGCATCCTCGTCCCGGGACTCACCTTGATCTCGTTCATCACCTCGGCCTGGTCCTCCGGCGCCTGGTCCTCGATGAACATGCGCTTGAGCACGAAGCGGCTCCCATCACTCTTCCTCTTCACGAGAATGACCGAGCCCTGTGCGTGAGAAAGGGAGGACAGTCGCAGCGGAGCGTCAGTCGATCAGAAATTCGTCGCGGTTGACCATACCTCGTGGTGCGGTCGCCCAGGAAGCCACCGCTATTTCGAGACGCGCTAACTCTCTGTGCCCCTCCTCTCTCCACTCTATTCGCAGGACGCGTGAGTCCCGTTTTCGTCCGCCCTCGTACCTGTGCTCCCCTCCCCAAAGACTTGATCTTTTCGAACTTCTCCATCTTTTGGTGCCGCTCCTCCGCCAGGGACCGGGCCCTATCCCCGAAGAGTGCTTATGTGTGTGTGTGTGTGTGTGTGTGTGTGTGCTGCTCCTCCTCAGGAGCTCTTTCTTTGCGTGACTGACACCGAGCCCTTGCAGCCCCATGCCTATTCAGTCCGCGGTGCCCTTCCGTGGACCACCGCCGGGACCCTCAAGGGGCGGGCCTCTCCCCCCGGTGTCCTCTCTGCCGCCCTCGCGAGGGCTGCGCCCGCTTCTCCAAAGACCTCGCGAAGACTAAACCTTCCCCCCCCCCTGCCTGCTGCGATCGGAATTCTGATGCGTATTTTCACTTGGTTGATTGAAATCAATTTTTTTTTTCGTGTGACTCCAAAGTTCCACAACAACTTTACTTCAGACGTTAAACCTGAAGAGTATGACGTCCCCCTCCTGGACGACGTACTCCTTCCCCTCGCTCCTGAGCAGGCCCTTCTCCTTGGCCGCAGCCTGCGACCCGGAAGTCACGAAGTCTTCATACCCAACGGTCTCCGCCCTGATGAACCCCTTGGCAAAGTCTGTGTGTATCACCCCCGCAGCCTGGGGCGCCGTCATCCCTGACACGATCGTCCACGCCCTCGTCTCCTTCTCCCCGCTCGTGAAGTAGGTCCTGAGGCCGAGCATCTCGTACGCAACCTGTATCAGAGTCTGCAAGCCGGTCTGCTTGATTCCAAATCCGTCCAGAAACTCCTGCCTCTCCTCCCCGCCGAGCTCCACAAGCTCCTCCTCCATCTTGGCCGACACGAGCACGAATCGCGCGTTCTCGGACTCGGCTTTCTCCCTGAGCGCCTTGGCGTGCGGGTTGGACGCAGCCTCGTCCATCAGGTCATCCTCTGCAACGTTCCCGGCGTAAATCACCGGCTTCATGGTCAGCAGCCCCAGGCCCTTGACGAGCTCAAAGTCCTCCTCCGACAGATCCGCCTTCCTCGCCGGGGTGCCCTTCTCCACGGTCTCGTAGATCGTCTCCAGAACCTTCTTTTCCGCCTCGACGTCACCGGCGTCCGCGCCCTTCTTCCCCTTGCCGCCCTTCTTCAGGCGCTGCAGCCTCCGCTCTATCTGGTCCATGTCGCTCAGCGCGAGCTCGGTCTCGATGACGTCCGCGTCCCTGAGCGGGTCCACGGAGCCGTCCACGTGGACGACGTCCGTGTCCTCGAAGCACCTCACCACGTGAACGATCGCGTCGACCTCCCTGATGTGCGAAAGGAACTTGTTTCCAAGGCCCTCGCCCTTGCTCGCTCCGGCCACCAGGCCAGCGATGTCCACGAACTCGATGGTGGTGGAGACTGTGCTCTTGGACTTGGAGATCGCGCTGAGCTCGTGCAAGCGCTGGTCCGGCACCGGGACCGTGCCCACGTTTGGCTCAATAGTACAGAACGGGTAGTTGGCGCTCTCGGCCTTGCTCCCCTCCACCAGGGCGTTGAAAAGGGTGGACTTTCCGACGTTGGGGAGGCCCACAATACCGGTCTTCAGGGCCCGGCAGTGGACGTCCCGCCCGCGAGACGCGGCGGAGAGCGCGGCGCGGCCGTCGCCCAGCCCGGACGAGGCCAGGGTCCTCCTCAACCCCCCGGCCGCCGCTCCCATCGGGTTGCCCGCGGCGTTCGACAGAGCGCACGTCAGCGTCCTCTGGCTCTGCGCTTGCCTTAGGTATGCCCTGGGCGGGCCGACCTTGGCCCGGTGCCCCAGAACTTTCCCGCAGGTCCTCCTCATCACGGTCAGCGCCATCCTGGCCAGTGCTCAGTAATGATTTTATCCTCTTGATCCTCGTGAGCCTCAAAAAATTTGCTGGGGGACGAAGGGGCGAAGGGCTGGGGAGCAATTGGGGAGAGCGAGATGATCCAGAAGGAAAGCAAAGTTGAGCTTTTCACATGGATGCTGTAGTGTGTCAGGCGGGTTACATTGCTCTGCACGACTACGATGTGGTCGAATACGATAGAAAGAAGCCGACGAGGAAAAGAGAGAGAGAGAAGAAGCAAAATTGTGCTTTTCATCACTTCCTGGCGAAGAAGGACGCGATGCCCATCTGTTTCTTCTTTCCAGGGTTGTTCTTCTTCGCCGCCGGGTTAGGGTTCTTGTTCTTCGCCTCCTGCTTCACCTGGGCCGGGTTAGGGTTCTTGTTCTCCACCTCTGGAGAACCGGAAGGTGCCTTGACCTCCGCGGTCGCGGGTGGTGGCACTGCCCCGTCATCCTCGTCGACCTCCATGCATACTTCCTCACCCTTTTCATTGATGAAGGTCTTCACCCTCTTCTTCGCCCGGCCACCCCCCGACGCACCAGACCTCTTGTCCCTCCCAAGCGACAGGGACAGCCCGCCGCCCCGCGGGGCCTCTGCCTGCTGCCTCGGCGCTGCCTCCTCCTCCTTCTCCTCCTCCTCCTCCTGCTGCTGCTGCTCGTCCTCTTCCTGGTCGACGGGGTCAGCCTCGCTCTCGCTCTCGCTCTCGATCGCGAGCCCCCTCCTCGCCAGCTTCTTGGTGGCCCCCAGATCCTCCTCGTCGGACTCCTCCGCAAGCGCAGCCCCATTCCTTCTGGACGATGCCGAGGCCTTGGCCTTGCTATCGGCGGCCGTCGCCGAGGCCTTGGCGCCCAGCCCGATCCCGCCGGAGGCCTTCCTCGGCGTGTTGAGCGAGATCCCGCCGCTCTTGGACTTGGAGGGTGCGGTGCCTTGCGCCGCCCGCCCGCTCGACGCGCCCAGGCCAATTCCGCCCTTCTTCCTCGGCGTGTTGAGCGAGATCCCGCCGCTCTTGGCCGGGGCAGAGGAAGCGGCCTTGGCGCCAAGCCCGTTTCCGCCCGAAGCGCCCTCGGCTTTTGGCGCGGCCTTCCCCTTGGGCGTGGGGCCGGTGCCTACCTGGCTCACGGCCTCCCTCCTCACCTCTTTGCACGTCACGTCGCTCATCCGGTTGTCGCGCAGGCTGTTCGCGCAGTCCGCGGGTTCCGAGAAGAGCGCGTCCACCTGGGTATACTCCGCGGACCACAGGGCGCCAGGGTCCTTGAGCGCGCAGGGCTGGACACTGTAGATGGACCTGGACGTGACCCTCTCCAGGGCCTCCTCCGTCTCCGCGAGCTTCTCCTCCGGAACGAGCTGCACGACGTGCGACCGCTTCGGCGCTTTGGTCCACCCGCAAACCAGGTGGATCCTCCTCAGCTTGTCGCTGAGCTTGCCCTTCGCCAAGTCCTCCAGCAGGGACCTGGCCTTCCTGGCGTTCACTTCGAACTCCCTCGCGACCCACTTGAAAGACACGATCTGCCTCTCCTCGACCACCGCCGCCTCCATCTGGCGCAGGGCCTTCCCATCGTCAAAAGCCGACTCCATGGCGCGCGACACCCGCCGCACCCCAACACTAGCTTCGGCCGTGCGAAGGGTCTTGTCTTCGCCCACCTACTGCGCGGAACGACCGGTTTTGAGCGGGAAACGATTGTTTTTTTTTTTTCCTTGCATTTGCCGCGAAAAGGAGGACTCCAGACTCTCAGAGTCGAGAGCAGGAGGAATGCATATGGGGAATGGGGCTCCCCGCCTTCTCAACTGACCCGCGACGGACGAGGCGAGCGATGCGAAAGCGACGGCAAGAGAAGCTTGCTGACTTGTGTTGAAAATGAGCTAAAGGGTGGTTCCGCTGATTTTTTTAGGTCCCGCTCACGCCTCATCCTCCTCCCTCGGGGACAGCGCCCCGAAACAAGCTGCCGGCCTGAGGAAGTCCAAGAAGCTGGAGTCCGAGTTGGCGTCGTCGCTTGAGGACCTCGAGATCTTTCCTGGGAAGGCCCACTGCCTCCACGTGGACTGCCGGGGCGAGGTTTCCGTGCCGCTGTTGTCGTGCTGCCTCGAAGTTGCCGGCGCCCTGGCCTCCCACTTCTCGCAGCCCTTCCCCGACCCCCTCAGCGACCTCTTCATGATCCAGCTGTGGAAGGAGGCCGAGAGGTTCCTGTCGAGCTCCTGGAGGTCCTTCAGGTCGGCCCCCGGGGACACCTCGCAGCCCTCGCGGTCGTCCTCCTCGTAGGAAAAGAGGCCCAGCACGTTCTCCCAGAACTTGCGCATCTTGCGCTTCATCTTCTCCACCTTCTTCACCCTCCTGTCGACCTTGTGCCTCGCGGTCCTCAACTGGGAGTCGAGCTCCCCACGGCTCTCCTTCTTCATGCACCGGTCGCACAGGCTGACGTGGAAATCATTGTTCTCGTCCTCCGCCCGGGTGGTGCCCCGAACGCAGTGCAACCGAGCGCTAGCGGCCTCCGTGCCGCAATGGTCGCAAACCTTTCTGGCGGGCCTCGGAGTCGCCACGCGATTGAACATGCTGTTGAACTTCTGGCTGTCGAGGCTGTCTACCGTGTCCAGCGGCGTCCTTGGCGTTCGGTGCTTCCGGCGCGGAGTGAACATGGTCGCGCGCCACGTGCGGGGCGAAGGGAGCGACACTGTCATCGCGCGAGGGGCTGGGGGTCGGATCTGATGCAACGAGTCGGCTTTGGTGACCACGCGGCGCGACGCTCCCTGCTCTTCTGATGTCGCGCGGTCCATCGTGCTCCGGGCGATTCTCCCCGGATGCGCCATCATTCTTGGTTTTCCCCAGGCCTTGTAAGTTACGAACACCAGATTTGGGACGTTACGTTTTGCCTCGAAATTTCGACGAGGGTGCGAACCGAACAACCAACAGGGAGGTTCCCGTCCAAGGATCTTCTTGCTCAGCAGGATCACAATCGCGACGCGAGCGCACGAAAGGGAAGCGAGGTGAGAGAGTTTGGAGTCCTGATGGGGTGCGGAACGAGCAGCCTTGGCGCACAGTGCGCCTCCAGCGAGTATGACATCGAGATCGCCAGGACAGCCCGCGGCCTGTATTCTGACAGGCAAGTCGACAGGCTCCTTGGCATGGCGTACTCGCTGAACACCAGGGTCGCGAGGGTGGAGGGGCGGAGGCTCGGGCAGGCGGCGTGAGGGCGGGCGCGCGCGACGACGACTGAAAACGAGAGAAGAAGACGGGCTTGTCTGTGTCAAATGGAATTCTTATTATTTTTTTTATAGTTCTAGTTCTGAGTTTTCTCACGCGATCAGACGAGCTCGAACTGCGCGGCGTGCGGGTAGGTCCCGTCCTTAGCCCTCGACGTGCCGTACTCGAGCACAATCTGCAGCCCCCTGTAGTCCTCGCTGTGCTGCTGGAAGGTCATCCTGCAGAGAAGGGCTTCCTCCCGATCGAGGGCAGAAACGGGCTCAGGCAGCACCAGCAGGGTCTGCGCCCAGTGGGTCTTGTCCCCCCTGGGGCTCGTCGTCAGCACGACCTCCTCGGTCTTGCAGTGCCTCGCGCTGAAGAGGGTGTCGAACCAGACCACCAGGGCGTGAATCTTGCCCTGGCCGGTAGCCTGCGTGAGCTCAAACTCGCTCGAGAAGGACCTGACCTCGTCCGCGGTCACCTTGCACAGGTCGAATTCCGTCACCACGGCGTCCGAAGTGTTGACCCACGCGCCGCTCACGTCCACGACGTGGGCCTGGCTCCTGAGCTCCCTCTCCAACAGCTTCTTGCCCACGGTCCTCATCGAGAACCCCTCGACGTCGTCCCAAAATCCAGAGCCCACGGAGGCCTCCCCGCAACCTGCGACGTGGATTCGCGCCACGTCGGGCATCACGCAACCCCCCGGCCTCAGGTATTTGTCCCTGGCGTGCAGCACGCTGAAGAGCATGGACTCGTACAAGAGGCAGTACCCCATCCATTCGCTGATGATGACGTCACACTTGTACCCTTCCGGGATGGTGCCCTCCTTCTCGATCAGGCCCCCCCGAACCTGCACGACGGACCCAAGCGAGTTCTCCTCGACGATGGCGCGCGCCGCCTCGGCGATGGCGGGGGAGCCGTCCACCGCGCACACGGCCCTCGCGCCCGCCCTCGCGGCAATCATGGAGAGAATTCCCGTGCCGCAACCGACATCGAGAACGTCCTTGCCCCTAGCGAGGTCCGAGGCGTTGAGCTCGATCGCGCTCCTGTACGCCACCATCCTCAGCCGGTCCGAGAGCATCTCCCTGTGGATGCCAAACCCGGCGTAAGAGTCAAAGTAGTTCTTGTCGATTCTCACGTTCTTCAGCCTCGACGCGGACTCCCTGTCGGCGGGCGCGTCGGCCTGGTCGATGAAGGTTCCCGCGACCTTCAGGCTCTCCCTGAGCTCCTGGACGGCCCGCCTCAACGCCTTGTTCTCCTCCTCGAGGGCGCGCACCCTGGTCGATTCGGAGTCCGACTGGGCTGGGGGGTCCTCCGCATCCCCGCTCTCCGCGTCAAGGCCCAGCGCCCCATCGAGCTCGAAGAGCAGCGAGTCGTTCTCCATGAAAGGGATCAGGTACTTGTCGTCCATCCAGGCCTTGTCGGTCCCGTCGACCAAGCTCGCCTCGGTCACCGGCACGCCGGCCGCGACGCTCTCTCGCACGTAATTCACGAGCCTGGGTGGTGGTGGTGTAGAGATAGAGTGTGTGTGTGTGTGTGTGTTGTTTCGTGTTTAGTTTGTGTGACGGGGGCGTCAGCGCGAGGTTCGGGGTTCGAGTCAAGCGGAGCGCACTTTATTTGTGGACCTACTTCATGCAATCGTAAAACCCGACACGGAGCTCCTTGACGATCCGGCGCACGTCGAAGTTGTTGTTGCTTGCGTCGTGGGCGAGGGCCTCCGCCGCGGTTTTGAAGAGCTCCGCGC
>Ga0160423_10003705_pt1 | contig 12681 bp, 10 predicted proteins | sample CRUFie14St8metaG_FD_108191 | JGI IMG/M metagenome (GOLD analysis project Ga0160423, IMG submission 108191) | Marine microbial communities from the Costa Rica Dome - CRUD Field 142mm St8 metaG | ecosystem: Environmental > Aquatic > Marine > Oceanic > Photic zone | place: Costa Rica: the Eastern... | reverse complement strand
TTGGAAGACATGACCGTCGCCCAACTCAAAGACCTCCTGCGCGACCGTGACCTGCCGGTCTCTGGAAACAAGAGCGAACTCATTGAACGCTTGAGAAGCTCGGAACCGAGCCAGGTTAGCGCTTCCGAAGGTCAAGGCGATGGCGCTTCCATGCAGGGGGGGAAAAGCAGCGAGAAGAAGACGAAATTTCGTTGCAGGGTCTGCAACGCCCTTCTCGCCGTGCCCAGCGATTACAACGGTGACGTCGAATGCCCGACGTGCAAAGCCAGGCAGCCGGTGAGGTCGACAGAAGCATCGGTGTCGGTGTTCAACGTCAACCTCACGCAAAATCAGGTGTCGCTCGGTCTTTCAATCGGTGGTGTCGTCCTCGGGATTCTCGCCATCGTGGTCTTTTTCAGCGGTTTTTCCTCTGAGGCGTGGTGCCCAGAGGAAGACCGGACCACGGTGGTTGAGAACGGAGAGGAATACTACACCTGCAGTTCTGACGAATTTTTGTGGGAAACGACGGCCGCCAAGCGTTTCTTCTGGGCATGCTGTTTGTTTGCGCCCCTTTCCGGTGCCCTGACGGCCAGCGGCTTCGGGTACAGGAAACCTGCGGTTGAGTTGACACAACAAACGATGTTTACCCCCTCAGAGCAGAAGAACGACGGGCCATACATGGCCTCAGAGGCTCGGTTTTCGGATTCACCGATGGCGGCTTGGTTGCAATCGCTTGCCCGCTGGTTTGGGGTAGGGCTGTCCACCGCCGCCACGATCGTCACGCTTGTTGTGATAGCGTTCTTCACGCTGGCCATCTTTGCCATTTTGAATTCAGACGGTTTCTTTGCATGAGGTCCGTCGATGCGTGTTGAGCGTGTTTCCTGCGCGATTTCATGGTTTATTTCAAACGCCCAATTTAGGCGAAAAAAATCGCATTTTTTTTCAAAATGATACTTCTCTAAAATGGAACCTATCTTGCTTGTTTAGCGACCCGTTACAAAGGTTCCTAAAGCCAATTCAAGTCGGCTTTAATCGGGGGGAGTTCGCGTGAGCGATACACTGGTGAATCTGTCGGGTCTTGTGGAAACAAGGGCTGGTTCGTCACGAGCGCCAGAAACCGAGCACTTGTTCCCGCTCGTGTCCCTCGCTGCGCTCAAATTCTCATCGGAAAACATTGACGTCGCCAAAACCATCACCTCGGAGGGTCTCACGAAGCAAGGTCGCATTGACTTCATTCGGGATGTGTCCAGCAAAACCGGCAAGGAAATTTTTGAATTTTCGACGTGCAATCGTGTTCTCTATGTTGGCTTTGACATCCACGCCCAAGCGCTGGCGTCCAACTTGGCCGACATTCATGGCCTCGCACAAAACCCGTTTGAGACGTACGAAGGGCTTGATGTCTGGCGGCAACTCGTGAAGGTATGCAGCGGCTTGGACTCCTTCATCATGGGTGAACTCCAAGTCATGTCCCAGTTTCGAAAGTCGGTGAACCTTCACAAGGAACACGGCCTCATCAACCAGTACAACGCTGCCTTCTTCGAACACGTTATTTCAGCAAACAGGGGTGTGAGAAAACAACTCGGTTTCACACAAACCACCGAATCAATGCTGAGTCTTGCGACCACGGCGCTCGAAAATTTTCTTGAAGGCAAGGGCCCCACGGTCGCTGCCGTACTGGGCTTTGGCGAGATGGGGGCCAAGGCTGCAGAAGCCCTCTTGGAATCAGAGCAAACCGACGTGTTGGTTGTGTCTCGCAACCCAGAGAAGTCCAAGGCACGGTTTCCCGAACTGGCCGCTCGCTGCACCATGATTCCATACGAGAACTGGCGAAACAAGACACCGCCGCTGGACATCGTTATCTCCACCATCCGAAACGCCGAGTCCACCTACCATGCCGACCACCCGCTCCCCCTCAACTCGGATGCGACGGCCATGGATTTCTCGTGGCCGCCATCAATCGATGCCTCCACCATCACCGGTGAACAACAACTCATGGGCATGGAACATTGGATCAAACTGTCCCACAAACACGGCAAAGAATGGGACTATGAGGCCAAACTCAACGAGAGTGAAACCGTTATTGACGCTATTGAAAAGCGCTTCACTGAGGCTGTGAGGAACAAGTCAAAAGGACAGTTTCGAGCCATCATCTACGGGAAGATGGAAGAACTCTCGAAGCAGTGGGAAACCTCACCACACGCCACCGCTGACGATGTTCCGCAACTCGGTGCGTTCGGTAGGGAAATCGCCACTTGGATTTGCCTTCAAACCGGCGAGTTTGACCTCTCGGACCTCTCCACTTTCGTTGCCAACACCGAGCGAACATTGAGTTCAGCGATGATCGCTCACGTCGACCATGATGTCAAACGCTCCGTTCTTGCGCTGAACGAGAAAAGCCTGGTCGCCGGGGGAGCTCGATGAGCATCAGGATAGGCACGCGCGCTTCCAACCTCGCAATGTGGCAGGCAACCGCTGTCTTGAACACGCTGACCTCTGCAGGATTGGCAGCTGAAATCGTCCCTCTGACATCGCAAGGCGACCGAAGCCTTGGTGGGCAATTGTCTGCATCGGTCGGGCAGTTCATCCATTCCATCGACGACAGGTTGTTGTCCGGGGAGATCGACATTGCTGTTCATTCAAGCAAAGACGTACCGGTGGATGTTGACCGGCGAATTCGCAGCCTCGCCTACCTCGAACGCGGGGTTACCGACGACCTCGTGTTGATGCGAAAAACCGACGGTGTCCCTTCGCTGGAAGAGACGCTCGCAGGTACATCCTCCCAATCTCTTGCTTCAATCCTTGACCGATTCGAGCACGGCGCCGCGTTTGGGACCGTGTCCGGTCGTCGTCAATCCTTCCTGCTCAGTCAGCGCCCTGACATCATCCCATTGGCCGTTCGCGGTCACGTAGAGACGCGTCTGGAGCGCCTTCTAGAAGGGAGAGTTGACGCTGTCATTCTTGCAGAGGTTGGTTTGAAACGCCTTGACAGCACGGGCGCCTTGGATCGATTGAAAGACGCCATTGGTGCGTTAAGGATTGCCCCAGAAGACTGGCCAACCGCCCCCGGTCAAGGCGCTGTTGTGGTTCATTGTGCGGCTGAACGCTTTGACGAATTTCAGCCGCTGCAGGCCGTGCTTGACCATCCTCCCACACGGGCCAACGTCGAAGCCGAACGCAGGCTGCTTCAAACCGTGGGCGGCGGTTGTCTTTTCCCGGCTGGGATTGGTGTGCTTGATTCTCAGGTCCACATCCAAGTTTCGCCAAAAAATTGGAGAGAAATCTTCTGCCAGGGGGTTCCCTACACGATGTTTTCCTATTCGGGGGCGTTGGACGGTCTGAACCTCAAACTTCCCGAGCAATCCCTAATGGAAGTTGGTCAGGACGCTGACGGGCCACGCTTCATCTCGACGCTGAACTCCGACAGGATCTCGTTCGTTCTCGCCAACAACGGCATACCTATGCAGAACCTTCCTGTTGTCGAACTCTCACCGAAATTTGAGAGCTGGCCCAACACCTTCCTCGAACAATATTCCAGCAAACGGGACTGGCCGTACCTCGTTTTGACCTCGCCTTTTGCTGCAAAATGCGCGGTTCAAGCAGCGGAGGAAAACCCCGACATCGGACGTATTCCTTGGATAGCCATCGGTGAGGGCACGGCGCGTGCGTGCTTTCGTCTCGGTGTAACCGTTGCGGTTTGCGCCATGGCTCGAAACGCAGAACAACTCGTGGGCTATCTTGTTGAGAATTTTCCGACGACGACCACGTTCTTGCTGCCGCGCTCAAACCTGGCGTTGCCCTATCTAGAGGAGGCGCTCAAAGACGCAGGCTTCCCAACTCAAGCGTGGATTGGCTATCAAAACGTGCCCAAAACACTGCCCACCGTAGCGGTTAGCGAAGAGGATGTTCTGCTCCTTTCCTCAGCATCATCGGCCGTTTCTTGGGCAGAAAACCGTCTCAATGTCCCGCGCGACATTCTTTGTATGGGGGAGAACGCCCGTCGTACCATAGCATCGCTGGACCACTTTGACGGATGCAACCTCACGGTACTCAAGGGCCCGACATCTCAAGCACTCATCCGGTGGTGGAACGACAACAGGGGAGAAACCCATGAACATTAGACCACGAATCAACCGATGGACGGCGTCCCGACGGTCGCTGCTGTTTGACGACTCACTGTTGTCCTCCATCGTGCAACCGCACTTTGTTGTGGCGGGTCAAGGCGTTGACGAACCGATAGAGGGCATGCCCGGCATCCATCAGCAATCCGTGGACGTGCTTCTCAACACGGTAAAAGAAGACGCTGAACACGGTGTTCGTGCCGTGATGCTGTTCGGTGTGGTCGCTGCTGAGGCGAAAGACTCCGAAGCGAGCGAGGCGCACAAACCGGGGTCTCACCTGCATCGGGCCGTTTCAGAGATCAAGGCCACCTTTGGTGACACCCTCGTCGTCATGACCGATGTTTGTCTTTGCACCGCCACCGATCACGGGCATTGCGGTTTGGTCCACGAGGGAGAAATCGTCAATGACGCCTCTGTTGAGGTGCTTTGCAAGATTGCCGTATCGCACGCCGAAGCAGGCGCTGATTACGTGTGCGCTTCTGACATGATGGACGGGCGCGTCTCCGCCCTTCGTAGCGCTCTCGAGGCGGCGGGCAAAACCAGCACCGGTATCCTGTCGTACTCGGTAAAGTACGCCTCATCGTTCTACGGCCCGTTTCGCAACGCTGCTCAGTCCAGTCCTGAGTTCGGCGACCGAGCAACCCACCAAATGGACCCCCGTTCTGGGTACAACGAGGCGGTTCTTGAGGCCAATCTGGACGAATCGGAGGGCGCCGATATCGTGATGGTCAAACCGGGCCTGCCCTACCTCGATGTGCTGCGGCAAGTCGCTGATGCCGTGGTTCGTCCGGTTGCGGTCTACAACGTCAGCGGAGAATATGCCATGGTCATGAACTCCAAAACCACCGAAGACAGCCATCGCTCCATGGTCCTTGAGGTGCTGACAGCATTCAAAAGAGCCGGTGCCGACATCATCGTCACCTACCACGCCCGGGAAGCGGCCAGAAAGAAATGGATATCGTGAGGTGCTGACATGAACCGCGTGAAATCCGATGCCCTTCATCAGGAAGCCCTGTCCCATCTTGTGGGCGGCGTTAACTCTCCTGTTCGGGCGTTCAAATCGGTGCACGGCAATCCGATTTACTTTGAAAAAGCCTCAGGCGCCCACGTCACTGACGTCGACGGCAACATTCTGGTGGATTTCGTCCAGTCGTGGGGACCGTTGATTCACGGGCACTCTCACCCCGAAATCATCGCTGCTGTCCATGAAAAGATGCTCAAAGGGACGTCGTTTGGAGCGCCTCACCTCGGTGAGATCGAACTGGCCAAGCGCGTGAAAAAGCGCTTCACCCACATGGACAAGGTGCGTTTCGTGTCGTCAGGCACGGAAGCCGTCATGAGCGCCGTCCGTCTAGCACGTGGCTACACCGGCAGGGACATCCTCGTCAAATTCGAGGGATGCTATCACGGTCACGTCGACTCGCTGATGGTCTCCTCTGGCAGCGGACTTGCCACGTTTGGCATCGCAAGCAGTCCCGGAATTCCCCAGGACACCGTCGCCACCACGCTCATTTGCCCCTTGGACGACCTCGAGGCGGTGAAGTATCTTTTTGATGAGCACGGCGACGATATCGCCGCTGTGGTGATCGAACCGTTGCCGGCCAACAACGGTTTGCTGATTCAACGACCGGCCTTCCTTCGCGGCTTGCGTGACATCTGCGACCGCCACGGGGCTTTGCTCATTTTTGATGAAGTCATCAGCGGGTTCCGCTTTCAAAAGGGCAGTTATGGCGATCTCTGCGGCGTCACGCCGGATTTGACCGCCCTTGGCAAGGTCATTGGTGGTGGCCTTCCGGTGGGCGCTTACGGGGCGCGCAGCGAAATCATGGAACGCCTTTCGCCACTCGGTCCCGTTTACCAGGCAGGCACCCTCTCCGGAAATCCACTCGCCATGGCGGCCGGTGCGAAAACCTTGGACCTTCTTTCAAAGGAAGCCTACGAGTACATGGACAAGCTCGGTGCGTTGCTCGAAGAGCGATTGGGGGCCGTTCTTGAAAAGCACGGTTACCCAATGCGTCTGGTACGCCAAGAGAGCCTGTTCTGGCTCTCGCCCGCCGCATTCACCCCTGCCGCACGGGCCGAACAAATTCCAACATCCGCTGCCGGCTTCTACGCAGATGTTCACCGAGCCCTCCTCGATCGTGGCTACATGCTGGCGCCATCGGCTTACGAAATCGGTTTTATCTCCACATCCCACGATGAATCGCACATCTTGGGCATGGTCGAGGCGATGGACGATGCTCTTTCGCAACTGGAGTGGTAGTCGTGAACGGAAAAGAGCGCATCGTTGCTGCGCTTCATCGCCAACCCGTTGACCGCACACCCGTCTGGTTCATGCGTCAGGCGGGCCGACACCTCCCAGAATACCGTCGCCTCGCTGCTGAACATTCGTTCTGGGAGCGATGCCAAGACCTCGACCTCTGCACCACCATCACCATGCAGCCGATTGAGCGGTACGGCACGCTGGACGCCGCCATCGTGTTCAGCGACATTCTCACGCCTCTGCCGGCCTTGGGCTACGACGTGGAGTACGGTGGCGGCATCCGCATTGGTGCGTTTGATTACGATGATGTTGACGACTGGACCGCCTTTTCCGCAAGGAAACACGCACCTTGGGCCGCCGATGCCCTGAAGGCCATCGGTGAAGAGCGCACGGACATCGCTCGCTTGGGTTTTGCGGGCTGCCCGTGGACCACGACGATGTATCTGTTGGCTGGCGGAACCGGCGACAAGGAGTTTCACAACACCAGAGCCAACGTGTTTTCCAATCCAGAAGCTTCGCAAAGGGTCCTGTCTAAGATGGCGGACGCCGTAGGCAGCCTTCTTGCCGACCAGGTCAATCATGGCGAAGCAGACGCCGTGCAGTTGTTTGACACTTGGGCGGGGTTGTTGTCGGCAGAAGACTACGCCACCATCGCCCTGCCCGCCACGCAGCGAGCGATAGAAGTCTTTCGAGAAAAAGCCAACAAAAGGGTGCCGCTGATTCATTACGCCAAGGGCAGCGGCCATCTTCACCACCTCATTCGAACCTTGGACGTTGACGCCCTTTCACTGGATTGGAGGGACGACCTTCAAGCCAACCGAGAAGCCCACGGCACCACGTTTGCGTTTCAAGGCAACCTCGACCCGTCCCGCATGCACGGCACGCCACAAGCAGCAGAAACGGCAGCGCAGCGGGTGCTGGACCAAGCCGGCAAGGCACCTGGGCACGTGTTCAACCTCGGGCACGGGTTTTCTCCCGGCGCACGCATCGAATGCGTTGAAGCCGTGTTGCGACTGATCGCCGGGGAATCGCCATGAGGCAGGTCATGGTGGACATGGTCCACCAACTGCAGGATCGCATTTGCGAGGCTGTGGAGGCCGTTGATGGCACGACCTATCGCGAGGACGAATGGGTGCGCCCGGAAGGTGGTGGGGGACGAAGCCGTGTGTTTTCAGGCGGTGAGGTGTTTGAAAAAGCGGGCGTTAACGTCAGCGTTGTTCAAGGCACCTTGAGTCCTGAAGCCGCTGTGAAAATGGGCGGAGGCCACGACCTCGGTACCGACGAGCTGACGTTTTTTGCAACCGGCATCAGCCTCGTGCTCCACCCGCACAACCCAATGGCGCCGACGGTTCATGCCAACTACAGATATTTTGAGCGAGGCGAAGGTCAGGTAGAGGGCAGCTGGTGGTTTGGCGGCGGCGCCGATTTGACGCCTTCTTACCTGTTTAGCGAGGACGCTGCTCATTTTCATGACGTCCACAAAGGCGCCTGCGAACGGCACGAAATCGCCGATTACGAGCGATTCAAGCAGTGGTGCGATGATTATTTCCACATCGAACATCGGGGAGAGCGTCGCGGTGTCGGCGGTATTTTCTTTGACGACCTCAGGGCCAAAGACAAAGCGACCTGCTTCGCCTTCGTTGAGGACGTCTCTCACCAGTTTCTCGACGCCTACATGCCCATCCTGATGCGGCGGAAGGACATGCCGTTCACCCCTCACAACAAGGCCTGGCAGCAGCTCCGCCGAGGGCGCTATGTTGAGTTCAATCTTGTCTACGACAGGGGCACAAAGTTTGGATTAACCACCAACGGGCGTATCGAAAGCATTCTCATGTCGCTTCCACTCACGGCCCGTTGGGAATATTGCCACGAAGTGAAACCGGGCACCGACGAGGCCAACCTTCTGGAAGTTCTTCGAAAACCCGTGGACTGGGCGAGCAGGTGATGGCGTGTTCACTCAGGAAGAATGGGTGCGTTATGGGGATGAACTTCGTCGCCCCCTTCACATCGCAGAAGACCTTCCGAAAAGCGACAGGGTGTTTGTCGTGGGCGCCGGGCTTTCCGGATTGACCATCGCTTATCGAATCGCCTCAAAACGGCCCGATATCAGCGTCGTTTTGCTTGAGAAGGGTCGCGACTACGGCGGTACCATTGAAACATGGCGACAGGACGAATGGCTCTGCGATGTTGCGGTGAACGCTGCTCGCCCTCATCCTGCATTCTGGCGCTTGGTAGAGGATCTCGGCTTGGCGTCGACCTTCCTCCCTTCCAATCCAAACGCCTCCAACCGGTGGATTTCTTCGGGTGGAAAAACAACCAAACTCACCCCGTGGTCCGTTTTGAAGAAAGGCCCGTTCAAACTTCTTCGGGGTGTCCGCACCGGACGCAAGGGCAAGATGTCCGTGGCTGAAGTCTTCCCTTTCCCCGGTGTTGCCGACGCCATGACGCTCGGCATCGTCAACGACGTTTCGGCCAATGTTGACGCCGATTTCCTCATGCCGTCCATCACGAGGTTCGGTGCATCACCGCCCCAAAAATGGTCAACCATCAAGAGACGCATGCAGCGTAGTTATCCGCTTTTTGCGCCTGAGCCCGGCTCAACAGCCTCGTTTGTGGGGGGCATGCAAACGCTGGTTGACAGGCTTGTTGAGAGGTTGGGGCAGTTGGACAACGTGGAAGTTAACTTTGGAGTAAACGTTGATTCTCCTCACGCCTTGGCGGAAGCGAAGGGCGTGCCCGTCTCATCCGTTGTTTGGTGTGCGCCACTGGGTCGGCCGCCAGAACACTTCACTCACCTGGACGTGTACGCTGTCGGTTATACCAATGCCGACACCGTAAACGTGGCCGCTGGTTATGGCACGCTCATCCCGGACTCAACATCCCCCATCAGCGGCGTTCTTCACGAGAGCGACGTCCACGCTTCGCCTCGTGCCCCGGCCGGGCATCGTCTGTTCAGGCTGATGGCGCCGCACGCTCGCAAAGCGACCGAGGCCTCTGTCAAAGCCTCGTTGAAAAAAGTGCTCTGCGAGGCTGAGCCGGTGCTTTTTGAAAAAATCGGGGAGCGACGAATACCGTGCTACCCGTCAGGATACATGGCTTCGCTGGATGTGCATCAACCAGCGTTTACCCGGGCGGGTTGGTTCTACAGCGGCGTATCGGTGACGCACGTGGTCGCCGAAGCCGAGCGAATCGGGGCTCGCTTCTAAGCTGCGATGGAATCGAATTCCTTTCGAATGAGTTGCTCCAAACCCTTGATCCACTGCTCATCGTCGTTCAGGCAATTGATGACGGTCAACTCTTTGCCGCCTTGTTCGATGAAGTGTTCCCGAATGCCGATGTCCAGTTCTTCGAGGGTTTCAAGCCCGTCAGCAAGGAAGGCAGGCGCAACGATGGCCAACTTTTCAACGCCCTTTTTCACCAAGGTTTCCACCATGCTCATCGTGGAGGGTTCGAGCCACTTTACCGGTCCAAGGCGACTTTGGTAGCTCAGCGACCATCGGTCAGGTGGCAGGTCCAGTCGGTCAACGACCGCCATGGTCGTGTTGAAACAATGGTGGCCGTAGCACAGGCTGTTCGCGTCGCAGGAAACGCTGCAACAATCGTCGACTGCTTGGCAGTGGTTCTTCGACGAGTCAATTCTTCGCACGTGAGAAACAGGGAGGCCGTGGTAGGAAAACAGCAGGTGCGTGTCGTCGTCAAGGTGAGGCCGTATGGAGTCGGCGAGCGGTTTGATGAACTCCTCAGCCGTTTCAAAATGCCCCATCTCGAGCAAGGTTGGTTGCCAATCCATGCTCGCCAACTGCCTGTGGGCCTGTTTGAGGGAAGACTCCGTCGTGGCTTGAGCGTAGTGCGGGAACATCGGCAAGAGCAGCAATTCTTCAACGCCCCTTGATTTGAGTTGTTCAAGACCTTGACGAATGCTTGGGTTGCCGTACCTCATGCCGAATTCAAAGTCGATTTCTTGGTTTAGTTCGGTGAGGTTGTCCGTCACACGCTTGGAATACACCCGAAGCGGGGAGCCGTCGTCCATCCATATTTTCTTGTAGAGCGGAGCGATTTTTTTCGGCCTGGTACGCAAGATGATGCCACGAACCAGCAGGTGGCGAAGCGGCGCAGGTATGTCGATGACATCGGGGTCAAGGAGGAATTCACGGAGGTAGGTCTTGACCGAAGGTACCGTGGGTTCGTCAGGGGTCCCGACGTTCATCAGGAGGACACCCTTCTTGCCCATGGTGAATGGTCAAACCCCACCGTCTTAACGCTTTGTTCAATCGGTTGGAGTCAAATCGGACCGGTGGAGGTCCGCTCACTCTTTCTTGCGTCAAGAAACGATGGGGAGGTGCTTGACCGGCGGGGCGATACCGAGGTTTTCGGGAAAGAACATCACGGGCTCTGGAACCGGTATGGGCGTTATTTTGGTGCCCACCAACGCCACCCTGCTCGGGCGGGATTCGGAGAGCACCTTGCGGGCCGTCAGTGGGGCTATTTTTTCGGAGAACGCCATGATGTCGTCGTGCGTCGGCATGTTTTCCATGGCGAGGTTCTCTCGGCTGTGGCCAACATAGACGTAACCCTTGTTCTCGATGTAGTCCGGATCGGCTCTGTTGTCGAGGGCGGCAAATTCCTTGATGTGCTGGTCGCTCATGTTAACGCCTTTCATGAGCGTGTGTCGGCAAACGATGCGCGTGTCCAACGAAGGCAGAAGGTCAATGGTTTTCTCAAACTCCCTCCAAGCACCGTTGTTTCGCTTTGGGCGACAGACCTCGTCAAACACCTTCTTGTTCGGAGCGTCCACGGATACGTAGAGCTGCGTCGGCAGCGTGTCCAACCGCTCCAGAACCTTTGGCAGCGTGCCGTTGGTCACCAACATCGTGGTCATACCGTGCTTGTGGCAGAGGTCCATGTACTCGCCAAGACGGGTGTACAACGTCGGTTCGCCATTGAGAGAAATCGCCACATGCTTCGGATTTTGGGCGTCCAACCACTTTTCACGAGGGACCTTGGGATTTCCTCCGAAACCAGACAGCAAGCGGCGTTGCGCTCGAACGGATTCGTAGAGAAGTTCCTTGGGGTCTTGATCGCTCAGTTCCACCGTGTCCATGTGCGGTTCTCGCCAACAATAGGTGCAGGCCAGGTTGCATTGGTCAACGACCGGTGACATCTGCATGCAGTTGTGGCTGGCAACGCCGTAGAACTTGCCTTTGTAGCATTGCCTGTCCCTCAACAGCGATTCCTTGGTCCAGTGGCAGGTCTTGACGCCACCGTGATCGCCAACGATGTGGTACCTTTGCTTCTGCAAAATCGCCTTCAATTGCGGGTCCATCGCTCCCATGCCTCTCGCTCCTGTAGCCCTGTCCCACGGTCGGCAAGCCGGTTGGGGATGGGCTCGGACATCCGCCACCCGATATTTCCAACCTATCAAATCTCGGTTGCTGGCCAGCGTTGATGGAAACATCTTCTCTGCTTTCTCTAACTACACTTAGTTTATTTTTAACATCTATGTGTTGGCAATTTTACCGTTGTTTGATATACGTCCGCAACAACATGTTACATGAAAGAAACACCACTTTCAGGGATAGAAATGGACAGGGAACTGGAAACCTACACAACGCAAGCTGTGGCGTCGTTTACGTACCGTAATGGCGTCTTTGATAACGATCGATGGCGCCGCTGGATTCGAGCCATCGCCTTTTACCGCGCAGGTGTCGACCGACGCGGTGAAGTTCAATCACGGAGGACGATCTGAATGGATGCGTACCTGGAACGCTTCGTCAACGACGCCATGGATGCCCAGGTTGTGCGGAACGGTATTTTCTCCCAAAAAGGGCTGATTTCGACACTTCGTGGCTGGTTCGGTCTGAACTGAGGCCATGGTTTACATGTGAGGAAGCCCCTCACTGGATTGATGACCCAACGCTGGGTACCCCACCTCTGGGGCCTGTTCACGCCGGCATTCACGCTGGCGTGCCTCGGTTTTGGTGGTTGGTGGATGGCGGCACCACTGGTGCTGTTTCTCGGTGTTTACCCAATTCTTGAGGTGCTAATGGGATCCTCGGACAACACCGACCCCCTCCAAGAAGGCCGAGCCCACGACATCATTGTCCACATCCACGCCGTCGGCGTGCCGCTGATGCTCGGCGTTTTGCTCTGGCGAATGTCGGTTGACGGTCTCACGCTGCTCACCGCCCTCGGTATCGCTTCGGCGGGGTTGAGTAACGGGGCTTCCGGAATTGTGGCCGCCCACGAACTCGGCCATCGCCGGCAGCGGTCGAAGAGTTGGTGGACGGCTCGTGTGTCGTTGTTTTCTGTCCTCTACGTCCA
>Ga0160423_10003703_pt1 | contig 12686 bp, 20 predicted proteins | sample CRUFie14St8metaG_FD_108191 | JGI IMG/M metagenome (GOLD analysis project Ga0160423, IMG submission 108191) | Marine microbial communities from the Costa Rica Dome - CRUD Field 142mm St8 metaG | ecosystem: Environmental > Aquatic > Marine > Oceanic > Photic zone | place: Costa Rica: the Eastern... | reverse complement strand
CCAAGATTTTACTTTATCCCATAACAGATAGCCCCATGATCCCTCATGTAGCATGTTATTGTCAACAGTTACGATATCATGATGTGCATCAAAGTTAACAACTTCCAGTTCTTCTTCATCTTTTAAGAATTGATATATGTCATGATGATCTAAAATAAACACTACCTGAGGATCTAATGTTAAGGATTGTTTGAATACTCTTTCAATAAATTCAAATGAACCTTTGTTAAAGTTAAGTTTATTGGTGTCCATTCTGTATTCAACATTTCTCCAATAATCCCAACTGTTGTGAGATTCCTTGAACCAAGGCATTAAATCATTATCGAATCTTTCGTTGTGAAAATCTTCAACAATAAAATCTATATCAATACTTAATACCTTCATATTGGTAATTTAGCCTCATCATCATGAACAAGATGAACTTTAACTGCATCTTCTTTTATTTTTTGTTTAAGTACTTGGTTTCTGCTTATCAGTGTTGCAACTGATTCGGGTTCTAACTCATTAACAATCATAAAGTCTTCCACAGCATCAAGATAACTTACTGCTCCTTTAGATTTTTCTACTTTTTCAGTTATGAGCTTATTAAACTCACTTACTGTTAATAAGTTTGGGTTTGCCATTTACTATTTCCCATTCAAAATTATATAGCATCTTTCTATACTTCCTGTAGGGATCCTCGTTTCTGTCACGTACGTGTTGTACTGTTTGTTTAAAATTATGTCTTACTTCTGGATCTTGAAAAATGTAATCAGCTCTTCTTAAAGGAGTTGTCACATTCATAACATTTTCACTTAGAAGTTCATGATCATAATTATCTTCTGGTCTTCCAATACCTAAAAAGAATTCACTATCACCATGTCTTACTCTTTGAAATTCTTGATCGTATCCTCCTGTCGACCAAAAACATTTTCTAGTCATTAGATGTGTATTAGGATGACATCTTACTTTATACAGTTTTTTAGGATCGACTATTTCGTATCCAGCCTCTTCATCTGTCTGTTCGTTATTTTCTAATGATACTAAAAACGGATAAAATTTATTTTGATCTAACTCTTTTGTCATTATGTCTTCAAATAGTTCATCAGAAAAATGACAGTCTGCATCATGCAAAAGCACCCAATCAGTCTTAGCATATTGTACACCTAAGTTTCTACATCCATGACTATTAAAGCCAAAATCTTTTGTTATTTGTATTCCAGTTAGATTAAAGTGTTCATCATATTGACTGATAGCATCTGTAAAGAAACTTTCTGGATGACCATCATTTATACATATTACGTTTAAAGGTATCTTATACTTCTCACTTCTTTCTTTAAACTTATTCAAATGAGCAAACAAATGATTGTACTGACCATACCACGTAAATATAAACGTGATATCATTGTACTTTGCTGATCCTTTATTAGCTCTCATTAATCATTTCCGCATAATACTTAGACCACAAATCACTATACATAGTGCTCTCATAACCATCGAACCAAGGACCACCATCAGTGTAATGAATTGCATTCGGTGATTTAAGATGATAATAATCATCCAAACAATTCCATTCCATTGGAAGTGATCCAATGTCCTCATCATCTAGCCACCTAAGTTGATGGAAATCTAGTCCCGGTCTATGGTTATTAAGATATTCTGGTGTTAATATTTTGTTCTTAGGATGTTCATTATTGAATACGATAAAACTAGCCCAGTTTTTTCTGTAAGCTCTGTGTTGTGGGATCCCATCCATTTTTAATTGACTGTTAGGAATATATCCTGGGTGTTGTACTACACTTACTGCCTTTTGTGGATCAACATCTATTAACACATCAGATGGATCAACTAGAAAAAGAAAGTCGCAGTCACAAAATATACTGTATCCTGTGAATTTGCTGAGATATGGAACCCAAAATCTAGTGAAAGTGAAGTCAGTAGATTGTGGCTCTCCCCAATCTCTGTTGTATTCCATGATCTCTTTAGAATATAGTTTGTGTACAAGTGGTTCTCCTTTTACTAGTGAGTTTCTTTCTATTGAGTATTTGCATACATTGTATGCATCCTGTTCTCTAGGATCGTAGCCTATAAAAATTTGGAATTGTGAGATATTCATTTAGTTCCTCTATCGTTTGATCTCTTTTTGTTAAACTCTCTTCAGCATATCCAGCTAAGTTAGTTATCTCTATATCACTCCAGTATTGTTCTGTGTGTGCCCAAGGAAAACTTCCTTTTGTTAATTTTCCTTTGCTAAACATGATTAAAGGACATCCTATCCATCTTGCAAGCCACATTGCACTACCATGATATCCTAAAGCAAATTTACACCTTTGAAATATTTTACTTGCCTCGCTTATCGGGGTTCCGTAATCTACTTCTTTAATTCTATAACCTTGTTTAGATAATATTGATAGCACGGTAGTCCATGCATTACCTCCTGGTGTGTATCCAATAGGATCCTTCCACATCTTCCCAGGTGCATATTCACTAAACTGTTTTTTATTTTTTAATGTAGTGACAACAGCTATAAAATCACCTGCTCCATGCCACCCATTAGTTCTTGAAAATCCAACATTATGCATAGGTGATCTATCATCATAATTAGTATGATTGTCATTCATCTTGTGCTCATAATGTTGATTAACATTGACTTGAAAGTTGTGAGTCACTCTATGATTGTCAGCAATAAATTTTACTCTATCATTGATAGTTTCTGGATCCTCAGGTTTAAACTTTGTACCCTCTGGATGTTCAAAATAAAAATTCAAATCTACATCACAAGTATTCTTTTGAGCTACATTGTGAGCATAGCAAATAGGAGAAACAATATCTCCATATCCTATTTTACCTTTCCAGTCTATTTCTACTTTAAGAGTCATTCTGTGCTTTCATCCAAGTCACTAATACTTTTCTATTACCTCTTTCTACATTAGTAACAGCGTGTAATATATCATGATCATACCATACTGTCTCACCTATATCAACATTTATTTTGTGAAATCTACCAGATTCTCGGTCTTCAAGCACCAAAGTGTCGCCTCCCAACAGGTCTTCACTTTGTTCTATAATTGTTACGCCAGTAAAAGATACAGCATCATCATCGCTGTGCATCTTCGTCCAACTACCCTCAACATAGTTTAAAAAATAATGTTTATCGCATACAGCACCAGTGTGTTCATTTAATATTGATAGCATGTTCATATAAACGCCATCCGATGTTGGTGCATGTTGCTTCCATGCTTTTCTTATATTGTAATCTTGTTCTTTGAATTCTGTTCTTTCTGTATTTTCATATAATTCATAACATCTTCTTAACGTGTTGATGTTATCATCACTGAAAGGTTTTGTGACTTTGTATATATCTATTGACTCTCTAAATTTATTTTTCATCTGTAGGCAAATACCTCTCGTCTGTTTTATATCTTCTGTCTACTGTATTGCTAACTACATCTCCAAAATGTATCTTAACAAATTTGTTTCCATACATCTCTTGTTGTTTGCTTATTTTTTCCAACCACCATTCTCTTGATTTAATTGTTTCGTGGGCATTGTATGTTATACCTTCATACTCAACACCTTTATTACTTAAGTCTGTATCTACGTTTATAAAAATAGCGCCTTTTGAATATAACCAAAGATCAGCTAATACTAAATCTAATGCATCACCTTCAGGTACATGCTCCAGAACATCGCAACATATAACAAGATCATATTCACGATCACGAGGTGGCTTCTCTGAGAACTCTGGAACGTAAGGATCATAAAGACGTGCTCCTATCTGTTCAGAATTATAAGCACTTGTTATAGCAAGTTTCATATTTCCTTTCTTCCAGGCATATGCTTTGCCGCAACCGTAGTCTAAAATGGATTGTACATTTGAATTTCTTACAAGCTCAATTAGTTCTGGAAGGAATCGGTATATAGACCACCCCTTGAATAAACCCATCTCGTGCCAATGGATGTTTCTTTGATTTACGTCGTGTAAGTTTTTATTTGTTTTAATATCAGCCATAATTATATAGAGGGATTTTCTGTTCCCAGGTTGATCCCGAACCCGGCTTTGCCTAATTAGGCAGCAAGTGCAAAATTATCTTCTGCGTTTATATTTCTGTTCTCGCAATGCTTCCTCATGCCTGTCGAATCCCAAAACGCCCCCTTGATCATTTCCGGAAGGTCTGTGTGTGGTGGAGGCGACCGGATTTGAACCGGTGTCCAAACATATTCCACAAAGGTCAATGAACATTGTTATTTATTCTCCACAATTTAGAAGGTTTAGTCAACAGGGGGCTATAGGGATCCCGTAAACGGGCAAAGAGATTATCTACACAAAATGCAGTCTTGTCAACATTTATTTTTAAAAAAACAAAAAAAACCGGGGTCTCTGCAGAGAACCCCGGCCAGCCTTCCGGGCTGTTAACTTTTATGCCGCGTTGGCAAAGTCAAGCGCAGTCTCAAGAGCTTTTACTTTCTTAACTTTGTTAAGACCGTACCAAGCAGATGATAGTCTGCTATTCTGGCTCTTACCTAACTCGTGATCAGTTAGATATGTCACTGCGTTAAAAGCATTCCAGTATGTACCTTTTGCAAGGTTAGCACCTGGTTGAGTATCAATGATCTCTAATGCTCTCTTTGCATTTGCGCTAGCATCTTTATCAAAGTTATCAGCTACAACGGCAGCTGGCATCTTTGAATTGTGCTTTGGAAACACAGTTGCAAAGTATTGCTTAAGATCAATCACGTTATACTTCGAAGAAGCTAGGTACTCAGACATTTCTTTGTATTGTCCCATCTTCTCATTAGCGAGACCGATCAATGCTTTAGCTTCGTCAGCATCGAATTTCTTCTTATGTGTCATTGACACTTGATATTCAGACTTCTGACCTAAAGCTAGAGTTAGTGTGTTATTACATACTACTCTAATTGGAGTAAATCTAATGTCTACTGCCCTTCCATACATATGAGGGTTAGTAAATAAGAGATAACTCTCTACATCATCTTTACCATTTATGGAAAACCCGTCTTTGACTTTTGCAAGAGCAAAAACACGTCTACCATTATCAAGTGATCCAGCAGTTTCCATAGTCATATCGCCTGCTTTGATAAAGTCATCAAAGAAACTAAATGCTTCAGAATTTTGTACTGGTTCCCATCCTTTCTTAACCATGTCAAGAGGATGACCATCACTTTCACGAATCAACATATCATGACCAGAATAAATCTGCTCATCATTGAATGTTGCGAATGCTGGAACTTTCCTTACGGTCCAATCCAGTCCTGCTTCTTTTTGTATTTCTTGAGGTGTTAAGCTGTCTTCAACTTTTACACCTAGGCCGTGCCAGGGAAGCTCACCTGCATATGCCATCGTTTCAACCATTGCGCTCATAATATACTCCTATATAAAAACAATAATTACAGAGATCCAGAATATCAACATGATAACTAGACCCACACCAATCAAGTACATGACTGCTGATAAAGCATGCCATATACCACCCAAAAGCCATAAAGCTGGTGCAAAAATTAATTTTAGCAATCCAAACATCTTAGCTTACTCTTTCTCCGTTTAAGAATATTCCTTCTACGAAGAATTGTTCCATTACATCAGCTTGAACAGCTTCTCTATGAACAAGAGAATCAAAAGCCATCTCTTCACAGATTGCTTTCTTAACTCCTATTTCATCAGCTGTAAATAACTGAAACTCTTTTGAATTTAATGCTACAACTTCCGGAATGCAAGTTGCAATATGTTCTAGATGTAACGCTGCACCTTTCTCAGGTATCATCGCCATAGCTAGTTCTTTACTTCTTTTTGATTTTGACATTTTCACTCCTTTTGTCTTCATTATGTAAACCATTATCGCCTAGATCTGACTTAAGGTCAACATCTTTTTTATTTTTTTTAGAAAAAATCTTATCCCAATTGTCTGCTATTTTAGTAGAGTCTTCAGGACGTCTTTTAGATCCTTTACTCAAAGCTGATCTCCATTTGCTTAGGTTCTAATGACTTAAGATATTCATAAGTCATTTCCTTTACAGCCATAAACTCATCTGGCCAAACGTGTCTCCACTCAGTGAAGTATCCAGATAATCCAATTGATGAATCATCTCCACCTCTATGCTCATCCCATATCTCAAGATTGATATTATCAAAGTCATTTATTCTTACAAACATTACAGGATAATTCTCAGCCCAGTCTTCACTATTAGCTCTTTCTTCGTTAATAGTAAAAGGTCTAAACATAATACCTTCTTCAGATAGGTCTGTTATCGTTCCATGATATCTTTTACCATCAAGTACAAATTCTGCTCCGTCATACTTACGGACACTCCAATCGTTAAATCTTTCTACAAATTTCATTAATGAAACTCCTTAGCAACGCCATCTACAAATAACCAATCAATGTGAACTTGACCTCTAGGATCCATATCACCGATCATATCACAAAATTTATCCCAAGCACTAACATCGTGGGAAACCATCAGTTTAATAATATCAGGATTATCACCAACATTAACTGAAACAATTGATGAACCATCTACACGTCTCCCAACAAAACCATTGTTAGGCTTTCTAAAATCAGATAACTGATCTAAATCGACTTTTCCTTTTTTATTTAACATACATATATTATCGGCGAAGTCACATCTAAGGTCAACGGCAAAATGAAAAAAAACATAGATATTTTGGCCTGTGCATAAAATGCGGGCTGTTGATCTTACTAGACAAAGCTGAGATAATGTAATAACTTCGGAGGAGTAGTGAATGAAGAAACGTAAAGAAATGACAGATGAGCAAAAAGCTGCGTTAGTCGAAAGATTAGCGAAAGCTCGAGCTGCGAAAGGTACGCCACAATATAAAGGAGTGCACCAATCTGTTCTTGATTTGCCAGAAGAGGATCCTCATAGTTATAAAAGCATTAAGCGATGGATTAAAACTAATAAGGACCTCGCTTCGTCTTTGTCGAGAGACTTTAGATTCAATAAAACCAAAGGTGCATTAGCTAAAAGTGAAATGCATAAAGGTTATGTACGCCATCTTGAATATTATTTAAAGCATGGTGATTGGATCTCTAACTGGGATGGAGAATACATGGAAGGAAGAACTAAATGGAAATGCGTTGCAATGGCATATCACCCATCAGGTAGACCTAAAAGGAGTATCGGTGTTTGGTATCCAGACTATATGTGCGAGTGGACTAAAGAGCTCGATATTGAAGAAAGAAAGATGTGGGGTGAGTACGAGGAACCAAAAAAGACTCGTAGGAGCAAGAAAAAAAGATAAATAGCTATACAGATGGCTAATAACATAGTAAAATTCCCAGGGGAATGGAAAGGTGAATTGCCTCCACCTAATTATAATGAGTTGATGGAGGAGAGGCAAGCAAACCTAGAAACATATTGTGTAGAACAAGGTGTAAATCTAAGTTATGATTTATTCTATGAACTTCAACAGCTTGGTTTCAATCTTCAAAAGGATAAAGAAATCAAAAAAGACATGCTTCTTGTTCAAGAGGCCATCAAAGCTATAATGTATAGGACATATGGATTAGAACATCCTTTACATAAAATATCACAGGAAATAGTAAATGAGGAAGATGCAAAAAACTTTGCAGCTCCTCTATATGAATAAAATGTTGACCTAACCTTCCAAAGGTAGGAAAGTAATGTAATGATATTAGTTGACTTGAATCAAGTTATGATCTCGAGCTTTATGGCTCAAGTCGGATCATACGGAACAACAGAACCTAGCGAAGACCTATTCAGACATATGGTACTGAATGCTTTACGTGGATATAGAAAAAAGTTCTATTCTGAATATGGTGAACTTGTTATCTGTAATGATGATAAGAACTATTGGAGAAAAGATATATACCCATACTACAAAGCTCATCGTAAAGGTATGAGGGATGAAAGTGATCTTGATTGGAATGCTGTATTTAATTGTTTAAATAATGTAAGAGATGAATTACAAGAATTCTTTCCATATAAATTTATAAGAGTAGAGAGAGCTGAAGCTGATGATGCTATTGGCACTCTATGTCATGAGTTTGGTGCTCAGCTTGGAAATGGTGATGAAAAGATATTGATTGTAAGTGGTGATAAAGATTTCATACAACTTCAAAAGTTTTCAAATGTCCAACAATATGATCCTATAAGAAAGAGATGGATAAAACATAAAGATCCTGAAAGATTCTTAAAAGAACATATTATGAAAGGTGATAGAGGTGACGGTATTCCTAACTTCTTATCTTCTGATGATACTTTTGTCACACCAAACAAAAGGCAAAAACCTTTGAGACAAAAAGTTATAGATACGATACTCGGTCAAGTTTCTATTTGTGAGAACATGAATAAAACTCAACTTCTTGGTTGGCAAAGAAACAAAGCTCTTGTTGACCTTAATGAGGTACCAGAGTATATTAGAACTGAAGTATTAGAGCAATATCAATCTTCTGGTAATGGAAGAGAACATTTGTTTAACTACTTCGTAAGTAATAGACTAACACAATTAGTCGAAAATATAGGTGATTTTTAATGAAACTAGGTATTGCAGAAATATTAGATTTAGTTAAGAAGGAAAAAGCTCAAGCAAATAAAGTAAAGATTTTGCAAGAGCATGATCATCCTGTGTTAAGAAATCTTTTGAAGATAACTTATCACCAGGATTCCGAATGGTTATTACCAAAAACTAATCCTCCTTATAAGGCATGTGATAAAAGCATGGACCTTCAAGGTAGATTATTACAAGAGAATAGAAGAATGTATTTATTCTTAAGAGGTGGCAATGACAATCTAACTGATCTAAGAAGAGAAACTCTATTTATTCAGATACTTGAATCTGTAGATCCAGATGATGCTAAACTTCTTTGTGAAATGAAAAATAAAAAGATCAAAGGTGTTTCAGCTAACGTAGTTAGTCAAGCATATCCAGGACTATTAGATGCCAACGTATAGATTTTTAGATACAGAAACTGATACAGAATTTGACCTGTTCCTTTCTATTAAGGAACGGGATGAATTCCTTAAAGCTAATAAAAACTTAAAAGGAGTTATAACTGCTCCTAATATTATAAGTGGTTCTGGTGGCATTAAGAATGATGAAGGATGGAATGAAGTATTACAAAAAGTTTCTGAAGCACACCCAGAAAGTCCTTTGGCGAGTAAGCATATAAGAAAGTCTTCCAAAGAAGTTGCTACAGCTGCTGCTGTAAACAAATGGAGAAAGAAAGCAGGTTTACAAGAAAGATGAGTTTTGAATTAGATATCCCAAACATACCTCAACTAGAAAGAGAAACTATTGATGGTGTAAGACATTATGTCACTCCAGAAGGTAAAAAGTATCCTTCTGTCACTACTGTCACTAAAATTCTTAATGCTAAAGCTATTGCTGAATGGAGAAAGCGTGTAGGTGAAAAGGAAGCTACAAGAGTTTCTACTAAAGCATCTACAAGAGGTACTAGGATCCATAAAGCATTAGAAAAGTTATGTCTTAATGAAGAATATACTGGAGAAATGAATCTTACAGAAACATTAATGTATAAATCTGCTCAAGGCTTATTAGAAAAGAACTTAGGTGTTGTTAGAGGAGTAGAAACATTTCTGTATAGTGACTATCTAAGAGTTGGTGGCCAAGTAGATTTAGTTGGTCAATGGGATGGCAAATATTCTATTATTGATTTTAAGACAGCAGCTAAACCTAAAAAAGAACATTATATTCATAACTATTTTATGCAAGGAGCTGCATATGCTGTTATGTGGGAAGAAAGAACAAAGCAACCAATCAATCAGATAGTAATCTTAGTAGCAGTACAAGATGAACCACCTCAAGTCTTTATTCAAAAGAGAGATGATTGGATCCATCAATTTATTAATCTAAGAGAAGATTACGATAAGTCACTTTAATTACAAACTCGATATCCATCTACATGAAAATTATTACACTGTCTCGGTGTAGTTTCATATAGATACCAATTTCTGATTACAACGGCTGTAAGAATAGAATTCATTAATACCAGTTGGTGAGTATCAACATTTTGTGCAACAAACGGAACAGTCAAACCTTTATGTAAAACAAACTCAGCTGGAGATGGTCTATCGGGTAATAAGAAATTACCTTCTGTTATGTTAGGATGGTTATTAATAAAATAATATGATCCAGCCATATCTAAAAAATTTATTAGATAAAAATATTTTAGTTGATCTTCAGTTGGTTCATTATGTATTGGTATAAATCGTAACCTCTTCGGTTTTTCCTTTAACTTTAATCCTATCGACTTCTGTAAATGTTCCTGTTGTACTTGCTTCACGAGTGAATTCCGATAACAGCAAGTCCACCCCATCATAATTTCTTGTTTGGCTTTCGAGTCTAGCAGCGAGGTTGACGGCATCTCCAATGACGGTATAGTCAAATCTAACTTCGGATCCCATGTTTCCGCAGATAACTGTGCCGGTGTTAACACCAATACCAACGTTAATAGGAGGAAGCCCAAGCGGTTTAAGTTCTTCATTTAATTGTTTAGTTGCCTCAATTATTTCTATAGATGTCTTGACTGCCATGTCTGCATGGTTTTTGCATGGTAGTGGAGCATTCCAGAAAGCCATGATACAATCGCCCATGTACTTGTCTACTGTTCCATTATTATTTAGAATTATCTTAGTCTGAACATCAAGGAATTTGTTTATTAAATCAACTAATCCCTCAGGGTCATCGTTGTTCTTATAATGCTCACTTATGGGAGTGAAGCCACATATGTCCATAAACATAAAGCTCATCTCTTTTCTTTCGCCACCTAGCTTCAACAATGATGGATCGTCTTGAAGTTGTTGAACCATGTCTGGTGATAAATACGTTCCGAATTGTTTTTTTATTTGCTCTTTAAGTTTAAATGTAGTATAATACTTGTTGAAACTACTATGAGCAAACACCACAAAGGCAGCTAGTGAAGGATAGACGACGTCGATTAAGAAGAGCTTCGAGATCCAGAAGGAGTATCCTCCATACAAAACAGCGCCGATTAGACCAAGCGAACCTATCCCCGAAAGAGCTGTGGGAAGTCTGTAGACCATTACAAGGATACTTAGACTCAGTATCAGAACAAGAGCAAGCTCGCCTATTGAAGCTAGCGCGGGCCTCGTTATTGAAACGTCTGAGATCACAGTGTGGAGGAGATTGCTTTGAACTTCGTGAGGATACATTGCACCCATTGGGGTTGGTACTGGATTAGATATACCTTCTGCTGTCACTCCCCACACTAATGTTTTGCCTGTAGGATCCTTTAGAGGTAAGTCAGCTGCAGATATACTTTCAAACTTATTCCAATATGAAACATTAATATCTCCATTTGGCATTGTATTGAGCGGAGGAAGTTTTCCAATTCGTACCCATTCTATTCCAGCCTCACTTACTTTCATCTGATATCCTTTGAAACCTTGAAACGCTCTAAGCGTTTCTAAGGCGATTGATGGATACAATTGATCATTTGCACTAACGACCATCGGAACGGCCCTTACAACGCCGTCTACGGAAGGACTAGACGCTGTTACGCCCACGCCATATGCTGATTCTTCTAAAGGTTTATGTGGACTAAGTATTCCTGGATATCTGTATATCCAATTTTCGGATCCTTTACCAAGAATTGATGTTCCTACATATGGAGCATTACCTTTATTAAGTTGAGTTGTTGGTGCAGCTGATAAAATTGTTAGTCTTTGTGACAACGCTTTAGCGAATATATCATCACCATTAAATCTATCTTTCTCAGAAAATAAATTTGTATAGATGCTTGCGTTTTCTGGATCCGTATAATTAATTAACAAATCAGCATACACATCTCTTGGCCAAGGATACTGACCATACTTTTCTATTGATCTTTCATCTATGTTTACTAATACAAGATAATCTACTTCAACAGGATCTTGTTGCTTTTGTAGCCAATCAAAATAACTTAATCTAATAGATTCAACTGGAAACGGATCAGATACTCGTAAACCAAAGAGCAATAATATTGTGAATAAGACGGTCCACCATTTGTACATTATGAGAATTTCTTTTGAATATATTTAAAGATTGCATATAATGATAAACCATAGAACCCTAATACTGCCATAGGGATTGATATGTATGCAAGTTCCCACGGAGATAAGAATAACAATTCCCAAGTAAAGTCAGATATTGCTTGAGCATCACCTACTTCTGGAACTGGTAAACCACCAACCTCATCAATGATTCCTGCTTCATAATCTACTACAAACTGAAGCCATTCTTCTTCTGTCATACAGATTGCAAATTCTTCAGGGCATGTTCCCTCTATATGTATTTTAACATCGCTCATTTAATTACCTTGTGTGACATTAACTGTACATCCACCAGCTGTGTAGCAGTAATTAGTTATACTATAGGATCTACTTTGATTGCTTGTCTGCCATACGCTGATGTCAGTAGGTTCTGTTCCTCTTAATATAACGCTCATGTAATGGTCGCCATTGTTATATTGTCTAAGATCCACATCGTTGTAGTCATTGTAGATATCTAAATTGATGTATTGACTTCCACCTTGCTTTTGTTCTGTATAGATATCATTATTGTCTCCTTCAAGATGCAACCAATATTCATGTCCTGAAGAATTACTATTTGTTCTTTGTGTCATCAGAACTTCATTATTATCACCGGTAATGTTTATGTGAGCAAACGTATCACCATACTCTTG
>Ga0160423_10003701_pt1 | contig 12687 bp, 12 predicted proteins | sample CRUFie14St8metaG_FD_108191 | JGI IMG/M metagenome (GOLD analysis project Ga0160423, IMG submission 108191) | Marine microbial communities from the Costa Rica Dome - CRUD Field 142mm St8 metaG | ecosystem: Environmental > Aquatic > Marine > Oceanic > Photic zone | place: Costa Rica: the Eastern... | reverse complement strand
TTGATGTTGATTGAAACGAATAGGTTTTTCACCAACAAGAATATGGTCAAGGAAATCTAAGTGTTGCATTGTCATCTGATAATGTAACACAGAAGTACTTGAGAAATCGTATAAGTCATTTAGACGTAATTGATAACGTACATCAAAGAGATTCAAGTTTGCTTTGTCTGTAAAGTCAAATACCTTTACAACTGACAACACACTGTCGGGTACAGGAATGAATCCTTTACCTTCCAACCAGTTTGCAGTGATTGAACTGTCTACTTTATCAGTTGCACTTGTTGTAGCGTTTGTCGCAGCTCTGTCAATCTCCGCCTGTGTAATCTGATGTTTTAAATACATCCTCTCAACACCGTCATAGTGGTATTGAGAAAAGTATTGCAACGCTTCGTCAATTCTGTCCTCTACTTGGTCATCATCGACATTGATTTCAATTACAGGCTTACCAAGTTGTCTGAGACAGTACTCTTTTAATGCACTTCTAGAATTTGGATTTGCCATTTAATCTTTCCTTTATTAGTATTTATATTAACCAAGTGCGACACCCATTGCGATAGCGAACCCCTGTGATGCACCAGCAGCAGTCTGAACACTTCCATCGTCAAAGGTAATACCACTAGAACCCACACTAAGAGAACCAAAAGTACCAGTTCCAATAGTGGATAAACCACTACTTCCGACTTGAGCACCACCAGTAGCAATCAAAGTACCAGCTGTGAATGTGCCAGTAACAGTTGCGCCAGAACTACTTGTTTCAATCTTCTTTGCGCCGTTGTGGTATAGTGATACTGAACCGCCTGGTGTGAACTGTCCTATGTATTGACCATTAGCACCATCCCACATATTGATTTCTGTACCATTTGACTGAATAGAAAGACTACCAGTACCAACATCTCTTATGACCGAATTAGTTCCATTGTTAAGAATTTCTAATTCACCATTATCACCAATTTGAAGTATTTCATTATCTGGGAATTTGACATTCCCACTAGAGTTTGCTGTTACTACTTTACTAGCTTCTACTGTTCCCAATGTTGTTATATCAAGATAATTAAGTTCTGCTGTGGTTGCAGTTACACCGTCTAGTTTGTTTATTTCGGTTGCGGTCGCTGTTATGTTTGTGCCACCTATGTCAAGTGTAGTTGCAGAAACTTCACCAGCAGTCAATGTACCAGTAATCTCTGCATCTCCACTTACATCAAGAGGGGCAGATGGGGTTGTATTGTTAATACCAACCTTACCATCTTGATAAACTGTAATTGCTTCTACATTTGTTCCATTTTGATTATGCATTTCAAGTGCAAAAGAATTTGCATTACCACTACGAGAACCCATATATCTAATATCAAATCCATGTGTAGTATGTGCTCTTAAAAGTGTAAGGTCTGCTGAGTCTAAGTTGCCTGTAGTTTTAATACCAACACCACTTGTTTGAGAAATATGAATTTCATTAGTAGCGGTAGATAAGTTTCCACCTAATTGTGGTGAAGTATCGTCAGATACATTTTGAATACCAGAACCAGCAAGTGAACCAACTGATTGAAAACTAATTTGACCAGAACCATTTGTTGCGAGAACTTGTGCGTTATTTCCATCTGCTGCTGGAAGTGTATATGCACCATTAATATTTACTGCACCTTTAAGTTGTAATGAACCAGTTCCGTTATCCTCAATAATAGAATTAGAACCATCATGATATATTCTTAAATCTGCAGCTGCACCAAATTCCAATTTCTGATTATCTGGAAATCTCATTGTTGGTGGATAAGTGCTAGTATCGTTTGAGTCAAATACCAGTGTTCCTGCTGGTGTACTTGTTGTCAGAGATGGTTTATCAACAATAGTTGCTTGAAAAGAATCAGTAATTTTATAAGTTAATTTAGCGTATGTAGATGCAGTAAGTTTTGCATGAATTGTTACTGTTCCATTAGATGCTTGATAAGCAACAATTGCTGCTCTATTTAATATTGGACTAGCTGCAAATAAAGTATATTCATAACCAAAAGAATCTCTTCTCTTAAACTTAATTTTGAAATTTTGATTATTGGTGTAACCACCCATACTTCCTTCAATATTTACATGGTCAAGTGTACCAGTAGTACTTGCTGGTAGTGTTGCTAAAAGAGCATATTGAGTACTACCACTGGCTATTCCATTGAGTGTATGAGGTGCAGTAGAAATTGATTCTTGTCCAGACGCACCAGTACCACTTGTAGTTGTTGAGAGTCTAGTTGATGTGATACCACTTTGGGATTTGAATAATGTCGAAGTTGATGTTGTGAAATTTAAAGCATCAACTGTGATGTTACTATCACTCTGACCAAGTGTAACAGTCCTACCAGTTGTACCTCTTATCTCACCATTTTGTTCAAAGATAATGTCAATGTTTGCAGTACCATTTCCAACAAAGATATCAGAAGAGGAGTCACCGATTTCAATACCACCGCCAGGAGCGGTCAATACAAGGTTACCAGCAGAATCTAATTCGATTTTGCCGTCAATATTTCCACTACTGTCTTTGAATTCAATCTTTCGACTAGCTGGGGTAATTAATACGTCATCTGACATTACCTAAGTCTGCCTCCCAACCTTTTCTTAATTGTTGTAAAATTGACTCTATTCTCTGGTGCAAAAGAAATATCGGAAGTTGTATTTGCAACTGCCATCTCTTTTACCTCGTAGGGTTTATTAAAACCAATTTCCAAGTTCCTCATAAAGTATCCTTCTTGGTCTGCACCATTATAACTAAATACACCAATATTTAGGGTTCTAGAGTAATTTTTAGCAGGAATGGTCAATACCTTGGTTTGGTAATTGTCACCTATCATACCAGAATCGTAATTAACACTAAGATATTGACCAGCACCTCTTGCATTTCCAGCACTACTATTTCCAATTCTGTTTGCACTGATAGCACTTAAATTTTCAGAAGAGTACAATCTGGGGTAACCAGTGTAACTTGTACCAGTAGGCGCTCTCAAAGCACACCTTGCAATTACAACTGTTCCAGCTGGAACATAAACATTATTACCAAATCCTGCCCATTCATTCTGATTTCTTCTTCTCACCGCCCATGCACCTTCTTCTTCATGCCATATTCTTCTTACTCTAAAATTATATTCTGCAACTCTATCTATCTCAAAATCATATTCTAATATTGTTACAGCAGCATTTCCAGCACTACCTCTTGTTAAGCGTGCATAACCATGACCTTCTTGTGAAGTTCCGCCATGGTCGCCGACACCAGCATCATCTACTGCTTCAGCAGTTGTTTGTTCTTGCACTCTAGTATATAACATACTCCATTGTTTACCATAAAATCCATATCTAATACCTTTAATATCCCATGCATAAAATCCATCTGGTCTAAAATTGTCTGCACCATTTGAATTCACTCCATAGTGATTGGTGGTATCTATTATGTTATGATGAAAACCAGCATTTGGTTCATATTCAGTTGGGCCGTGAGAAAATCCATAATAATTTCTATGCATATAGTTATATGCAAACTCACCATATTCTCTATAACCATCATGTCTACAACCTCTTTGGTCATTTCTCGCAGAAATACAATTGTAAAAAGTATTTCCAGATTCCCAATAAGGATGAAGACCGTCATTTGCGTTATAAGCGATAGCACATCTAACTTGACAATATCTTGCACTATAAGGCCAGATACTAGAGTGGTCACGGTTTGCAACCCAAGTGCAAGTAAACCCTTCTAACCAAGGTTGTTGTGCCCATTGTGGAACTTGTTCTGTTAAACTTACACTAATTCCCCCATTATTAACTTGTGATACTTGTGTATTACCTCTACCCCTAAAAGTAAAACCAGAGTAAATATTATTGTTAGTATTTCCGATATCTTTGAAGTGGACATCTTTAATAATTGTTGTTTTACTATACGCACCATCACTTAAATATTCATTGTAATAGTAAGTTCTATCTGATGTTGTCAATCCACCGATTGTAATGTTTCTAGTAAATCTAGTAACAAATGCACCCACTCTTCCTGTATAGGGTAGGTTGCTTGTTAGAGTAATTTGATTTCCATTTATACTTTGAATAACGTGTTTGTATTCAAATGCATTGTAACCTATATTTGTTGTTCCGTCTGAATTTTGGTATGGATAAGCAACAAATATTTCATCACCTACTGCAAACTTATTTGCGTTTGCAACTGTGATTGTTGCACCAGTAGATTCTGTAGTAATAACGGTTGCAATCTTTCTAACCTTATCACCAGATAAATGTATTTTTTCTGTTCCAGTTAAATATATGACTTCACCAGCGACAGAACCAGTAACATCAGAATCAAAAGTTATTTCATTGTTTAGTAAATCAATAGAAGATATTTGTTTTATGTTTCTATTAGAACCAGTTCCAAAAATAACGTATTGACCAAATCTATGTTTCTTTGCATTATTAACTGTAACCGTTGCACCATTCACAGATGATATCGTTACATCATCTGGGCCGACAAAGTGTTTAAAGTAAATAGTGTTTCCATCTACTTCATGAATAATAAAACCCTCATCTCTCAAACTAGTTGCAAATCCATTTCCAGAAGAAGCATCAGTTTGATGGTCAAATACTGCAATCCATTCACCAGCCGCAAAGTTTGTTCCACTTGTAACTGCTAATGAAGTAGAGTTTTCATTTTCTTGTGCAGACAAGGTAGTTGAAGGCATACCATCAGAACCCTCTAAAACCATATGTGCATCAGTTTCATTTTCTTGCCATAATCCATGAGTATCATTAGTTGCACCATCAAATAATATCTTTGTTGTTACTGCACCACTATTATCACAAAGATGTAAACACCCACCACCTTTGATATAAAGTCTACCATTCATTCTTAATTCTGTATTTGCAGATTGACTATTCTTTAACATACCATAAATGTATGAGTCACCAAATCCAGAAGAAATACTAAATGCCGTATCTAATGTAACAGTATGTCCATATGCAACATTGAAAGTATCTCCGTTAGCGCTAGGACTTCCACCACCACCCCAAGTAGATGATGCAGAAAAGTTACCCGATTGTGTACTAGTATAAGCAGCCATTATACTTCCTCAACCTCTTCAACCTCTGGTATCATATCTCTTTCGTCACCGTCCAATACAAGTTCACGGTTAACTAAAATTGTAATAACTTTGTTACCATCTTTATTTGTCTGAATGGTAATGTCAGTGTTATCATAATCGTCATCTAAATTGATAACATTATTGTCTGAATCTATTTCAAATTTAATTCTCATATTCAACTTCCAATTCATCTACGTCTTTACGAGTTGCTTGTACTAAGTAGAAACAATTTATCTTTGATAGTAATGAACTATTTCCAATACGAATCTTATTATCTTTGATTTCTTCAACATACAACTTTTGAAAATTTCCCATAGGTGTTAGTTGTACCGTAATTGTGTCCTCATCTACAAGACCTGTCCAATGTTCTGGTAATTCAATTATAGAATTGTTTTCTAATTTACCACGAACATAAACACCATGTTCTGGCCCCTCAAGAACTCCATACCGTAATCTCATGTGTTCTTTGGTTGGGTGTTTGATATCAAATGATTTAGTCGTTGCAGATAATAGTCCAGTAACAGAAACGCCAGTTGATGTCGTTTCAATTTTTTTAGAATCGTTGTGATATAATTCTACTGCGCCACCGTTTATAAATTTAGCAAGTTGTTCATCATCATTTTGATTTCTTACACTTATAGTATTACCCTTTAAGACTAATGAATTTCCACTAATATTTTCTACATAACCGTTAGAACCATTACTTCTTAATCTTAAATCAGTTCCTGCTCCAATAGCAATAAATGCATTATCGGACATTGTTATATTATGATTAAATATTGCAGTACCAGCATCACTTCCATCAAGAGTTAAGAAAGTTGTATCCGAACCACCGTCTGTTCCTTTGAAGATAATATCTGAATCACTTGCTTGTGCGTCAATTGTAATATTACCAGAGGTTGTTGCAATAGTTACAGCAGCATCACCAGTAGTAATATCATCAGCAGCAGAAGAAGAACTACCACCACCACCACTAACGGTGATTGTTTTTGTTGAACCTGTACCAGATGCAGTAACATTAGCACCCACAAAGTTTAATGTGGTTGCTTGTGTAGATAACGTAGTACCCTCTTCTTGAATAGTGATTGCACCACTTGTAACATCACTTAACAATGCGATTGTACCAGATGCATTTGGAAGTGTAAGAGTTCTATCAGCAGTTGGGTCTGTAACTGTTAGTGTGGTTTCATATGCATCAGCAGTTGAACCCTCAAATACAATTGAACCATTTGTCCAAATATTTCCGTTAACATTTAATATTTCATTAAAATATCCACCACCACTAAGAGTACCACCAATTGCAACTTGTCCAATTGGATTTTGAGCATATCTAACACTAGAACCATAAAAACCTAAAGAAAGTATATTATTATTACTATTGGTGCCGGCATGATAATATCCAAACTCTACGAGTTCATCATTTGCTAATCTTTTACCAAAAGTAAACTGAGCATTATCACCAGCGTTCATATCATTAACTAAGAACTGAGCCGGTTTGGTATAAGTACCAATATGACCCATACTAACAATTAATTCTTCACTAAAATTACCATGTTCAGCAGATATATCACCAGTACTGGTGATATTACCATAAGTTCTATTTCCACTTATGTAAGTTCCAACTCTTGCGTCTGTATAGTAAAGATTAGATGAACCTTCTGTCAAATCATCAGTATCGAATGCGGTTATATTGTTTGTATTAACAAATGCTGCCCAACCCATAAGGGCGTGTGCAGAACATTGATAGTGAAGAACAGGTGGGGTTGAATGTGATATAACAATCTCTGTGTATGCACCAGAAGAACCAGCAGTTCCGTTAGTTGTTACACCAGTTGTATAGGAAGTATTCTTATTCTCATCCAAATAGAATCTAAATGGATGTCCGGAGTTAGAACTATCCGATTGGTCGAACCGATATGTGATGCCTGGGATGAGTTTGAGATAAGGAGAGAAAACTCCGTTAATCTTATACTTGTTACTAGAACCACTACCATGATGAACATGACCAGCAGCAGAAGATGCAACAGTTACATAAAAGGTTTTTGTGGTTGACTCAAAATCAGTCGTATAGTGACTACCGACAGTAACAATATTGCTACTACCGTCACGCATATACATCTTACCATCATAGGTATTGATGGCAAATTCACCCTCTGACAAATCCGAAGTTGTTGGAATGTTAGAGTGAGTGTGCGACCTTTTAAGTTTGATATCCACAGCCATGAGGCACTCCCTACATGACTACTTAGAATGTACCGCCGTCTATACTTGTTGTCCAAGAGATTGTGTCTGAGGAGTTAGTGTATAACAAAACACCGTCTGCACTATTTCCACCACCATCAAGAGCACTAATTGTATTAGCACTATTCGCAACAAGTACAGTACCTTTGGCAACCGAAGTCAATCCAGTACCACCAGAAGTCGCAGCGATTGCTGTTCCTGTCCATGTACCAGTTGTAATCGTTCCAAGAGTCGTGATTGATGTTTGACCAACATAAGATGTCGAGATGTCAATTGCATTTGCAGAAACCGAAATTCTGTTTGATGTTCCTACTGCATCAATCGTGTTACCAGTTTTTGTTAAACCATCACCAGCACTGATTTGTCCAGCACCAGAGAACTGTTCAAAAGTAATGTTTGTTGTACCAAGTGTTGGTGTTCCGTTTGTTGTCAGAACATAACCATTGTCAGCATTTGCAGTACCTTCTTCAACGAAAGTAAATGCACCACCTGTCAACTCTGAAGCGGCATCTGCGTCTGGTGTTCTTGTAATAACGAATGCAGCAGAACCAGAACCAACTGTAGTAACTTTATAGAAACCGTTTTGTGTTTGTGTTGTCTGGTCTTTAACAAGAATTCTATCATCAACTGAAAGTGAAACACCGTCAATTGAGATTGCACCGTTTGATGATGCAGTAATTGTTCCGTTACCATTGTTGTAAGAACCAGCGAGGTTTGCTGTAGTTGCAACTCTAACAGACGCTTTTACGTCAAGTCCATTTGCAACCGCATCCACATATGATTTATTTACAAGTGAATCATCACCAAAACCAGCTCTTGATTCATAACCAGATGGTACGTTAACTGCACCAGTACCATTTGGTGAAAGGATTAAGTTACCGTTTGAGTTTGTTGTTGAAATGGTATTGAGGTCTATGGTAATGTTGTCTACATCTACAGATGTCAATCCGTTTAGGTCTGTGATTGTACCACCAAGTGATGTGTCATCAGAACCAATTGTAATACCATCGTTAGCAAGTTGTGCATTCGACACACCACCAGACTTAATACTTACTGCACCAGAAGAAGTACTGAAGTCACTTGAGTTAAATGATGCAATACCTTTGTTAGATGTCGTTGCATCTTCACCAGCGATTGTAATTGTATTATTTGATACAGTTGTGTCAACACCCTCACCACCAGTGAATGTAAGTGTCTCACCAGTGTTAAATGGGTCATCTGTTCCAGTATCCGCTGAGATATTGAATGTTGTTGAAACCGAACCAAACGAAAGTGTACCAGAACCATTTGTTGTCAAGAACTGTCCGTTTGAACCATCTGCACTTGGTAGAGTAAATTCTACGTTACCAGAAAGTGAGTTTGGTGATTTCAGTTGAACATGGTGAGTACCGTTGTTAGTACCTTCTTTAAGTTTTAAAGAACCACCTGTTGTTGCACTGTTACCAATAATGAAGTTATCAACAGCGCTGTTTGCGTCAGCTGTAACTGCACTTGAAGCGGTAAGTGTACCGTCAATATGGTCTAACTTGTCTGCGAAGTATTGACCACCAATTACGTTTACTGTAGAACCATCACCAATAAAAAGTCTATCACCATTATTACCTTGAGTACCAGTACCGTGGGTATACGCTAATTCACCATCAGCAAGTGTGCCTGGTGCGGTAGTACCAGTAGAGCGTTTAATTTGAATATTAACTGCCATTTTTCTATCTTCCTATTTTAAAAACTTCCCCCACTTAGGGTGAGTGTTCCAGTAGTTGTATCCAATTCATTTCTTACAGTCCACTTCTGAGAAGATGCTTTGTACTGTAAAATTGCTCCATCATTTAGTCCGAATGTAGTTGCGTCAACATCACTTAATGCATTAAGAGAAATAGTCGCTGCAGATGCTTGTGCTCCAGTATCCCCCTTGGGGCCTGGCACTGTGACTCGTACTACTTGGGGTTGGTTTCCTTGAGAAACCGAACCAACTATCGTACTGGATTGTGTTAGTGTTGTTGTGATTGTCATCTATTTACCTCGACACACTTGGGTTAATTGTTGCAATACCCTCAACCACTCTAGTTTTTGTTCCACTAGAGTCTGTTATGAGAACATCATAATTGTAACGTCCTGCCTCTAGTGCAGTCGTTTGTGTATCCGTGAGAGATATTGTGAGTTGACCAGAAGTTCTTGGCGACACGAATGCCACTGTAAAACTAGTAGACGTAGATGATGAGGGCGATTTGCGTATTTGTGCAATCGCAGTATAACCTGTTAAGTCTAGTGCAGCACCATTACTATCGTTGATTGTTAGTGTGGTTGTAAAAGTTGCACCTTGGTCAATGAATATATTCGATATAGACGCCATTCACACAGTCTCCTTTTATCTATTTATAAGGAAAGTGTGTTAGAGTTATGCACCCAAATAGTAACCTTCAAAGTGACCCAGATATGCACCATAGTAAAAATCCGAGTCGGTTGAATTACTGACTCTAACTTGTATTTTCAAATAATCAGAACCGTTACCACTCATATTAAAAATTCCAGAAATATCAATAGTACCATACGTTCCATCATTAGTATCACGAATGTAGGCATTCCCATGAGTATATGTTCCATCCCACAATCTCATAAAACCAGTATTTGGTGGGTCAGAAGCATAAGTGAAATATCCTTTTGCGTGTAACCACCACTTTCCAGCAAGAGTTGGTTTAAACCTATAATTTGAAAGGTCATAATGACTGCCAACATTAAATCCACTATATTGGTTATCAGAGTCACTAGCCGCATTTAGTGTATTATATGGAACGTCTGTCCATGCATTATTTGTTAAATCAAGTTTAGTAGTACTATCAGTTCCCCTTGCTTGAAAGGCGGGGAGAGCGGCCTGTTTAAGAAAACCAGCACTTTCAGCAGTTGCCACAGTTGCAGAGTTTGAATGGTTTTGAATTGTTCCGACTTTTAATGTACTCATATCTTATTTAATCCTTCTACCAAAAAAAGTAGAGTATGTTGTGCTAGTACTCCATGAATCATACCCGTTGTGATACCCCACCATAATTATATCACCCGCTGACAAACTAAGAATTTTGTGAGATGCAATAGTATAACCACTATAGTCGTTCATTGTAAAAACATTATCAACATTAGTTACACTACCGCCTGATTTTTTATACACATAAAGACCCCTATGGGCAGTTGCAGTTCCACTATTACTACTCACACGAAATTCGTATATTCCACCTTGTCCTGATGGAATTTCCATATATCCATTTGTTGTGTTTAACAAACCCGCTTGATTTAAAATTACATTTTCCCATGTTTTAACAGCAGTAAAAGTAGAAGGTGTACCAAGGTAAGCGGCACTTTGAAAAACACTACTACCTTCAGCAGAGAAGTACGGATGATTATCATCTATTAAAAAAGTACCACTAGTATTACCACTAGAGTCAATTGTTGCAGCGGTTGTATTTGCATCATACTTGATTGTGTTAATACCTTGGAGAGTGTTTGCAATTAAAGTACTCATTGTGCAATCTCCATAAGAATGATACTCGCACTTGAACCACCAGCACCATCACCATAACCGATTTTCAGACTTTGACTAGAACCAGTTTGTCTCGCAGCTTGTAACTTGTAAGTTAAAGTTGTACCAGCATTTGCACTAGGTGAATCTAATAAAGAAACTTGATAATTTTGCATTGTGCCTGACGAACAATATATACCATATCTGTCAGCATCAATTTGAGTACTATCTCTAAGAATTTTAATCATTGCTCTAGCATTAGCAGAACCATCATATGCAATAATATTCATTGTCACATAAATTTTACTATTTGCAAATTTAGTTGTTATTGCCTTTGTCATAATGTCGGCAAAAGTTGAACTATCTAGCGTGGCTAAATTACTTAGAGATGTTAACGAGCCTGGGCGATGATATTGCACAGTTTGTACAACATGACCCTCAGGCATCTTAACTTTTGATGCTGTAGTTTGTCCTGTAATAGTGTCTACTGATAAAGTACTCATATGATTGCTAACCTTCCACCACTAGTGATGGTAATTGTAAATCCATTACCAATTGTTAAAGGGCCTGTAGTCGATGCATTGTTATTTGCAGCGATTGTTACGTTACCAGTAGTCGTGTTTGTGTTTACACGAAACAGGTTTGTTCTACCGTTTGCATTACCGCTGACTGTACCATCATTTGCAATATAATAACCAGCACCCAAAGCAACACTAGAGTCCAGTTTTGATTGTGTCACTGCACCGTCTGTAATCTCAGCGGTTGTGATAGAGTTATTTGCAAGGTCTTCAGCGGCAATAACGTCAACACCAATCTTTGCAGAATTTACAGCACCATCTGCAAGGTCGCCTGTTGCGATACTTTGGTCTGCAATACTTTGCGAATTAATTCGTGATAATGGCATCTTTATTCCTCTTTTATTCTATTTATTACTCTGACGGTAAGTCATCTGCAGCCGATGGTGTATTGTTTTGTAACCATTCTGCAACTTCTGGATTCGCATCTGAATCTTCAGCAAAAGTTTTAGTATAACAAACAAGCGAACCATCATTCATTGTGAATACAATTTTGTTATTGTTCCAAACCTCTGTTAAATCATCTGGATTTCTTATATGATGATATTTTGCTGATTTAATATTTCCTACGTTCATTATATTTTTCCTTTACAGTTCTGCATCAAATTCAAGTCCATCAACGTAAAAACCAGCAACAGTACCATTATATGTTGAACCTGTTGAAGCACCATTATGACTGAATGTTGCTGTAAATGCTTGGTCAGTTGCACCAGTAGAAACATTAACTGTACCATTTAATGTACCAGTACTATTATTAACAGAACCCCTACTATACATGACGGCTCCAGCGGATATGGTTGAAACAATGTTAGCGGCATCAGAACCAGTTAATCTCATGCCTGGGTAGAATGTTACCGCCGATGCAGAATATCCTTCTCTAGCACCACCCATGTGTCTTCCAATTTTTCTATAATACCTTGAACAAAGTCTAAGTTCTTCATCAAATGAGAGGTGTTCAAACGCTGTGTCCTGTTCGCCTACTTCAAGCTGTACGCCAGTTATATAAAAATTGTTGCTTGTGCTATCCATCACATTAACTTGACCAACGGCACGATTAGCTTGCGTATTCTGCCAAGTGTTTGACGATAAAGTACCACCAGAAAAATCAGAACCAGCCGCCAACCACCAATTTACGTTTATGCCACTACCATTATCATTATTAATAGCTGTGGTTACATATCCATCGTATGTAAGTGTAACCTTTTGCCAAGTATCTGCTGAAGAAATTGTATAAGCCTGTGAATTAAAATAAGTGGCATCATCGTGTCTAAGT
>Ga0160423_10003699_pt1 | contig 12691 bp, 7 predicted proteins | sample CRUFie14St8metaG_FD_108191 | JGI IMG/M metagenome (GOLD analysis project Ga0160423, IMG submission 108191) | Marine microbial communities from the Costa Rica Dome - CRUD Field 142mm St8 metaG | ecosystem: Environmental > Aquatic > Marine > Oceanic > Photic zone | place: Costa Rica: the Eastern... | reverse complement strand
TGTGTGTGTGTGTGTGTGTGTTGAAGCTCGACGGCGAGGGCGGCCAAGGATTATATCTTCAGGATATTTGCTACTCTTGAAACATTTTCCTTCGGGGGATTGTTATGATGCCATTCACCAAGATCTCTGAGGCCACTCTACCACTTCTGTGGGCGTGTGTCCCTCGCCGTCGTCCGCGCTGCTCGTCTTTGTGTGTGTGTGTGTGTGCTTAGGGGAGGGAAAAGGGTGGCTCTTGCTGTGACGACCCAATTTCTTTTTACATGTTAGACTTTGGAAGTGAGCAATCGCTAGTGAAACTAAAATCACCTCCGAGCATTGGCCAATACCCGAGAGCCCAACTTCGAAGAGACAGAGAGAAAGACAGAGAGAGAGAGAGACAGAGAGAGAGAGAGAGAGAGTGCCTCTGCCGCGGGGGGCGATGATGATGACACGATTTGGTGACTCCCAAGAATGATAGATCCATAAGACTACAATTCTCTTAGCCCCTCGGCGGCGGAGGAGGTCCGAGCGAACTGAATCAATCGAACGAACGCGTGTGCGGCCGACCTGACCATGCGTGTTCTCCGCATCGCATCGCCCCCCCATTTTTCTCTCCTACGCAGTTCGGTGGAGGACGTCTTCGCCCGGCGGGCGCGTATGTATTCGATTTGTGCACTATCTAGTGATATTGATCGTTTCATCGTCCTCCACAAACCCCTTGAAGACTTCCAAAGAAAAAGAAAAGAATTTTTTTTTGCCGGTCCACCACCAAGACGCCATACCCCTTCCCCGACTGAATGACGGACCGGACTTCTCCTCACGGGAGCGGGTGTGCGTAATCACGTGCCCCCTCGTCTCCCTTGTAGTCCTGCGTGGCTTGAAGTCCTGCGTGGCAGGACGGTGGGATCAGAATCAGCGCCATCCCATTTCGGCGCCACAAGACGCGAAATGTACTTGGCGAAAAAAAACGTTTTTCCTGACATCACAAGATTCAGATGAATCCACCGCGTTCATCTCGGTCACCCGGAAATTTTTTTGTCGTTTTGTACTCGGAATTTTTTTTTGGAGCTCATTATTTTCATCTTACGCGCGAAAAAACCTTCCGAATCGAGCCCACGAGCCGTTTCGCGTGTAGAAAGCGCACGGGGGATCAGGCATGCACAAGGTGGCGGAAAAGAAGCAAAAAACGAAGCGCCTGGCGCGCCATGACAGTGCCCCGGTAGCACAGGTTCAGGCACAAGCGCCAGTCACGAGGTTGATCGTCGAGGTCGACGAGGTCGACCAGTCGCGAGGTCTAGGGTAGACTCTGTCTCGAAGATGGTCGCCCGCGGGGTCACCGCGGCCCGCCGCCCACAGTCGAACATGTCCGGTTGCTGCAGGTCCGGGTCTGGAAACCGGGCACTCTTCGCCGCCCCGGCGAGGGCAGGGCACGGGAACAAGCACGTCTCGTCCGTCGGGCCCACGGCGTCCCGGCCCAAGATTAACGCGGTCTCGTTCTTCGACAAGGTGGGTCAACGGGCGACAAGAGGGCGCGACATCCGCTACTGCTTGTGCTGCAGCCACGCACGCCCTTGGCAGCACGTTTTTTTTTTTTTTTGGCTGCCGGGCTGGATTGCTTTTCTCCCCCTCCACCTCCACCGAAACCCCCTCCGTTTTCTCTCCTCCTCGAAAAGGCGAATGGGTCGCGGACCTTCTCGAGCCCCTTCCAGGGCCTGGGCGAGGTCGAGCAGACCCCCAGCATCACGGGCCTGACCAGCTCCTCGCTGGGCGGGCCGCTGAAGATCTTCTCCGGCAGCTGCAACGAGCCGCTCGCCGCGGAGGTTGCCAACTACCTCGGCATGGAGCTCGGCAAGATCGACATCAAGAAGTTCGCGGACGGGGAGACCTACGTCCAGCTCCAGGAGTCCATCCGCGGCTGCGACGTCTTCCTCATCCAGTCCACCAGCCCTCCCACCAACGACACGCTGATGGAGCTGCTGATCATGATCGACGCGTGCAAGCGCGCGTCCGCCAGGAACATCACTGCGGTCATGCCTTACTTCGGATACGCCAGGGCGGACAGGAAGGCGAGCGGTAGGGAGGCCATCACGGCCAAGCTCGTCGCCAACTTGCTCACACAGGCCGGCGCCGACCGCGTGCTTGCCCTCGACCTCCACTCTTTGCAGTGCGTCGGCTACTTTGACATCCCCGTCGACCACGTGTTCGGCCAGCCCGTCCTGCTCGAGTACCTCGCTAGCAAGGACATCGAGGCGGACGACTTGGTCGTCGTGTCCCCGGACGTCGGAGGGGTCGCCAGGGCCAGGGCCTTTGCAAAGCTTCTGAACGACGCTCCGCTGGCGATCATCGACAAGAGGAGGAGCGGACACAACGTGGCTGAGGTGATGAACATCATCGGAGACGTGGAGGGCAAGGTCGCGGTCATGGTGGACGACATGATCGACACGGCTGGCACCATCACCAAGGGTGGCGAGGTCCTGCTCAACGAGGGCGCCAGGAGTGTCATCGCATGCGCCACCCACCCCGTCTTCAGCGGGCCAGCGATCGAGAGGCTTTCGTCCGGGGTCTTCGACGAGGTCATCGTGACCAACTCGATCCCGCCGGTGCACAAGCCCGGCGAGTTCCCGCAGCTCACCGTGCTCTCGGTGGCCAGCCTGCTGGGAGAGTCCATTTGGAGGGTCCATAACTCCTCCTCCATCAACGCCCTCGGCATGTGATTTCAAGCCTTTGGACCGAGGATGAAAAGCGAAAAAATAAAGTCATATATTGTACGCACTCTTTGCTCCTGATCCTCCGAACTCTCTCTCTCTCTCTCTCTCCGCCTGCCCTACCCCGTCATCAGCCACTTGAGCGCGCGGAGCACGAGGGCTGCAGCGGGCAGCAGGACCAACGCCAGCAACGAGATCTGCAGGGCCCTGTCCTTCCTCTTGATCGCTCCAGCCTGCTCGAAGGGCAGGTCGTGCTTCTGCAGCATCCGGATGCTGTTGGTGGAGAACACCGAGGGGAGGAGCTTGTGGAAGATGCTGTCGAGGATGATGGGCAGCACGAAGAAGACAAACCCGCCGTCAAAGCTTCGAGACATTTTCACCAGGGTCTCGGCGTTCCTCCTGTGGGCGTCAGTGAAGGCCTGCAGGGCCTCCCCGAGCCCGTCCCCGGTCGGGTCCTTCACGCCCCGGGACTCGAGGCAGGAACGAAGCACCCCGACGTCCTCAAAGGCGCTGTTGACGCCCAACCCAAAGTAAGGCTTGACGGTGTGGATGGAGTCCCCAAGGCAAGCCGTCCTCGGCCCGTGCAGCGCGTTTTTGGCGTACTGGAAGACGGGAAGGCGCTGGTCCCTCTGCTGGGCGAACTGGGCGTAGGCCCTGCGGGGGATCACGTCGGCGAATTGCGGAAAGTTTCGCTCGATGAGCTGCCTCGCTGCTTCCTCCGTGCTGGCCTCCAAGATGGCCTCGTTCCCTGGCTTGTACAGCGCCACTCCGACCCCCTTCCCCTCGTGGGTAGGGAGAACCTCCATGGTGACGTCGGCCCCGTCCTGGGAGCTCGCAGAGAAGTTCAGGTCGCGCTTCCACGAGGAAGGGTCTTTGGGGTCAAGATCGTAGTCCAAAGGCACCGTCTTGTACACGCGTGTGTTTTTGTCCTCCCAGCTCTTGAGCTCGAGGTCTGAGACCTCGCTGTCGCTCAGCGCCCTCGCGACCGCGCTGTTGAACCCGTCCGCGCCCACAAGCAGGCCGGGCCTGACCTCGCCCTCGCCGCCGGACAGGCGGACGGCTGGGCCGCCGGACTTGCCCTGCGGCCAGTCGATGGCGAGAACCTCCACCTCGTGCGATATGGAGATCTCGCCGTACCTAGCGCACTCCTCGAGAAGGACAGCGGTGAGCCGGTCCCTCTGGATGCAGAAGGCCTGGTAGGCCTCCTCCGCGATCTCTGGCCTGAGCGTCACGCTCTCGTTTCCCTGCTCGTCCCACACCATCCGTCCAAAGTTGGGCGCCGCGAAGGACCTGACCTTGTCCAGCACCCCGATGGAGTCCAGGAACTTCTGGCCCCTGCCAGAGACTCCGAGGTTGTAGGACCTCTCCGGGGCATCTGCATACACGGCATCGGCGGGGGGAGCGGGAGGGGGAAGCCTGTCAACAACCCGCACGTCTTTCCAGCCCAACTGGCTCAGCATGATGGCGGTGGCGAGGCCGGCGGGACCGCCGCCCACGACGAGGGCGTTGGGGGATCCCGGCGCGGCAACCTCCTCGGCCACTGCGGACCCCGCGGAGGCGCCCGCGGACATCGCAACCACCGCTTCCCTTGGCCGGTTGGGCCTCGCGAGTCTCCGCCCACGCCTCTGGGTGAAGGCGCCCACCGCACACGTCGTCCTCGCCCGGCATGGCGGTCCCGCAGCGGCGGCCGCTCTCCTGGTGGTCAAAGCCTCTAGCCTCGTTGCTTGCATTGCCCTCAATCAGTCGGACCGCGCGTCGCTCCTCACGATGCTCCCAATCTCCCTCCTCACGACCAGGAGTGGCCACTCCAAGATCGCGCGTTATCCTAATTGGATACGCCATGGTCGCGACAAGGTCGATGGCGCGCGGGAGTCAAGGAAGGGCGCGAGGGCTCGGAGTGGAGGCCCGAGCGGCCTCAATTGTCGCGTCCCCCCGGCCTCCTCTCTCGCGCCCGCGCACCGCGCTCCGGCGGTTCGCCCCAGCCTGGACGACCCACTCCAGCCGAACTTCGCGGGGCCCTGAGCGAGAACGCTCGGCCTCCTCGAGCGGGAGGGTCGGCGTCTGCATGGCCGCGGCACCCTGGCCAGCCTCCGTGGTGACTGCCGTCAACATGTGCGTCCCCCTCTCCTTCAACTCTCTCTCTCTCTCCCGAACAACCTGCGGCTCACCTCACCACACACCGTGCTGGCTGACACCACCACGTCGTCGTCGTCGTCCTCGACTCGGTCCTCGCTCTTTGCAGGTACGCCGGAGCCCTTTACGTTCTCCTTCTGAGCACTGCCGTGCTGCGGTGGTCCAGGACCGCGGTGAGGCGGCTCAGGGCCGAAATACTCCTGCTGCCCATCTGCGCCGCCTACCTGTTCCTCCTGGTCCTGTCGTGGAAGCCGGACACGGTGCAGATTCTCTTCCCGGGGAGCCTGGAGGCTGGCCTGAGCGGCAAAGGCTTCAGCCCCCAGTTCTTTCCGACCCTCTCTGGGATCGCCCACCTCTTCTCCAGGTGCGACGTCACCGCCTCGAGCATGTGGCTCCACCTCCTCGCGGTGAACACGTTTGCCGCCGTGCAAGTGTGCCTGGACGGCCTTCGAAAGGGCATCTTCACACTGCACTCAATCGCGCTCTGCCCGCTCTCCGGGGTTCTGGGGTTCCTCAGTCACTACGCGACCAAGATGTGGCTGCAGAGAGGGAGCAGCATCGAGAAGAGGGTGGACAGCACTGTCGTCTTCAAGTTCAAGTGATCGGTCGGTCCGCTAATCCAACAAGAAAACTAGGGCGTTTCATCCATCTTGCTTTTTTTTGTACACAACGCGTTACGTGCTCACTGGTCGGGCGCGGGGTCGCCGTACGCCCGAAACCTGTACAGGCAGGTGTAGCTCTCGCTCCCGTGGTTCGAGTTCACCTGGAGCCTCACCCTGGAAACGACCGCGCCCTCGCCCTTGGTCACAGGAAAGACCTGGACGGGCGGCCCCTGGATGCTGTAGACAAAAGAGGCCAGCTCCCTCATCTCTGCCTCCTCCCCGCGGCCCAAGATCGCGTACAGGGTCATGTCCTTCGGCGCAGTCGTGATGTTAAACGCGGAGATCTTGGGGATGTGCTCCACCGCGACCGACTTGAGCGTCACCGCCTTCCTCAGTGCCACGTCGACGTGGCCCTTGCTCCCCCCCAGAGGGAGACAGTGTCCCGGCAGCTCCGCCCCGGAGGGGGGACTGGACAGCAACCAGTGGCCGGCCCTGGGGTGGACGGGGAAGGCCGCCCTGGCGAGCGCAGAGACGACTCTCGGGAGGCCCTTCACGTATGGAAGCGAGAAGAGGAACCAGTCGCCATCTCGAGTTGGAAGGAGCCAAGGGTCCCCTGCCCGCGGGTACAGGTCTGAGTGACCGATAACCCTGCCGTTGGCCTCAAGAGAGGCGTAGTCCGCCTGCGAGTACCGATCCGCTTTTTTGCCGCTCCTGTGTTCCGCCTGGCGCTCCGCCAGCACGTCCTCAAGCTTCTTCAACCTTCGCTGGGCGTCCCCGATGGCCGACTCGAGGTCCGAGTGCGAGTGCTTGGGGACCTTCCCCGCGTTTGCCTCGAGCTTGGCGAGCCGCCGCTCTGCGTTTGCGAGGGCCGCCCCGAGCTGTTCCTCTCCCGCCCCCCGGTACTCCGGCTGAAAGCGCGGAACAACCAAAGTCGACAAAACTCCGGACAGAACGATCGCGACCACGAAAGCGGCGAGGACGGCCGGCGTTGGGGCGGTGCGCGGCGTTGGGGCGGAGTGAACGAGGTCCGTCGCGTCCTCCATGGACCTCGCCGCCGCTGCCTTCGGCTTCGAGACGGGCGTGAAGGGCCTCTGGGGAGACCTGGATGGGGTCCGAGGCTCCCCGTCGGACGCGTCCCGCGAGTCTACCTTGGCGCTCCGCCGGGTCGGCTTCCTCCTCGGGGGCGGGGACGCCTCCCTCGGCGCGGCCGAGGACTTTGTCGCCCTCCTCCGCGTCCCAACCGCCATCCCTGGGCTGGTTGGAGCTCTCCCTCCCCACCTCGCTGTGATCCGCCTCGGAGCTGCTCTTGAAAAACGTTGAAAAACGGTTTTTCGGCGCCAAAGCCGGGAGAGGCCCAAACAAAGGACGAAAGGGAGGAAGAAGGACGTGGATTGGGACGCGTCGTATTGCGAAGACTGTGGATTAAAGCGAGAGGCCCTCTCTAATTCGCCCGATCACTCGCCCGCACGCCTGCCGCGATGGCCCTCCGCTGCCTCGGTCGCGCCGAGGTCACTCGTCCCTCTCCAAAGCCTTGGAGTCCATGGCGAGTCCCATGGTGTTCAGCCCGTTGTCGACGTAGATGCAAGACCCGGTGATGGCCGACGCGAGCGGGGAGCACAGGAAGGCTGCCACGTTGGCGACCTCGTTCGCCCCGAGCTCCTTTTCCATGGGCGCGTTCGCGACAGAGTAGTTGATCATATCGTCGATGAACCCAATGGCCCTTGCGGCCCTGGACCCCAGAGGGCCGGCAGAGATGGTGTTGACCCTCATCCCGTACTTCCTGCCGGCCTCGAAGGCGAGGACCTGGGTGTCGGACTCGAGGGCGGCCTTGGCCGAGGACATGCCGCCGCCGTACCCGGGGATGACCCGCTCGCTGGCCAGGTAGGTGAGAGAGATGGCGGCGCCCCCCTTGTTCATCAGCGGCCCAAAGTGCTGGACCATGGACACGAACGAGTACGACGAGGCGGAGACCGCGGAGAGGTACCCGTGCCTGGAGGTCTCGAGGAGCGGCTTCTGGACCTCCGGGCCGTTGGCGAGGGAGTGGACGATGATGTCGACGTTTCCGTAGTCCTCCTTGACCCGCTTGGCGACGCCGGCAACCGAGAAGTCGCCGTCCGCCGCCTCGTACCTCTTGTTGGTCCTGATCTCCTCGGGCACGTCCGCGAGGGTGTCGAAGACCGCGTCCATGGGGTACACGTGCTTGAAGGTCATCTTCGTGCCGTCGGAAAGGGTAGCGCTCTCGTCGAACTTGCCCCTCCTGTAGCTCGTCTCGAAGATCTTCAGGGCGGGGACCCAGGTTCCGAGGATGATCTCGCACCCGGCCTCCGCGAGGGCTTTGCTGATCGCCCACCCGAAGCCCTTGTCGTCCGCCACCCCGGCGACGAAAGCCTTCTTCCCGCGCAAGTCGATTCCGAGCACGCGCTGCACCTCCGACACCGTGGCGGTGGCCTGGGAGCACGCAGAGAGGTTCCTCCTTGTTCCAACGGAAACGTCGGAGGTGGGGCCCCTAGAGCCGCCCAAAGGAGACCTCGAGGCACACGAGGTCGGCAACCTGCTCGCGACCCCGCACCCTCCCGCGGCCCTCGCTCTCGCGCTCGCGAACTTGGTCGCGCGCACAACCTTCGCTCCAGCACTTGCGCAACTGCGTGGCATCATCGCTGCCCTGGCCATCACTTCAACGCCACTTGAACGAAGCGCGCTACCTCACCCCGCTGGTGCGCTCCCTCAAAGGCCAATATAGCTCCCCTCCCCCAGGGCCGCTGCGGGCCGTCCGCGATGAGCTTTTTATCCGCGGATATCCGAAAGACTTTTCCGGAAACTTTGAGGAACTGTGTTCCCTGGGGGGTGTGCGAGCAAAGCACAGGTTTGGTTGGGAGCATGGAGGCTGCCGCGGCGTCGAGGAGGAGCCTGCTGGGGCGGGTCCTGGGGCCTGGTCGTGGCCCGGCGAGGTTTCGGACCCGCCCTCGCCTCGCCGCGAGGGTGGGACACCGCGAGGGCTCCGACCTTAGCGACGCGGCCGCGTCAGCCGGGCCCACGACGTCCTCCTCCCCCTCCCCCGGTCCGTCTCCTCCCGCGCGCGCGACCGAGCGCGAGGGTGGCGTCCCTCTGTGGAGGAGAATCTTCCGCCGGAGGGGCGACCTGAAGAGGCTGTGGTCGACCGTCGGCGTCATCAACGAGATCGGCGAGGGCCTTAGGCTGGCCTCGAACGAGGAGCTCCGGGAGAAAACAAACGAGTTCCGAATACGGATAGCCCAGGGGGAGTCCCTTGACTCGATATTGCCGGAGGCCTTCGCGGTGGTGAGGGAGGCCTCCGACAGGGTTCTGGGCCTGAGGCACTTTGATGTGCAGCTTCTTGGCGGGATGGTCCTACACAACGGTGAGATCGCTGAGATGCAGACGGGAGAGGGCAAGACCCTGGTGTCGACGCTGCCGGCGTACCTGAACGCGCTGACCGGCAAGGGGGTCCAGGTCGTCACCGTGAACGACTACCTCGCCAGGAGGGACGCGGATTGGATGGGCCAGCTCCACCGATTCCTCGGGCTCACGGTCGAGGTCGTGCAGAGCTCCTCGACGCAGTCCCAAAGGAAGAGGGCGTACGACGCCGACATCACCTACGTCACAAACTCTGAGCTCGGTTTCGACTACCTCAGGGATAACATGGTGCTGGACGCCTCGGAGCTCGTGATGAGGTCGGAGCTGAACTTCGCGATTATTGACGAAGTGGACTCCGTCTTGATCGACGAGGGCAGGAACCCGTTGCTTATCAGCTACCAGCCGGAGAGGGAAGGGGGTTCCTACCACGAGGCCAGCAGGATCGCCGCTGCCATGCGCGCCGGGCTGGAGTACGAGTCGGACGCAAAGGAGAAGACCGTGGAGCTCACGGAGGACGGCATGATGGCGGTGGAGGAGCTCCTGGGGTCGCGGGGAATGTGGGAGGGGGGGTCCGAGTGGGGAAGGTACGTTCTCGACGCGCTGAAGGCCAAGGAGCACTTCGTGAGGGATGTGCACTATATCGTGAGGGACGGGCAGGTGCAGATCATCGACGAGTTCACGGGGAGGGTGAAACCCAGGTCGAGATGGAGCGACGGCATCCACCAGGCGGTGGAGGCAAAGGAGGGGCTGGAGGTGCAGGGGGACCAGCTGGTGGCCGCGTCAATCACGTACCAGTGCTTCTTCAAGATGTACGGCAAGCTCTCGGGGATGACGGGCACGGCCGCCACGGAGTCCGAGGAATTTTGGGAGACTTACAAGCTTAGGGTTGTGCCCATTCCGACCAACAGGACTTGCGTCAGGACAGATGCTCCCAGTTTGATCTACCCCACCGACGGCTCCAAATGGGAGGGGGTGGTGGGGGAGGTGGCGGAGAGGCACGACAGGGGGCAGCCCGTGCTGGTGGGGACGACCTCCGTGGGCCACTCGGAGCTCCTGTCGAGGTGGCTCAGCGGCGTTGGGATCAGGCACACCCTGCTGAATGCCAAACCTGCCAACGCAGCGCAGGAGGCGGAGATCATCTCCCAGGCAGGCCGCCTGGGGGCCGTTACCATCTCGACCAACATGGCGGGCAGGGGAACGGACATCCTCCTCGGCGGTAACCCACTCGAGGCTGTGCGTGTGGTGCTCCTCCAGAACCTGTGCCAGGCCCTGACCAAGGCCGAGGGAGGCCCAGACTACGGAAGGCTGGCAGAAATCGTGGACGTCGAGTTCCCACCCGAGTGCCTCGGTTTGGCCGCCCGGGCGAGGGCGAGCGCCCTCACCGAGTGCGCCGATCCCCTTTCGCTCGAGGAGGTCGAGCAGCTTGTCCTTGAGCTTTGCGGCTTCGCCAGGGGCCTTCTGACCGGCAGAGGGTCCGCGGGGGGACACCTCAAGGGGATGCTCGAGTCCAGGGACTACGGGGCTCTGGAGGACGCCCTGGCGGCGGAGGACGATCTACCCGGGTCCGAGCTCGTTCCCGACGCCGCCCGCCGGAAGTTCACCACCGCGGCGGCCTTCCTTTACGCGCATTGTGCGGCGACCTGCGACAGGGAAGGGGAGGTGGTCAGGTCCCTGGGCGGCCTCCACGTGATTGGAACGCAGCTCCACGACTCCAGGCGGATCGACAATCAGCTCAGGGGTCGTGCGGGGCGGCAGGGCGACCCCGGGTCCACGATCTTCGTGCTCAGCCTGCAGGACGACTTGCTTAAGATCCACGGCGGCGACAGGACCGCTTCCTTGATGACTTCGATCCTGGACGAGCAGACCGGGGTGACCAGCCGACTCCTCGACCAGCAGCTCCTGACCCTGCAGAGGAGCGTCGAGGAGTGGTACGCCGGCATAAGGAAGCAGGTGTACAAGTACGACCAGTTCCTCGACATCCAGAGGGCGCAGATCTATGGGCTGCGCAGGAACGTTCTCACCTCCAGCGCCAACGAGCTCCTGGACCTGATCTTCACGTACATCAGGGCGGAGGTGGGCGAGGCGGTCTCGTCGAAGTGCGATGGCCCTCCCGGTCGGTGGGACCTCGATGCGGCGTGCGCGGCCGCGGAAGAGGCCCTGGGCAGGCCTGGGCTAGTCCTGCCGCGGGGCTTTGCGGCGGGCTTGAGGGCCGACCTCAACTCTGGGGCGTGGAAGCGCCCCAGGGAGCGCTCGTTCCCAGCGTCCTCGGCCTTCCTCTTCGCCTACAGGGCCGCCGGATCGCCTCAGGAGCCCGGGAGGTGGGGTCCCGAGCTCAGCTTCGTGGTGAACGAGGTCGCCGGCGCGGCCGTGTCCGAATACCTGAGCGCCCTCCGCAGGTCGGCAACGCCCTCGAACGGCATCTCCCGCATCTTGGACGACCGGAGGTACTCGATCTTGGAGCTCGTGGACGACCGGTGGCAGAGGCACCTGAAGCACATGTCCTCGCTTCGCAACTCGGTCTCTCTCAGGGTCTTTGGGCAGCTTGACCCGCTAGAGGAGTACAAGGTGGATAGCGCGAGAGCTCTGCTTTCTCTGGTGAGCTCGGTGCGGAGGGACATCGTGAGGAGCCTGTTCGAGGGCCTCGAGGAGAGCGGCAACCAATAATAATTGACGATTCGAAGTTACACGTTTTTCTTTCTTTGTTTTTCTTTGTCCTCAAGTCTAAGGCAAGTCGTTGAGCTCCTGTGCCATGACCTTCCTGTTCACAAAAGGCTTCATGCTGGCCTTGTCCCTAACCGTCAGGGCGTACCCGAGGGCCGCGAAGCCCCCAAGGCCCGCGAGGAGCATGCCAAGGGCCTTCTCCTTCCCCATAAATTCGTACTGGTCCAAGCAGGGCTCGGGGTAGACCGTTCCGTCGTCCCAAGTCAGCTCGTCGCCCTCGGCGAGGGGCTCCGCGGGCGCCTTCCTGTAGGCCACCGGGCCACCACCGCCTCCCCTCCTGACCTGCTGCAGGTTGGCTCGCGAGATCCTGCGCGCGAAAAGAAAGAAAGAAAATCGGAGACGAGGATGATGGAAGGAGAGGTCAGCGCGAACGAGAAACTCAAACAGCAACGTAGTCGAGAACTCTCCGCCGAGGACTGCCGCGCCCCGACGGCGCGGCGCGAGAGCGAGGCTGGGATAACCGGAATTCGCGCGCTCACCTCTTGGCCAGGCCATTGCCCACGAGCCTCATGGCCGTCATCGTTCCGTCTCGCTCCTCGTCTCGTTCGCCGCGCGCTCCCACTAACTAAACCTAAGGAGCAAGCTCTGCTCCCCCCCCTCCCCCCCCCCGGGGCCCCGGGGCCAAACTGCCGACTTTTCCGTCGGAAATGTAGCGCTCCCTTTTTTTCCCAGCCGCCGCCAAGAATTGTGATCTGCAGCTCGGCCAAGACGTGAAATCTACACGGCGAAAGCGCAGGCGGGGGCGCGAGAAGCCGAGTGAGGGAGGGCACACTGAAGAGGGCCAAGTTTCTGGTTTCGCGCAGGCGACAAAGAGACACAGCAAAAGACAGCAACCATGGGACGCAGTAAGTAGACTCGCTGATCGGAGACGGCCTCCGACGACCCACCCTCGTGCCTCGGTCCGTGCGCGCGGAACGCCGGATGCCATGGAAGCGCGCGCGCGCGCGAGCGAGAGAGCACGGTTGGGCGTTCTTTCCCGCCGCGTGAACCCGGGGGCCTCGCAGGCGACCACGCCGTCGCGAGGCTCCGGGGAGGGGGGGGAAGGCACGAGGGACGGTCGATCCGACCCTTGCCTCTCTTCGCGCGCTCTCCGGCCCGGCCCGGCGCCTTGTGGTCCTCGGGGGGGGGGGGGGCCCCCCCCCTTCTTCTTTTTCCCCCCCCCCCGGGTACGGGGGGGGC
>Ga0160423_10003698_pt1 | contig 12694 bp, 12 predicted proteins | sample CRUFie14St8metaG_FD_108191 | JGI IMG/M metagenome (GOLD analysis project Ga0160423, IMG submission 108191) | Marine microbial communities from the Costa Rica Dome - CRUD Field 142mm St8 metaG | ecosystem: Environmental > Aquatic > Marine > Oceanic > Photic zone | place: Costa Rica: the Eastern... | reverse complement strand
TAATGGACTATAAGTATACTACTACTTTTGACTGTCCTCTTCTAGCTTGTGAGATTAGCGAGTCTTCTTTGATATCTAAGGCTTCCTTAGAATCATTAGCTCCTTTGCTCCCAACTGATGTTGATTACGGCAGTAACATTGATTTGTTAGGTGTAGCTTTCAATGCTGCTGTCGTAAACAAATTCAATAAAAATGGCGATGGGATGGACAGCGCAACAGCTGTTAAGTATACTAAGAATTTTATACATAAACCAACTAACATTGAACACGACAAACAAAAAGTTGTTGGTCACATAGCTTCTGCTGGTTACAGCTCTTTCGGAGACAACAAGCTCTTATCAGAGGAGGAAGTAAAAACTCAAAAGCAACCCTTCAATATTGCATTGGGTGCAATTATTTATAAAGGCGTTAACCCTTCTTTTACTAAATTAGTTGAGAGTTCTTTAGATCCAGAAAACAGTAGTTATCAAAAGGTGTCTGCTAGTTGGGAAGTCGGTTTTAATAGTTATGTCTTGGCTGTAGGAAGTGACCTTTTAAGCGAGTCTAGGATTGTGTCTGATCCTGATGAAATACTTAAATTACAGGGTTTTCTGAGAAGTTTTGGTGGTAACGGAAAGACTGACAAAGGAGAGACTATTAACAGGCTAATCATGGGTGATATCTACCCACTTGGCATAGCTTATACTTTGAACCCAGCAGCTCAAGTAAAAGGTTTGTATGGCGAGCCACCTAAAAAATCCCAGTTTTTTATAAGGGATAAAAGGGATAAAATTTCACAAAACCGTGAATTAAATGTAAACAACGAAAAGAACTTTATCGACATGGAAATTGAAAAGACTCTTAACGAACTTAAGGAGCTACTTAGCGAGAAGAAATTCTCCAAGGAAGCTGTCGCTTCGATGACTGACACTTTTGCAGATGCTATCCGTCAGCGGGATGAACAATACCGCAAGGATGTCGAAGCAGAAAAGACAGCCAAAGAAGGCGCAATCAAGGAATACGAGGAGTTAAAGTCCTCTGTTTCTGAGATGGAAGAGAAGCTTAATGCTGCTAATGAGCGCATTCTTGCTTTTGAACAGGACAAGAAAGCTGAAGAAGCCGTTGCCTCGTTTAACGAGCGTATGGATTCTCTGGATGAGAAATTCCAACTTGATGATCAAGACCGCGAATTTCTTGCTACTGAGCTTAGGGATCTTGATGATTCCGATGCTTACGAAGCATTTGCATCCAAGCTGGAAGTTCTTTGGAAACATAAAAACAAAGAGGTGCAAGCCGAATTTGATGCTGAGATTCAAGCTCGTATTGATGAGGAAGTTGCCAAGAGGGTATCTAACGCTTCTGAAGAAGAAGTTGAGTTGGAAGAAGCTCTTGATGACGCAGAGCCTACTGATGTTGGTGTTTCTAACGCAAACGAAGCTGTTGCCACTGAGGAGCCTTCTCTTCGTGACAAGTTTAAGAGCGCATTTTCCCGCGATAACATAGAAATTTCTTAATTAATAACCAACTAAAATCATGGCATTACGAATTCTACCATTCAGACAATACTCTGATCACGATGTCGTTAACCTCTACTCCGTTATTGCGGGTGACGTTAATGACAAGACCACTGACTCAGGCGCTGGCGATGCTGGCGTATTTGTTAAGGTCTCTGACGGTAACTTCGATAACGATCCAGTAACTTACCAAACGAACTCTTATCTGGGTGATACCAGCTATCCGTTCCTTGGAACTACTGAGATGTATCCTGAAGTTAATCTTAAAATTACAGGCGCTAAAGGTGAGGACCATTGCCTCGGCATGACTCTTTTCCAGACCGCCAAAAACGATGAGAACGGCGAGAAGCTGCTCTACTATCCACAGAAGCGCGAGGAACTCCAAGCGATGCTTCCAGGACAAGCTGTCCCTGTTGCAACTAAAGGTATTTTCACCTTAAGTTCTTCTGCATTTGACGGGCCTCTGACCAGTTATGCTCCAGGAAACAGGATCAAACTTTCTGCTGTTAATGCAGGTAAGATCACTGGTTTTGCTACTGTTGCACTTGCAGATATCACCACTGGTGATTTCTTCGCAGAGGATAAAGTTTTTGGACACGTTCTCGGAACAGGAACTAGGGCTAATGAGGGTAACACCACAGATCAGTTCTCTGGTAATTACATCGTCGTATCGTTTGATTGTAACTAATAAAAGAAAGGACTTTATAACATGAAAATTACTTTAAAAAGAACTCCCGAACAAGTCGAGCTTATCAAAGCTATGGCTTCTCGTAATCGCAATGTTGCATACGAGGCACAGGTGGCACTTGCTGAATTCATCGGACCAGTTTTGGCCGAGGTCATCAACAATGCACCTACCGTAAGCAGCCTTTTCCAGTCGCTTCAGTTCGACGCTGATGATAATCCAAGCATTCCGCTTGATCTCTACTACGACATCGCTGACGAAGATTACGTCAAGGTGTGGAGTCAGAGTCACGCTGGTGGACTTCCTAGCAGTCAGGTTCTCCCGACTGTTTCTGAGCTGAAGGTCGCCACTTACACTCTTGATTCCGCTGTTGACTTTGATCGCCGCTATGCTGCTAAAAGCCGCATGGATGTTGTGAGCAAGACTTTCACTCGCGTTGCTCAAGAGATTTTACTCAAGCAAGATCGCACTTCTGCTACTCTTGTTATGAGTTCTCTTGCTGGCGCTACTATTAAGTCTTCTCCACTTGCTGGTGATTTACAGGTCTTCAGAACTGTAACTGCTGACACCGTTCTTATTGATGACTTCAATAAGCTGATGACGCTTGCAAAGCGTGTTAACACTTCTTGGATTGGTGGAACTCCCGCCACTCGGACTCGCGGCATCACTGATATCGTTTGTTCCCCAGAGGTTGTTGGAAGTATCCGTGCAATGGCTTACAATCCTGTAAACACCACGGCTGTTCCTGACACCAGTGAGTCAACTGTTCTTGCCGCTCCTGAGCAGCTCCGTAATGAGCTTTATCAGAACGCAGGTCTTGACAGCTTCATGGGTGTTAACATCTTAGAATTCAATGAATTCGGTAAAGGCCAGAAGTTCAACACGTTGTTTGACAACGCTGCTGGATCTACTGACTTTACGACCTTTGCTGGTGCTCGCGGTGCAGCGTTTGCTGGTGCTACCGATGAGATCATTGTCGGTATTGATCGCACCCGTGACTCGCTCATGCGTGTTGTCGCTACTGATCCTGATAGTCAGAGTGAGATGAATCTGGTCGCTGATGACCAGTATAGCATTCGTCAGAACAAGATTGGTTACTTCGGTCAAATCGAAGAGGGCCGCATCGTTCTCGACAATCGCGTCCTTCTCGGACTCATTAAGGGTGGGTAATCAAACCTTAAATATAAAAGAAGCCGTCCCTACGGGGGCGGCTTTTTTTTTGTAATTAATTTATTGAGTGTATATAATAGTATATGGCTAAGAAAAAAACAGGTAAAAAGAAAAGCGCTCCATACAAAGAGGTTGTCACTGGTCAGGAGCAACCTGCTAAAAAAGGGTTGTTAGAGGAGTTAGAAGAACTTAAAAACAAAGGGGAAACAAGCACAGCTAGATATCAAGAGGTATTAAAAGAAGTCGAAGTTATTTATGGCACAGGTGAAACTAATAACTTTGGGACTAATGATTTGAACATTTTAAAGGGTAAGCTCAGTAGGATGACTAAAGCAGACTTGCAATCTTTCGCTAGGAAAGTTGGTATTAACCCTTACTACCAACCTAACGCTTTAAAAGATAATATTATTAAGGAATTTCATAGACATCAAAGCAGGGGTAATAGATTCACACAGCCTCAAGAAAAACCCGCTTTTGAATTAGATCCTAATAATCCTGAACATAAAGAGCTTATGGATTGGTTAAACAGCTAAAGCTTGTGTAATATATAACATGCCGAACGTATTAGAAGACCTAGCATCTGGAATAGTTGTCACAGAATTTGACAGTGACACAGGTATAGCAACTGTAGCTGCTGTTAGCGGTTGGCTAAATGAGAATTTGGGACAAGTTAATACATATTTGTATACTGATTTCTTTGGAGATGATGCCACTGGAAGCTATGGGCCAATAGATGTTGAAGCACAAAGTGTTCTCAAAGAGCTGTATCTTTCTAATTACTACAGTAAGCAAGCCAGAAACGCCCTCAGAGGCATCGCAGACTCCTCTGTAAGTGGAGACAACATTTTATCACTACGAGACGGTGAGAGCGCCGTCACGTTCGTTAATCGCAATGAGGTCTCTAAAGTCTATAGAGGACTTGCTAGTGATTGTATGGATAGGGTAACACAACTAGCAGCTCAATATAATATATACCAAGCGCAGCCTAGACAGTTAGGCGGTATAGACGCTAGTGGTGTAGGAGGAGTTTCCTACGTTACCTATACTTAATTACTCCTGTATAGGTCTAGAAGTTGCGCTATGTCTTTTACAGCATAGGCATCACATAGTTTATCGGTAGCTTCAGGAGTTGCTCTCCGTATGTGATTTTTTAATTCTTCTATAGATTTAAATTTACTTTTTAAATCTATTACATTACTTGAGGGTTTAGAAGTCAAAGCCTCGCCCACCCCTTTCGGAATGGGCGAAGCTTTTGCAAACTTCTTTGCTTCAGTAATTATATTATGCTGGTCTTCCATTGAAACCTGCTCTATGAACACGGTTTGCACCGCTCATGAATAATCCAGCACTAACATCGTTAATACCACCCACTTGTGCTGAGATGGTAAGATCAACAGTTTGGTTAGATCCGATTGAAGAAGAGAAGGACTCACTATCAACTTTTGCTCCAGACAGTGTGTATTCTACAGCTTTAGCTCCATCCTCGTCCTTGAGGGTAACAACAGCAGCGGCAAAACCTTGCTGTAGTTTATCTGCAAGCTGATATGCTGCGACCTCGTTAACAAGAGCATTAACGCTCATGCTAACTTCAACTGGGAAGTCAACTTCACGGGCAAATGGGAATCTGCTTCCAAGACGCTGAAGTGGACTTCTAGAAAGTGGCACATTAATAGAAACACTCTGAACGTGCGCTCCGTCACTTCCAACTAAGTCAGCAACAGTATTGCCATCAAAGTCTGTAAGACTAACTGTAACGTCTCCTGGGCGTAAAGCAGTAATGCCAGCCGTGCTAGTTCCAGTTGTTGGATTTGGCAACGTAATCGTTCCACCCATAGCTGTTCCATCTTCTTGATTAACTGCTGGGTTATCAATAGCAGCGCCAGCTGCATCTGCACGAACATTAGCGCCTTCCATAGTGACTGAGACAGTCGGGATAGATCCGACAGAAAGATCAACACTGTAGTCGCTTAAGTAGCAGTTACCAATTCCAATTGTTTTATCGTCACTTCCAATTGCACCAGCACCATTAAGGTCTTTTCCTTCAGGACCAACAACGATGAAAACATTACGTCCAGAGCTTCCTACTAAGTGCCCTGATGCAAACTGAGCAGTATTAACTCCACCCTCTCCAGTATTAACGAAGAAACCTAAAGCTTGCTCGTTAAATCCGTCCGTTAAATAATAAGAAAAGTCAGTAGATACAGTTGGAGGATCAAGAATTAACGAGTCAATCCTCGCGAGTTCTCCAAACTGGTTAATGTCCTGCCTGTTAATTGTGTAGCTAAAGTTAGCGCTTTGCGTCCTTTCGATTTGGTTATGATTAGCCGCAGCTAAAAGTGACGCATCTTGCCCTACATATAAAGCTTCCGATTGGTAAATTACTCTATTTCTGGCCATGATAAAAGATTCTTTCTCTTGTTTACAGTTTTCTAGGTAAAATGTGAAAAATTAGCTGAACCTCGTTCTAGCGATATTTATATCAAAGTCTATAAATCCAACGTATAATTCGTTAGCTAATATGTTTCTTTCTCTGTCTGTCAGTTTAGATGTTGTTACCCTATCCACATAAAATTTTAGATTACCATCAAAACCTGCCGCTGTGCCTGTATAATTATATGTGTTATCCTTTAGATCTCCTAATTCTGTTACTGGATATTCTTTCATGGGCAGCTCTGCGAAACACTCATCAACAGAGTCCATAAATATTGATAAAACACCATCTAGTCCGTAAGTGTCTTCTGCTAAGACCACAGCGTTTATATTTATTTTACTATTTTGTAAACCTCCTAAAGCATAAGGCGCGTTCTCTCCCCTTGTCGTAGAAATGAATATGGCTGGCACAACATCATCATACGGCGTTATATTGGTCTCTGTGATAGAGGGTATTCTAGAATTAACAACATATTTGTTTTCTACAATTATATCATCTTCTGTATCATTTGTGAGGTAAATATTAAAATCTTTAACAGCAAATTCCCCAGTGACAGTCGATGTGGTTACATCTCCAGATATCAACGCTCTTCCGTTATCAAAGTCTAAAACTACACCATCATCGCGACCAGAAAAGTTTCCATCAATAAAAACGCCAGAAGGTATTGTGGCACCTGTTACTGAAGAGTCTGTTACCCATTGTTTGTAAGCGCTGCCATATGGTGTGAATCTAGAATCTAGTCTATTATCAGTATAGTTAAAAAGTGTCCCTGTTTTGTTGCTAAATGCCTCGCCCTTAGTTAACAGAAAGTTATCAAACCATAAAATAAATGAGTTTGTGATCTTATGTTGGAATTGTTCTTTCATTTTAGATCTTTGAATTTTTTATTATATTTGTTAAGTAAAGAGGATATGTAAGGAACATTTTGAAACTTACCCTTCCTTACTTTTACACGGGTTTGTATCGCAGATCCTGATCTACCAGCTTTTTTTCTTATCAAGAAACCTAAGCCAGATATTCCTCTTTCTATACCTTCAGACCAGCTTCTCCCACCAATATATGGTAAAGGTGTTATGGCAAAAATCTGCTCTCTAGTTGGTAAAGTGATCTCAAACTCTGAGCCTACAAATCTACCTTTTAAGTCTCTCTTAAATATTATGTCGGTTCTTTTAAGTAATTCTAGAATAGGAAGTATAGGCTGATCTCCACTATCAAAACCTATGAATGCAAAAAGATTACTAACGCCACCTAACGTGCCACTTGTATTAGACCCATTTGGTCCAGAGGCTATTTCTTTTGTTACAGGATGAGCCAGAAATTCTGCGATCATCTCATTTTTTACCTTCTGAAACCTCTTCTCTACTTCTTTACGCATATCTTTCTTAGCTACTTTAGGAGCCTGTTTCCTAATAGCTTGTCTGACATCTGCATCTAATCTAGCCATTATGGTGATTCTACAGGGCTTAGTTCAAACTCATAAAACTGGTTTGACGTTAAACCCCTTGGTTTTCCATCGCTTTCTATTATAAATTTTGTGCCGTCAAACTCTACTCTACGAGCCTCATTGATATAGTTATATCCATCTTCGTTGACAACTATCCGCACAACTCCATCAGCAGCGACCACTTTATTTTGTGTGCCAGCTTGTTCTCCAGGTCCATCATCTGTTAGGTATGATGTGTCCATGTTATCATAGTAGATACGAGCTTGAAATTCTTGAGAAGCAATACTGTATTCTACAGAGCTATCCGATCCTGTATTCGTTCTTCCATACAAAGCGTTCCAGTTATCATTAGATGCTATTAATGTAGTCTTTGCGTTCTTATACACAGTGATAGTTCTTGCAAAAGTTGTGTGCAAGGTATCATTCAAAGCTCGTATCTTATTTATTTGATTCTGTGATAAAAATCCCGCCATATTGATTTTTACACTTTTATTTATATAATAAGATAGGATTAAGGCATGGATGCAAAAAAAAAGTTGAGCAGGGATTCAAATGAGCAAATTTCTAGGCTTTTCAAAACAATGCTTGGAATGCTTGAGGATATGAAAGCTGATCATGATTTTCATTATCAAAAGCTTTACGACAATATACCAGAAGAACATCACAAAATTATTAATACTGCTAATCACTTTACCCCAGAAAAAGTCAACTGGATTAGAAAGAGAATCTTAGATATCGGCAATGAATCTATTAGAAATTTTGACTCTGGGTTAGATAATTATACTGTAAGTTTTATTTTTAAATAAGGAAAAAGGCTATGGAATTTAAAGAATTATATTCGTTTTCTCTAGAAGAAGAGAGGGAAGTGGAGAAAACCCACACACGCAAAAACAAAAAAACTGGTGAGGAGACCACTGTAACTAAAAAAGTTAAAGAAAAAGTCCCAGTTCAAGTTCGTCTAAAAAGACCATCAAGGCGTGAGTTAGAAGAGGCAGAGTTGGAATACTCTATTGAAATGAGTAGATGCGTAAAAAAGGGGATTCTTACCAAAGCGATGCTTTTCAAAAAGTATAGTGATACAGGTGGAGCTTTTACCGAGGCAGAAAGCAAAGATTATTATAAAATATATAAACAAGTTTTTGAGTCGCAGAATGAATACCTTAGACTAGAAAGCAACGAGAATAAAACTAAAGAGGACGAAAAACGAATAGAGGAACTGAAAGAGGAGATTATAGAGGGTAAAAAGAAAATGGTTGATGCAGAAAGTTCCATGCAAACAATTTTTGATCACACCGCTGATATAAAAGCTCAGAATCGTTTGCTTCTTTGGTATACTTTGATGCTAACCAATACCCAAGAAGAGGGCGAGGATGAACCTACACCTTACTTCAAGGGTATTGACTTTGATGACAAACTTGAAGATTACTATTCAAAAGAGGAGGAGGCTTCTGATTTTTATGGTAAGTTAGTTCAAAAAGTCACTACTATTCTAGCCTTTTGGTTTTATAACCAAGCTTCCACTCCTGATGAGTTCAGCGACCTTTTAGAGAAAGTGGAGAAGGGTGAAATATAAAGAAGAGTTTTATATATCTTTAGTTGGTGAAGCTTTTGACGGTTATACAGAGGTTTCATTCCAAGGCAAAGACATATACGTAAAACACCTTAGTTTAAAAGATCAAAGATATCTTCATAAGTATTATGATAAATATGTTAAGATAGCTTTGGATAAAGGCTTAGAATCTGAAGAGGATAGAATAAAAGCGGTAATGGAAGATGGAATGTGGTCTACTGAAGAAGACACACAGATATCAACACTAAGGTTTGAAACAGATAATCTGAAAAAGACGCAAAAAGTTTTACCTCTACGTTCTCAAAGAGAAAAATTACAAGAGGATATAGATTCTAAATTATCAGAGCTTAGTGATTTAGAGGCTAGGCGCAGAGAAGTCATAGGGAAGACGGCAGAGGACTATGCTAATAGGAGAAGTAATGATGAAATTCTAAGGTTTTTATTATTTAAAGATCAAGAGTTGACAGAGCATTTATACACAGATGATCAATTTGGTGATTTAGAGGTATGGGAAGTGGCAAAGTTAACACTTTTGCAAAACAGTATTCAAGAAAGGTTAAGCGATGAAAAAATACAGGAAGCTGTATTAAGACCTTTTTTTGCTATGTATCTATCTTTTTGTGAAAACTCATATGCATTTTATGAGAAACCTATAACTCACCTAACTATTTATCAACTTAGAGTTATATTATTTGGTAGAATGTTTTACAATATTTTTCAATACACTGAAGATATACCTGATCATATCAGAGAAGATCCCAAGAAATTATTAGCCTTTTCAGAGAGTCAGAGAAACAAAGACTCTAATAAGCCAATGATTAGAGATGATGCTGATGCATCTACAATTTTTGGAGCTACGGATGAAGATGTGGCAGATATTGGTGGGACAAAAGGTGGTGTGAGTTTAACTTCAGAGTTAGAAAAACACGGTGGTAAGTTAGATATGAAACAAATGATGCGATTAGCTGGGCATGATGTGTAAATCTTTGTGTAAATAATACAAAGGTTTAGGGACATGCCAGTAAGACTACAAGCAGAATTTATAGGACTAGAGAAAAGCGCTCAAGAAGCGGCTAAAAGAGCAGGGAGAAATCTTAAGCTAAATCTAGGAACTAGCGCAAAAAGTATTGAGGGTCTCTCTCAACCTCTCGGTAGGATTACTGGTAAGGCAGACCAGTTCACTAAATCAATGGAAGCCGCTAACGCAAGGGTGTTAGCTTTCGGTGCGTCTGTTGGAGTTTTAAATGCTGTAACTCAAGGCTTTAAAGATCTTGTCACAACGACAATTGAGGTTGAAAAATCAATGGCAGCTATCAATGCGATCTTAGGCAAGACAACTGGGGAACTAAATAGATTCAAAGGAGCCATATTTGATGTTGCTAGGAACACAGAGCAATCTTTTGCTACCGTAGCTGAAGCAGCGTTAGAGTTAAGTAGGCAAGGTTTAACAAGTGAAGAAGTTGTTGGCCGTCTTAATGATGCTTTAATATTAGCCCGACTTTCTGGTCAAGGAGCTGCTGAAGCTGTTGCAGGTTTAACTTCTGCTATTAACGGATTTAAAAAATCAGGAATAACAAGCACACAAGTAGTTAACAAGTTTTCAGAGGCTGCAAAGAACGCTGCGGTGTCTGAGAGGGATTTGGCAGAGGCTTTTAAGCGAGCTGGTGCTGTGGCAGGACAAGCTGGTGTTAGCTTTGATGAGTTGGCAGGTATTGTCAGTGCCGTGCAACAAAAGACCTCAAGGGGAGGAGCTGTTATTGGTAACTCATTCAAAACAATTTTTACTAGATTGCAAAGTCTAGACAAGCTGCAAACAATGCAGAATTTAGGGGTGCAGGTAACTGACGCATCTGGTGACATATTAAATGCAACACAATTAATAAAAAATTTAGCTTCTACAATTAAAGAGTTACCCGAAGCCAAGCAACTTCAAATAGCAGAAGATTTAGTCGGTAAATTCCAAGTGGCACCTTTTGTTTCTATTTTGGAGGACTTTAACGATCAGCAATCAATCGCAATTAGGCTGACGCAAATTTCACAAAACGCTTCAACAGCAGCTTATGAACGTAATACAGCTTTAAATGAAACATTATCAGCGGCTATAAATAAGGCGACAGTTAATTTAAAAGAACTGTTTGATACTCTTGGCACAATTGGCGTAACTGATCAATTAAAAACTATTGTTGGATTCTTTAGTGGATTAGCAGAAAACATAAACAAAGTTTTAGAAGGTGATAGTATTGGTAGTAGGTTTGCAAAAGGTATAGTTAAAGGAATAGGTAATGTTTTATCTGGACCTGGGTTAGCTATATTCGGAGCTATAATTTTAAAATTAACTGCTGACTTAGCAAAGTTTGGAGTCGGTTCATTACAAACTTTCTTTGGTTTAAACAAGGCAGCTAAAGAACAAGCTACTATTCAGGGACAAATTGCTTCTACTTTGTTAAATAACAAAGACGTTCAAAAGCAAATAATGGCTATTGAGAATAGCACGTTAAGTATTGAACAAAAACGTGCGGCCCAGACAAAATTCTTTACCACTGCCCTTAATGAGCAGTTAGCAGTGATGACAAGAATGCAAGCTATAGCTGCCAGAGTAGCACCTGGAGTTATGCGTGGAGCAACAGGGGGTAGAGGTCGAGGTGCTGCTGGTGGATTTATCCCCAACTACAATGCAGTCATGGGTTACGCTCCTAACTTCGCTGCTGAAAGTTCTGATATAGCTAGAGGTGTTGGTGGTGCTCCAAAATCTGCTAAACCTGTAGCGATACCTAATTTTAATTTTGGCGCAGGGCAACGAGGGACAATAGTTGCTAACACTAGCGAGTTCATGGTCCCAAATTTTGCTGGCACTGGAGGTTCTGCTATATTTAATCGTGACATGGTATCTTCTATGGGGATGCCAACTGGAGCTAAGAGTATTGGTGCGGCTGGGGGATTTATACCAAACTTTGCGTCAAGGAGACAAAAAGCTGCTCGTTTACAACAATTTAATCAAGGGGGTAAAAACTTTGGTTTGATTACAGGTAAGAGGGGGGGTGATAAGTTGGGAAGAATTATTTATGTTTCTGATGCAGATGATAAAAAAGGAGGTGAAACATTTACTATCAATCCAAAACCTAATACTTTTGGTGTTGTATCTGTCCCTACGTTCCAGCTGCCGACAAAAGGGTCTAGTAGAAGAGCTGGATCATTGGACATAAACAAGGTGGCTGGTAAGCTTTCGCAATTTAGCACTAATAGAGCTGTAGAAAATGCCAAACTTTTATCTGGCAGAAACGACATGCCTAGACCTCTTCAAAAGAAATTTATTGAGTCTCAATTAAATGTCGGAAGCGTGAAAGGAATGGCTGGGACTATTTTTGAAGCTAGTCTTACTGCACTTTTATCAGATCAAAAATTTAAAGACGTTCAGGCAATGACCGCGACAAGTCTGATAGACTTGCCTAAGTCACCACTATTATACAGCGCTTTTGGCATACCAACAGGAATGGCTCAACAAGGTGTGGAAGTAAAGGGAACTGGTTCAACTGCATTAATCGCAGACGCTGCTAGAAAATTTTATCAAGTAGAAGCTAAAAACCAAAGAGCTTTCACATTTAAAAAAGGCACAATGCAAAGTCAAACTATTGGTAGACTTGGTTCTGCTGCATTAGCAAGAGCTGGAAATAAACGCGGTGCTACAAAAAATACTTTGTTTGGTGATTTGACGCCTAACCAACGTAGAACAATAGAGGCAGCTGGTGGTAGAGCTGGAAGTGCTGGTGCTGGTTTAGCTTTTGCTGGTGGATACATACCTAACTTTGCGATGGGAGCTTTAGACCAAGCTATCGCAAGAGAATCTGCGGCTGGGTTACCCATAAATCAAATAAGAATAAATCAAGATCCTGCGTTAAGAAAC
>Ga0160423_10003697_pt1 | contig 12695 bp, 18 predicted proteins | sample CRUFie14St8metaG_FD_108191 | JGI IMG/M metagenome (GOLD analysis project Ga0160423, IMG submission 108191) | Marine microbial communities from the Costa Rica Dome - CRUD Field 142mm St8 metaG | ecosystem: Environmental > Aquatic > Marine > Oceanic > Photic zone | place: Costa Rica: the Eastern... | reverse complement strand
CCAAAAATAAATGCTGAACTTGATAGAAAAATTTATGAAACTATTACGGAAGGCTTTTACGAAGATATCAGTCAAACTGAGCAACCTGTTCAACAAACAGAAATGACTCATCCAAGTGTGGAAAATGCTGACACGTTGGTAGCACACTTGAGAGAGATGATTGGTGAAGGTTACACTGATGAACAAATAAAAGAACTTCATCCAGAGATAGCACAATTATTCAACAGAGGTGAGTAATGGGCCATTTTATCCCTGACAGGGATTTTGTCAATGAAATCCCAACAGAAAAAAGATTTAGAGAATGTTTACAAGAATACAATGAAAACATTCACAAGTTTGAAGTAAAGAATAGCAAAGCGGCAGGCGTGAGGGCAAGACACAACCTGTTAGAACTATATCATTTGTGTAAACAAAGACGCAAAGAAATATTAGACAGGAAAAAGGAGATAGTATGGTAACAGCATCTTCATTAGGCTCTATGAGAACTGGTTCAAGACCAAGACCAAGACGGTTCAAACTAAAACCAATTGGTCAAAAAATCTACAGGGGGCGTAGACGTTATGGCAAAAAGACGTAAGGTAGCAAAGGATAAGCGAACAGGCATACCAAAAAAATACCTTAGTGGTGTAAAGGGTAGTAGTCGTAGTCAATTAGGTTCTGTTATTAAACAGATATCTCGCTTATACAAAGCAGGTAAAAGAATACCACAAAGCCTTATTGATAGGAGGGTGAAACTTGGCAAAAAGAAAAAGTAAACCACTCGGAGCATCAACACTCAAATCGCTAAAAGCCAAAGCAAAAAAACGCAAAACATTTAACCTGGCAGATTTGAAAGCAGTTTATAAAAGAGGACAAGGTGCCTTTTTAGGTGCTGGTAGTCGTCCAGGTGTTGGTATGGCACAATGGGCAATGGGTCGTGTAAATAGTTTATTAAGAGGCTCAAGAAAACATGACTTGGATATTAGAAGGCGAGCAAGGCGTAGAAAGTAATGGCAAAGTATAGAGGCAGATCTGTTACACTTAACAAACCTTTTAGAACACCAGGGCAAGGTAAGAAATTTGCTGTCTATGTAAAGAACAACAAGACAGGAAATGTCAACAAGGTTAGATTTGGAGATCCAACTATGCGTATCAAAAAATCAAACCCTGCGAGACAGAAAAGTTTTTTAGCACGAATGGGCGGCGTGTTAAAACAGGTTAAAGGACAAAAAAGTCTTTCACCTGCGTATTGGTCAATCAAAGCCTGGAAATAAGGAGACTAACATGGCATCAAGAGGTGGCAAAAAGAAAAAGAAAAAGATGAATCGCGGTGGTAAACGCCGTAAATAAAGGTTTTATGTTTACACAGCATAAATAACAACATACTGTCATAGAGGGCAGGTGGTAGAACTCAACCAATTAGAAAGAGGTAAATTATGGACGCAGAAAATACAGCGGTTAATGATACTGAGCAAACTGTTGCTCAACCGGAAGGTGAAAAGCAGGTAGATACACAAGTATCTGAGAAACAAGAAAACACACTTACTCAAGATGATGTAAATCGCATTGTCGCAGAGAGAGTGGCAAGAGAAAAATCAAAGTTTGAAAAGAAATATTCAAACGTAGATTTAGATCTATACCATCAAATGGTAGAAGAAAAGGAAACGCTTAGACAAAAAGAATTGGAGAAGCGTGGAGAGTTTGAAAAAGTTCTTAAGGAACAGGCTGACAAGTTCAACAACAAAATCAGTCAATACCAAACAGAACTAACTTCTATCAAAGTAGACGGTGCCTTGTTAAGTGAAGCAAGTGGACAAAAAGCAGTTAATCCACAGCAAGTGGTTCAATTGCTAAAAGGTCAACTTAAACTTAATGAAGCAGGTAGCGTTGATGTTGTAGACAACAACGGACAGGTAAGATACAATGAAAAGGGTGAACCTATTGCTGTATCACAACTGGTAAATGAGTTTCTCACAGCAAACCCACACTTTGTTTCAGCAGGACCAAGTGGTTCTGGCACAGGACAAGGAGTAGGAAAGCAAGATAACTTGGTAGATAATGATACAAGAAAACTAAACATGGAAAACCCAGAGCATCGTGCTCGTTATAGAGAAATCATGAAGGCAAAAGGTATCCGTGTATAGAACATTTGCTTTTAAAGGAGAACTAACATGGCAAACGAAGTAACAAGTTCCGTAATTTCGGAATTATATAGCGACGTAGTTCAAGCGGCTCTTTTTACACTTTCTGAACAGACTGTAATTAGACCTCTTATCAGAAACTACGACATGACTGGCACACCAGGCTTAGTAGCACAGGTGCCAATCTACCCAGCAATTAGTGCCGCGGCATTAACTGATGGAACTGACATTTCAGCCAACACAGCATTCAACACCACTGAGAAAACAATCACAGCGGCAGAAGTTGGTGCGATGGTTACATTAACTGATCTTGCTAAAGAAACAGCAAGTGAAGATGTAGCGGCGGCTATTGGACGTCAGTTAGGTGACGCAATGGCGAAGAAAGTTGACGATGACTTAGCAGGCTTATTCAGTGGATTCACAAATTCAGTTGGATCTGCTAACGATGAATTAACTGTTGACGATTTCTTCAAAGCGGCGGCAACACTAAGAAACAACCAGGCTCCTGGACCATACGTATGTGTTATCCACCCATACCAAGCATTCCAACTTAAAAAGTTACTTGCTGGTAACGGTAACACTCCAATGAACAATCACAACTTGGCTAACGAAGCATTAAGAAGTGGTTTTGTTGGAACAATCGCAGGCATCCAAGTATTTGAATCAACAGCAGTAACTGGTGCTGATTCGGCTGGTGCTTTCGTTGGTGCGGCTATGTCACAAGACGCTTTAGGTTACATGGTTAAGCGTAATATGAGAATTGAAGAGCAAAGAGACGCAAGTCTAAGAGCAACAGAAATTGTTGGTTCTATGGCTTATGGTGTTTCTGAGATCTTTGACGCATATGGCGTGAAAATCATTGGTGACGCTCAGTTATAATTCATAACTATCTGGCATAACAATAGGGCGGTAGCAATATCGCCCTATTTTCTTGAAAAACACCCTATTCTCCTGATATTCGCTAAATAACATTGTAAAACAAATTTGGTTAGGGAAGGACCCTAAGCAACAGATAAGGACAGTATCCTACTATGGCAATTACATTAGCAACTGTTTCAAACATACAGGAATATGAACCAGACATCTTAGAGTTTGGTATACCTGATTTTGACGCAGAACTTACCAAAGCACAAGAAGACGTATTTAGAGACCTACGCATCCGTTGGTGGCCTACTTACATGGTTGGCAAATACGATCTATCAAGATTATCCACAAACGCAAGTGAACCAGACAATGATCTATATACAGCAAGTCAATTGACTCGTGCCTGTTCATACCAAGCATTGGGATTTCATATCTACCCTAAACTGGCAAAATTTGAGCCAGACCAAGATTTGTTTGAAAGAAAAATGGAATTTTATAGACAAGAATACGAAAGAGAATTGGATCTTGTTTTAAGAGACGGTGTAGAATATGACGCAGACAGTTCTGGAACAGTTGACGACGCAGAACGAGAACCTACGCATTACCTACGCCTAAAAAGGTAATGGTGTATGTCATATAGAGAATCAGCAGTAAAAAACATTATTGAAGTTTTGAAGGACATGAATCCTCCAAGACCAGTCTTTACGACAAGAGAGCCATTTGATGTTGACAAATTGGCCATGACACAATTCCCAGCGATCCTTGTAACAGCAGGCAATGAATCAAGAGAAGATCATGCCATGGGTGGAGCAAGAAGGGGCATAATAGAAGTCAACATAAGAGGATTCGTCCGTTCAGACGGCAGACAAGGTTTTGTCCAGTCCGTTGATGAAAAACGTAATGATCTAATTGAGAGAATAGAAGAAGCATTGAACACAAACAGAGACAGAGACTTGGAAGGCGCACAAGCGGCAACAACTCGTGTCACTACAATAGAGGTGATAGATAGAACACCACCATTGGGCGAATTCTTGTTAATTGCTGAAGTTCATTATTCTTTTACTAAAGGAGCAACATAATGGCTGTAACACAATATACCAAAATGATTGATAATAACGATGAACTTCAATACATTGAAGAGGATCGTGTAGAAAGATTTCTTGGGGAGGGTTGGACACTTGTTGATCAACCTAAGCCAGAAAAAAAGTCACAGAAACGCAAAGGTAAGAAAGACAAAATTTCTGCTGATGCCCAAGTGACTTCAAAAGCATCTGATGAAGAAGAAAAAGAGTCAGGAGATATCACAGTAGGTGATAAAACATGGACTGAAGAAGAATTAAATTCTAAGCCATGTATATCATGTGATGACGAAGATCATTCCTATATGGAGTGTGATGAGGACAACTGGACTTTTTCAGAAGATGATTTTCAAACTGCCAAAAAGGAGAACTAAACTATGGCTACATTTACTGGAGAAAACGGTAGAGTTGAAGTAACGCAGAATGATTCTGCTGGTGCTTCTACAAACACCGTTGCTGAAGTTCGTTCCTGGACAGTAGAACATACAAAAGATGTAATTGAAGATACTGTAATGGGCGACGCGGCAAGAACATATAAAAACGGACTACATCAGTTCACAGGATCAATGGAAGTTATCTATGATTCCACTCACACTGGATCTACTAACGCTTTTGATCCATCACAAGATACAGCAATGACTGTAGAATTTTACACAGCAGGAACAACTGGTGCTCAAAAATTCTCAGGCTCTGTGCTTGTGACATCTGTGTCAAGAACAGCATCTTTTGATGACTTAGTAACGGCTACTGTGAACTTCCAAGGTTCAGGCGCTTTAACAATCACAGCGTTATCGTAAGAAAATGATTGAAATTAGGGTTCGAGGCACTAAAAAGGTTATGGGTTCTGTTGAAAGAGAAAAACAGAAGTTCATAGACCTGGTGGCCAAAGATACAAAGGACGTGGCTGTAAAAAACACGCCCATTGATCAGGGACGAGCAAGACGCGGTTGGCGCCTTGAAGGTATGTTTAGAGAAAAACGTATCGTCAACCGTGTGCCCTACATCGTTCCATTAGAAAATGGTCACTCAAAACAAGCACCTAAAGGTATATTAGGGCCTACCATTAGGGAGATATCACAAAGGAGATATAAATGAGCGTTTTAGAAAACGTAAAGAAACACTATAAAGATCAGATCAGCGGAAGTATGGCAAAGATTGCTGTTCCTGAGTGGAAGACTGACATCTACTACAAAGGCACATATCCGTTTTCAACAGAAAGCAAAATCCTTGAATTACAAAGCCAAGGAAAGACTGTTGAAGCATTGGTAGAAAGTTTAATTGCTAAGGCATTAGACCCAGATGGTAAACCAATGTTCGCAAGAGCAGACAAGCACACACTTCTAAATGAAGCAGATCCTAAGGTGTTGTTAAGAGTATGTAGTGAACTCAACAACGGCGTTGCTGATTACGAGGCCGTCGAAAAAAACTAAAGGAGGACACTGAACTCCAACTGTTGATGCGTATAGCAGAAACTTTACATCTACCGTTGGAAAAGGTCGTTCATCTCAGTGTCCTGGAAGTAAACCTTTGGTTAGCATGGTTCAAACTACAGAACGATAAACAGAAGGAGAGCATGAGTCGTGGCAACGCAACAAATAGAAATCCGCGCCGTAGATAAAACACAAGCGGCACTTAGAAATGTAAACAGAAACCTTAATCAGGTTCAAAGCAGTCTATTGAGTGTCAACAAGATAGCGGCAATCGCCGTTACGGCTTTGGGTGCTATTGGTGGTGCTAATATCATTAGAGGTATTGCTAACACCACAGCAAGATACCAAGACTTAGAAACAACTCTTTCAAGTGTTACAGGTAGTGCCCAAAAAGGTGCTGAAGCATTTGACTTTGTTTCTAAATTTGCTACAAAGACTCAGTTTGGTATTGAAGAACTCGCGGTAGCATATACCAAACTACAATCAAATGGTATTACACCAACAGCAAACCTTCTAACAACATTTACAGATGCCGCGGCTGTAACAACAGACCAACTTGGTTCATTAACAGCAATAACAGACTTCTACACAAGAACACTTCAATCACAACAGGTTGAACTTATGGACTTGGATAGACTTGCTGATAGAGGTTTACCAGTTTACGATATCCTAAAAGAAAAATTAGGTGTTTCAAGAAGTGAATTGAGTAAGTTTTCTAAGGAGGCAGGCAATGCTGAATTGGTTGTTAAGGCACTTGGTGATGGTATCAATCAAAGATTTGGTGGAGCCACAGAAGCAAGATTAGCCAACCTTTCAACAGCAATGAGTAACTTTAGCATTGCTACCAAAAACGTTCAAAACGCAATTGGTGAAGGTGGTCTTGGACCAGCAATGACAGAACTTATAAATCTGTTCAATGGTATGTTAGAAAGAGCATTGCCGTTGGCAAAAATTATAGGTGAAGAACTTGGCTTTGCTGTTTTCAAAATGACAAAATTCCTAAAAGAGTCTAACTTTGATATGGGACAATTTATTATGGGTGCCAAGATAGCCGCCGCTGTTTTAGGTGGTGCTGGTTTGGTTGCTATTCTAAAAAGTGTAACCGCAGGTATCAAAGCAATGACATTGGCATTGGCAAGAAATCCAATTGGCCTATTAGCAGTAGCGGCCGCAAGTGCCATCACATACCTAAGTATGGAAAATGGACTTGGTAAAACTATTGCCCAGGTAGGTGCTGTTCTAAACAAGGTTGGAGAAGCATTTAGTGCCTTAGGTAGTTACCTACAAGATGTTTTTGTCAAGGTTATAAACTTTATCAAAAATAAATTTTATGATTTCATAGACGCCATTATAGCATCATACAATGCTGTGGCAAGACTTGTGCCATTCTTAGAAGAAACAGATATGGTGTCAAGAGAACTTGCTAAAACAGTTGGTGATGGTGTTGCTTCAGCATATCAGGCTGTTTCAATGGAGGTCAAAGAATTTATTGCTGACAAGAGTGAAGAACTTGGCATTACAGCACTTATTAAGAAAGCACACGAAGAAGGCACAAACGTTCTTAATGAATTAACCAAAGCATATCAAGACGCAGGTTTAAGTTATGAACAAGCAGAAGCCGCCGCAAGAGAAGAATACAACACAAGGGTAAGAGGTATACCTGCCTATGATGATGCTATTGTTAGACTTGCTAAGATAGAAGGTGGCAATGAAAAGGTAGCCTCAAGTTTCAAGAAAGCAAGTGGTGCCACATCAGAATTTGAAACAAAATTAAAAAACGCAATTAAGAAATATGATGAATATATCTTCAGCACAACAGAGATTGCTGAAAGAGGTATAGCAGAAGATCTAAAAATATTTGACGATGCGTTGGAGAAAAAACTTATCAGTCAAGAACAATATAATGAACTTGTTCTTGGTATGGACAAAAAATTAAAAGAAGCACAGATGAAGGCTGAAGAAGATCTTACAGCAAAGAATCTTGAAGAACTAAGAAAAAGAACAAGAGCAGTAATTGAAGCAGGTAATGGTCAACTGTCAGCAGAAGATAGAAAGACACTACAACAGATTGGTCAAAACGAAAAGTTAGAAGAAGCAGTAAACAAAAGAATAGAGTTTGAAAAGAAATCAGAATTTGAAAAGGCACAATTCATGATAGATAGTGCCACAGACAGTTTCAAAGAATTAGGCAAACAAAATAAACAGGCATTTGAAGCATACAAGGCCTTTGCTATTGCCAAAACTATAATGGACACATATAGTGGTGCCAGAGCGGCATTTACTTCATTGGCACACATACCAGTGATTGGTGTTCCTTTAGGTATTGCCGCGGCGGCGGCGGCAGTGGCGGCTGGTATGGCTCAGGTTAATATGATTAGAAGCCAAACATATTCAGGTAGACAAAGAGGTGGTAATGTAAACCCAGGACAACCTGTAATGGTTGGTGAAGGCGGACCTGAAATGATTGTGCCAAGACAACCTGCTACGGTTATACCTAATGAAGTAGCAAGAGCAATGGAAGGAATGGGTGGACCAGTAAACGTAAACTTTAACATAAACACGGTTGATGCCGCTGACTTTGACTCACTCCTTGTAGAAAGACGCGGAACAATAGTAGGCATCATTAACCAAGCAATGGAACGCCGTGGTAAGGTAGGAGTAGCATAATGGCTTACATAGGTTTTTTTCCAACAACACCTGGTTTCCAAGCAATTAACTTCAAGGTAAACAACCAGACAAGAAAAACAGCAACAGCAAGTGGTAGAATATCAAGAGCCACTAACGCAACAACAACTTTTTCAGGCACACTGAAATATCCACAGATGACACTATCAGAGTTTTTGCCAATACAGGCATTTGTTAGTAGATGTCAAGGTGGTCTAAATGAATTTGATCTTGTAATGCCTACAATCAGTCAAAACAGTTTAGGTATATCTGATGTTAATGCTGTGGTGGCAGTATCAGCGGCGGCTGGCACAACAACTGTATCAATTACATCAGCAAAACTGTCTACAAAGATTCTTAATCCAGGTGATGTCATACGTTTTCCTAATCATACAAAAGTTTATATGGTTACAAACGACAGTGGTGTTACAACAGACGTAAGTGGTTCAGCACAAATAAACATAGAACCAGCATTGATCACAGCAGTAAGTCCTGATAGTGCGTTAGGTTATATTACAACAGACAATGTGCCATTTAGAATGATATTCAACAATGATCTACAAGAGTTTGGTTATAGGACTGACGGTTTGGTTAGTTACGAGATAGATGTTACAGAGGTTATCTAATGACGAGAGGTTTAGGATCAGCAACCAACACAACACTGGCAAGAGATGCCATTGTAAGTTATTTGCTGTTAAACATAAATGGCACAAGAGTAACTGATGCGCCTTTTGATATAACAAATGGTGTAGAAGGCAGTTCAAACACCTATTCAGCACAAGGTCAATTTTTAGGTATAGCAGAAATTGACGAAAACTCAGAATTATCAATTAGTTCAATACAGATAGAATTAAGTGCGTTGGCAAGTGGCGCTGTTTCTACATTTGCTAATTCAAATGTAATCAACGGCGATGTAAAAATATATAGAATATTCTTTGACCAAGTAACAGAAACAAACATTTCAGATGATCCTATACTAATTTTTAAAGGTAGTATAGCAGGTTATAGAATAGCAGATGCTGATGACACAGCAACACTAACACTTCAGGTGGACAGTCAATTTTCAAACTTTGAAAAGGTCACTTGTAGAAGAACAAACAACGATAATTTTCAAAGAGAATTTCCAAACGATCATGGCATGGAGTTTAGCCATGAAAGTCTTAAGGATATTCCATGGGGTAAGGTAGCATGATAAGAGAATTTGAACCAAAAGACATGAATGCTATTCTCAAGTTGGTAAGAGAACACGCCGTAGAAGCAGAAGTAGACCATTTACCAGTTGACGATATATTCTTCAAGGACGTTGTAAGAAACGCCCTAATACAAGACAACAATAAATGTTTCGTTGTAGAAAAAGGTGGTGAAATTGTAGGTTATAGTTTCGTTGGTTTACTGACAAAACTTTGGAATCCTACACTCTACGCAGACGTGTATTTCTTTTATGTTCATAATTCAGTTAGAAACAAATTTTTAGCAGACAGCCTACATGAAGCAACTTGTTCATGGGCATATCAAAATGGTGCCAATTGGATAGAGTTTTCAGTAGCATTGTTTGACAAAGAATTCAAAGGTAGAGATGACTATGTAGATAGAGCATCAACATACTTTGAACACAAAGGCGGGGTCCACTGTGGCAACATCTTTGTTCAGGAGTTAGGTTAATGGGTGGTGGAAATCCTATAAAGGCTATTCTAAAGCCAATCAAAAAAATCGTCAAAGGTATCGTCAAGGTAGTCAAGGGTGTTATTGGCTTTATTGGTGATGTAGTAGGATTTCTTGTAAATCCATTTGGCGCATTTAGTTCACCAGACCTTGGTTCAGGAAGTGCGGACCAAGTAGCACAAGGTGTAACCGTTACAAAGGCAGGCACAAACGTCGCCATACCTGTTGTATATGGATTTAGAAGAGTAGGGGGCACAATCATCTACGCAGAAACAGGATCTACAAAGAATCAATATCTTTGGGTCGTGTATGCGGTTTGTGAGGGCGAAATTCAAGGTTTCAAAAGGATCTTGGTAGATGATACACCACTACCCTTGCCTAACAATTTTTATACACATGGTTCAGCAGTAGATGTAACATCAGGCAAATACAAAAACAGAATAAAATTACAGGTGTTTAATGGCACGTCAGGACAAGGACAAAGTTCATTGGCAAACGAAGCACCTAACTGGAGCGGTAAAACAAGAAAACTACCAGATGTAGCCTATGTGGCTATGCGTTTCTATTGGAAAGAAATTAAAACACAAGAAGATTCAGATAACAATCCGTTTGGTGGTGGTATTCCAACTGTTCAATTTGACCTTTGTGGTAAAAAAGTTTATGACATAAGAAACCATTCAGCAGGCACACCTATAATAGCATATTCAGGACAACCAAGAGGTTACAGTTTCAATCCTGCTTCTTGTTTGTTAGATTACATGATGAATCCACGTTACGGTGCTGGTATTTCTTTTGATCAAATAGATGGTGACAGTTTTAGAATTGCCGCAAACAAGTTTGAACAGAATATTCAATATAATTCACAGTTCAGTGGTAGAGCATTGACAATGAATTATGTTGTTGACACAAATCAAAAAGTTTTAGACAACATGAAGATCCTACTTTCAGGTTGTAGAAGTTTGATGCCATACAGTGGAGGCAAATATAAACTAAAAGTTGAAGATGGTGGTAATGCTACTGATATCACAAGTGCCACTATAAGTGTTGCCTATGACGTTGACAAGAATGTTGTTATAGGCGGTATAACAATGGATGGTGAACGTAAGAAAACAAAATTCAACGAAGTAATTGTAAACTTTATTGATCCTGACAGAGAATTTACAAATCAACAGGCAATCTATAAAGTAGCAAGTGATAAAACCACAGACAATGACGAAGACCTAAGAACAGAACTTACATTTCACACAATAACCTGTAAACCTATGGCATGGGAATTTGCTCGTATGATTTACAACAAAAGTAGAACACAAAGAACCATTTCATTCAACGCAACACAAGAATTATTGGATGTAGAAATTGGTGATATAATTAGAGTCACTGATAGTGTGTTAGGATTGAACAATACAACATTTAGAGTGGTTGGAATGACGCTCGAACCTGATCTTACTGTTCAAGTCAGTGCGGCAGAGCATGATGCTAACAACTATCCATTTACAGCAGGTGTAGGACAGGTTGAAATACCACCTCAATTGTTTAGACCAGATGAACTTGCTAAAAGACCAAGAATTAACAACACAACTCTTGTGCCTATTGGCATACTACCTCCTAACGATCCTGATAATCCTACAGATTCAGCAAATGAACCAATTGTGGATAGTGCTAATCAACCAGCACCAGTAGAACCACCACCAGAAATCAACCCATTACCAGATCCACCACCATTTGATCCATTTGTAAGAGTATTTCATTCAGCCACAGATGCTGTTAATTCACCAGTGTTTACAACAGGTCCTAATGTGCCAGTAGCAGACATTGATACAACTAAAAATTTCCTAAAACAAAATACAAACCTTACAAACGCAGATATACCTAACATTCTAAGCACACCTACAAATGGACACTATTTAGAGTTCAACAGTCAAAGAGGATTGTGTAGAGTGCCACCAGAACTGTTGGCAAGCAATGGTTATTTTAGAGATTGGGTAGGAGATCCTGCTGATCCGCCAACATTCTTGTTTGAAACCTCCACAGGTAGACAAAGACATATAAGTCCAAATCCTATAGGTGGTAATTTTTACTTTTATTTGGTCAACGCAGATCAAATTGCCAAACGTAGAGATAGACACCTTAGATTGTCATTTAACATAAACGCACCTATTGATCCAAGTTTTTATGCGATTGATATCACGCTGTATGGAGACGCAACAAGCCAACATGATGAATCATTGGTAAGAAAATATTTTAATCACCCTACATATAACCTATACTTTGACACAAGCCAAGGATTAGGTGGTGCCGCACAAGAACTTGAATGGCGTTGGGTAAAGAAAACAAACAGTGGAGATCTTATATTCAAAGACGGCAGTGATTTAGGTGCTAACTACACATATTTCAGTTATAGGCAAAACAAAACAATAACAGGTAGAGGTATTGAAGCATATCTAAACAGTTTATTGGCTGATCCAATAGCATTGGTTACACCGCCAGGACAAACATTAACAGGAAGTGTTGGTAGCAATACAACTACCAAACACAACTTAGGAGGATAAAATGGCAGGTAACGGTTTTTATTCAGAAGGAGTATACCAACCATTTAGTCAAGAGTCGTGGGACGACTTAGCAACGGCTGATAGTGCGGGTTACACAGGTCCTAATGATTGGGATACTTGGACTGAGTGGAATCTAACACCTCGTTATCCTCTTACTTTTACAACTCCAATCATAGACGCTGGTAGAATAGACACATTTTTGCCTTTGTGTAATTACGGTGGCACAGGCAATGTCACTGTTACTGTTCAATCAGGAAATACAGTAGACAGTTCAGGTGGTGCCATTGACAGCCCCGCAAGTGTAGTAATAAACAGCGGAGATGAAGT
>Ga0160423_10003696_pt1 | contig 12696 bp, 5 predicted proteins | sample CRUFie14St8metaG_FD_108191 | JGI IMG/M metagenome (GOLD analysis project Ga0160423, IMG submission 108191) | Marine microbial communities from the Costa Rica Dome - CRUD Field 142mm St8 metaG | ecosystem: Environmental > Aquatic > Marine > Oceanic > Photic zone | place: Costa Rica: the Eastern... | reverse complement strand
TGGCTGCAAGATACGGAGCAAAGTCAGTTCTTGGGGGATCTATCGGAGTCTACATGGTTGTTCTAATCCTTGCAACTGGGTTCGCACCACTTGGCCTGGAAGATGACCACGAAAGATTCGACTTCAGGTACGATTACGATTCTGAATCTGATGAGTACGTACTCTCCACCCTTCATGATAGAGGGGTGAAGGGTTGGGTTAGCAAGTCTGGATCGGGCGATGAGGAGTTCAGGAATGCCTTCCTTCATTACATGATTGAGGGAGCCTTGGATGGTGATGTTTGGTCTGATTCTGACGTAGAGAGAACTAGGATGTCGGTCGATGAGGCAACGCTCCTTGAGTCTGAGATGCATGGGATGCTCGATCACAGGTGGTCATTCTCATTCAAGGGTGGAATCCTTGATGGAGATCACTCAGTGGGGAATAGTCACATCACAATTATCGAGGGAGGGCCCATTGACTGGTGGCCAAATTTCCTGAGAGACAACGTCTGGGGACCGCTGAACTTCGGAGTTACGTTGCAATGGATACTTCTCGGCACCATGGTTGGTTTCGTCCAGGGATCGGCCGGGGCTCAGGCCAGGAGTCTGTTCTCATATCTCGTCCCGAAGTCTAGGACCACCGAGTTCTTCGGCTTCTTCGGCTTCATGGGCAAGGCTGCTGCAGTGATTGGTCCGTTCATCTTTGCATTTTTCACTGCTGCTTTCGACACTAGGTTTGGGATTATGGTTCTGCTAATGATACTCGTCTTGGGGTTGATCCTTTTCCCATTCATTGACGTTGAGGAAGGAAAGAGAGTCGCTAGGCAGGCAGATATTGATGCCGGATTGTACTCCGAGGAGGAATAGGATGCAGAATTTCGAACTGGTTCAGAATGTTCTCTCAATAATCGTGATGGCGCTCTTTGGGGTAATCATCGGTTTGGCTATGGTTCCCTCCTATCTGCTATTCTTCGAGTTGACTTCGATAACAGAAGGGAAAGGAGGACTGGTTGAGGCAGTTGGAGTCTGTGTTGGCCTGGGTCTTGGTTACATCATTTGGGGAATCGTCCTCCTGGCCATATGCGGACTGATGGGGGGCCTGTTCAGGATCAGGAAGGAAGAGGGTAGATATTCTCTGAGGTCTTTCATTACGATTCAATGGGCATTCTCATTGGTGTCACACAGGGTCGCTCAGATATTCCTAGGCATCGTAGTGCCCTCCTTCCTTGCAAACTTGTATTACAGGATGATGGGGGCTAAGATTGGTAGAGGCGCACAGCTAAATTCGATGATGATAAATGACGCCTCCATGGTCACCATCGGAAATAACGTGGTGGTGGGCGGGAATGCTACAATCAACGCTCACATAGTGGAGAGCGGTGAGATAATACTCGCACCAGTGAGAATAGGAGATGGTGCCCTGATAGGTGGAGGTAGTATTGTACAGCCAGGATGTACTATAGGGAATGGCGCTGTTGTTGCCGCCAGGGCTGTGGTTCCAAAGTGGACTGAGATCCCTGCAGGGGAAGTCTGGGGAGGGATTCCTGCAAGATTCATCAAGAAGACAGGGGAGTGAATCCCTACTCGTTCTCTGATTCAGAGTCGCCTTCCCCTGTGGTCTCTTCCTCTGCGGACATCTCCTTGATTTCCTCGATCACTGCCTGCTTCTGCTCTTGGAATGACTCCTGTTTAGACTGGATCTCCTTGGCGGTCGAAATGGCCCTGTCAATCATGTCGTGACGGGTCTGAATCGCATCACTAAGGTCTTCGAACAGTTGCATATGCTGAACGTACCAGTCATCTCTGGCTGCGAGTTCGGATTGGGCAGCTTGGTTGGACTCGTCAATCTCCTCTGCTACGGTGAGTACCTGGCCGAGTCTTGCCTTCTCCCTCTCCAACAACTCTTCCGTCTTCTCGAGTTTGCTCTCCAAGAATGGGATCTTTGTGTTGGCCTTCGCGAGTTCCACTTCCATCTCGTCCTTCTGCCTGCGGAGGTTGGTGAGGAGGTTGTTGATTCCCTCCTTCTCGGTCTCCTTATCGATGAGTTCACGGTTTAATGTCTCAACTTGGGCCTTCATCTCGCTGATATCGGCCTCCTGGGCTTGGTAGGCAACAAGGAGTTTATCCAATGCCTCCTTGTCTTTTGCAGCCTGCTGTTCTAGGTGTTGAATTGTCTGTTGGGGATCGGCTCCTGCAGAGTCGTCTTGGTTCATCATCCTAATCAGGGCGAAGGTGCCCCCGATATAACCCCGGCGGCAACAGGATTGGTAGGTCTGGGCTAATCAGGGGTTTTCGGAAATTGCTGCTATTGTCGCAGATAGAGCGACTGTCAACCTCTTTGATGAGGGAATATGCAGTTTCTCATCTGGTCCATGTGCGTTATTACCGGGTCCCGATGTACCCGTGCATAGGAACATGGCCTCTGGGTATTTGCCCTGCATCATCGCCATGAAGGGAATCGTTCCCCCCGTCCAAGTTGCAAGTGGAGGCAGTCCTGTCAGTTCCATCGATGCCGCGTTAATGGCTTCTGAGATCGGTCCGTCTAGTGGAGGTGCATGGAAACCGTCGGCACAGGAGTCGGGGGCGAATGTGACCTCAGCACCGTATGGCGGGTCCTGCTCGAGAATCTTCTTTGCGCGAGTTATAGCATGCTCCGAATCGACTCCCGGGGGTATTCTGAAGCTCAGTTTTAGATCTGTGTTCGTTCGGAGGACGTTCCCCGCGTCCCGCACCGACGGGATACCATCTGCTCCTATGATGGATAGAGTGGGTTCCCAGTTCATGGCTACTATCATCTCCTCCGTAGTTTCGGAGGCCTTTCTGAGGGTCTCCACAGTTGGGAACTGCTCCCAAATGCTTTCACCGACTATATCCCTGAGTGCGATTGCCTTCTCCCAGACTTCTTCGGGTATTTCCACGTGCATTTCGGGTATTGTGACCTTCCCGGAGGATGAATCCTCCACTCTGTCGAGTAGAATCCTCTGGATCCTGAAGGAAGAGGGTATGGAACCCCCTGAGTTCCCTGAGTGAATTCCCTCGTGAGAGACCTTCACAGAGAGAGTCCCGGAGACGAGACCACGAAGAGCCTCTGTCATCCAGATGTGGTCATAATCGGGTCCACCGCTGTCCAAAACAACCACCATGTCTGGATTTCCGAGTTGCTCGGTTAATTCCTCCAGGTAAGGTGGGAGGTCGAATGACCCGGATTCCTCGCAGGTCTCGAGTATCATTGTACAACGGGGATGGGGTGCGCCCGCCTCTTGCAGCAGTCTGACAGATGTGGCGCAAAGGTATCCCCCGTAACCATCGTCAACTGATCCCCTTCCATATAGCCACGGATCCCTCCTTACTGCTTTGAGCGGGTGTAGGCCCTCTGACCATAGTTCTGGCCTAGACGGCTGCTTGTCCAGGTGGGAGTAGAATATCACCTCTCCCGGGCCCGTTCCCTCTATTGTGACGATTAGGACGGGCGTTAGTTCTCCTATCCTATGCTTCTCGTACGACATTCCCCCTATTCCCTGACTGTCCAACCACTCGCAAAAGAGGTCGATCGTGGCATCCAACTCTCCTATCTCGGCCCAGTTGGGCTCGAATTGAGGAGATAGGGCCTTTATTGCGATGAAATCTGAAAGACTTGGTAAAATGGATGACTCCCATATCTCCTCACTTCTATCCATCAGTCTTCCTAGGTCAAGCGTCATGGCTCCAACCCTGAGTGTTCACTCATGGAGTCTTCGACTCGATTTCCTCTGAAATCGAGCAGGTCCTGCACCTCGAAATGCGATCCTTGTAATGCTTCTCAACCTCGGATAGAGGGAACTCTGATGCCAATGACATCCTAGCCGTCAGAGCCAGTGTCTTATCCAGGTCCTGCTTGGCCTTGTCGAGGGTTTCGGAGGGATATTCCACTAGCCTTCCGGACACTCCGACTAGAATTGCTGGAGCGAGGACTTTGCGACTAGGCAGACCCTCACGCTCCTTGTCAGACTCCGATTGTTCCAATGCTAATTGGTAGAGGGCCATCTGAAGCCTGTGCTTCTGGAGAAGGGTTTCCTCGGCCTTGCTTACAGGGCCGATTGAGTCATCGCCAATAGAGTCCAGAAGGCCACTTTCCCAGTCTCCGAGTAAGGAGCTGGCATCTGTAGTTTTCAGGTCAATGGCCCGGATCGCTGGGTCTCCTTCATCGCTCTTGGTGCAAAGAACCAAGTCTATGATCCCGCTTAGCTCGATTCTGGTGGAGTCGAATGTGATTAACACTTCTTGTCCGTCTGGTGTCCACTTTCCTCTTGTCACGGATTCGAATTCGGTGGGGATGGATATGTGGAATGGCATCTCGGTCCTCAATCCTTCTACCTTCCTTCCATCGACCTCCAGGCCCCTGACCATATCACCCAGTTTCCCGTCGGAAACTCTGTGTGACATGGTTGAAGTGACTTCTGAAATCTTCTCGAGGTCCGCTTCCGGAGGGAGTAGCTCTCTAAAGGCAATATGATGTGTTTCTTCGTTGTTGATTTTGTTCTCTATCGGAGTAGTCCAGGACTTAGGCAGGGGGGTGCTTGGTCCGTCCTTCCCCGGTCCGGGGTTCCCGATTCCAATCTCGACAATCCTGTGGAAGACGTTTCCGAATGTCGCTGGGTCAATAGACAGCGAGTTCTTGTGCCGGTCTTGGGAATCGTCATTTGTATTGGTTGTGCTTGACTCTAATCCGGCTCTCACCTCCATCCAATGGCACCTTGGGCAATCGAAGTAGGAGGGTAGCTTGCTGGGATTTGCTCTTACTATCGTCGAGTAGCGAATCGGTTCGGAGGGTGCTGTTTTCGGGTCATTTTCTGTGGTGCTACGGGATGTCGTGTCAATTATCTCGACTCTTTGAATCGGTGTTGTGAAGGTCTTTCGGTCGCTTCCGAAGCCGATGAAGCACTTTGGATGGTGTAACATTGTAATGCCAGTCTTGTTCCTACAGCCCAAGTATGCGTCTTCCATTATCGATACTGGACATATCTTTCTAGCACCCTCATTGACTAACATTGGTACGGAGTGGGCGTCAGTGGGGCTTAACCAAGGGGATTTGTTCTCATTCCTTCTCCACGAGCCCATTCTCAATGATTCTAACCACATCTGTCCTAGTTGAGGGGCTTCCTTATCGTACGTCCATGGAAGTAAGATTCCCTCTTCTTCCACCCATTCAGTACCCTTAGGCGATCCAGCGATAATTAGCCGTTCCTCTGCTCTAGTGGCTGCTACGTATAGTAGCCTCCTTGCCTCGGCGTTCTTTCTGGCTCTATGTAGAAGGGTCGCGTGATTCCAGAGTGCGGAAATAGGCGTCTTTCCCGACGGCCATGGCTTTGGGTGGCCGGCAAACATCTCTGGTCCGACTATTAGCCTGCTGTTCTGCTCATTCCTCATGTTGGTCTGTCTGGAGGAAAATAGATCTGCTAGGACGACCACCTTAGCCTCTAGTCCCTTAGAACTGTGAATCGTCATGACCCGTACAGCATCGCTTTGCGGGATCGTGGTTGCCTCCAGGGACTGAGCGCTCCTTTCCCTCAGGTCCCTTAGTCGGTCAGCGAGCACTATCGGATCACCGCCGACCTGATGTGACAGTTCTCTGAATAGTTCCACGAACTGCTCGGCATCCTGGCGTGATACGTCATCTGGGTATGCGACAAGCAAGTCAGAGCGATCTATTGTATCCTCGAGAAGTTCGGTCAACATAGAGGAAGATGAGAGCTCGCACCACCTAGAGACTAGGGCCCTCTGCCTCTCGTCTACGCAGTGGGATAGCATGACTGAGAGGAGGTCCGCGTCCTCCTCTGCCGATGTCAGATAACTCTGAAGTTGTCCGTCGCTCATTCCGATCAGTGGAGAGCGTGCGACCCACGCAGCATTATGGCGAGAAGTCGGCCTCGCGACCAATTGCACCAATCCCTCTAGTGCGGATGCCGCAGGACGTTCCAGAAGGCTTCCCTCTCGATCTACTTGCGATGGTATCCCTGCATCTTGGAGGTTCCTGACGATGACGTCTCTGAGGTTCACCCTGTTAGGAAGGAGAATTGTAATATCGCTGGGCTTTACTGGTTCTCCGGATTCCACTTCTTTCCATTTTCCGCATGAGGACTTTACCCTTACCGGTGTTCCTTCAATCAGACTTCTAACCCTTAGTGCGATTAGCAGTGCCTGTCTCTCTAGCCTGTCCGGGCTGCCGGGACCGAATGGGTCCAGGTGCGTCTCCAAATCGGTCGGGGGATCAGATGAGGAATCAGAGTCAGGCGGGCATATCCACTCGATCGATGCTGGGGCATCCCTCTTTTCGGGGAACGAGTGCAGAGTCTGGGAAGATGCGTAGAAGTCTGCCTTTGAGAGAATCCTATGTCTGTCGGAGAAAAGGTCTTCCCACCACTCGTTCATTACTTCCAACAGCCCCCCAGAAGAACGATAGTTGACCTTCAAGGACACCATTCCCTCTTGTCGAGCCCTAACCTCCTCTGAAGACGGGGCGGGAAGGTCCCAGTCGGTTGCGTCGAAAGGAATCCAGGGAGCCAAGTCTCTGCCGCCCCTCTCCACATACTCCGTGGCCCTAGCCATTGAGGAAAGGTGGTCATTCCTTGGGTCCCTGCTGTGGTTCTCCCTCCTTAGCGATGGTTTTCTTGTGATTTCCGGCACACTGGAGAACTCGTGAACGTTCACTGCCCTCAAGGACTTAGCGTAATCTAGGAATCCTGTGACCTCCGCTTGTCTAAAGGCATAGATGCTCTGCTTAACGTCTCCGACGTAGCATACTGTTGGTTCCCAGGGGGTATCCGCCCTGGGGCGATCTTCTTCCCTAACCTCCCTAGGGCCCCAGAGACGCGAAAGGAGCCTCCATTGGAGAGGCGAGTTGTCTTGAGCCTCATCGATAATGAACGCCCTGAACCTCCTTCTGATTTGTCCTAGCAATAGATGACGGCTCTCGATATCGGCTCGCATTGCTTGCAGTCTGGAGGCGGCCTCGCCGGCAAGATTACGGTTTTCCTCTAAATTGGAGATTGCTTCTAGTGCCCTGTGGATATGATCATCCCTCCATGGGCTGTTCTGGTCTATTGAATCCAAGGCCTGTTGGACACTGGGGTGGTAGAAGGTCCTGCATACCTCGGGGCAGTTTGCCAGCAGTAGGTCCCCTGCTAGCCTCTGGATGTCGTCAAAGTCGTGAGTCTCGTCACGTTGCTTTAGGTTCTTCATCACGCCTTGGAAACCCAGATGTAGGAGATGGAGATCCCTGATATTTTGTATCTCGGCTTCTAGGCTGAAATGATAGTTCTTGTTCGGACTCTCGGGTCTCTCGGGGATATTCATTTCCAGGGAGATAATCGGCTTTTGCCAATCATCGGGGACCTGAGGCGGCTTGGACTCCCCTAGTAGTATTGCGATCCTAACGAAGTGGAGGACCATACGGCCCAATTCATCCGACCAGATGCAGGATAGCTCAGCTGTTTTCTCCTTCAATGTGGTCTTGTAAAGAGCCTTCAGGTTCGCATCTTTTATTTCTGCGAAACTCCGAATTCCTGCTTCCCACTCATTTGATGGGAGCTTCATTCCTGGAAAGTGCCTCATTTCCTTTGCCATCAGAGTAGATGGGCTTACGGTGCACGTCAGTAGGTGCCCCATCCAGCAGAGTTTCTCCCAAGAATCGGTGGGAGGTCCCGTTCTATCGAGCTCTTCTAGGCAAGCCATCCTGGTCTCGGCTGCCCATCCGGATGTAGAGGGAGTCTGAATGCATTCCTTGGTTGTCTCGAAGATTTCGCTGATGATTTTATGGACTCTCTCGGCTTGTTCATTGATGTCAGCTTCTTCTATCGATGACATGATCATCGCGAGTAGCTTGTCCCTGTCCACGTATCCATTTTCGTCCATTACTTTGCGAGATGACTCCTCTACGAACACCGATTTCCCCACCAGTGCTCGAAGCACCCGAGAGGCAGAAGTCCTACCAGAGTAGTGCTGGGCAACCCTGTCCCTCGCAGAAATTACATCGGTAGCGATGTGCGCAGGAATCCCGGCATCGACCGCATCCCCGATCCTAGAGCTGTCGCTTGCCAGCCTCCATATCGTTTTGAGGGACGTCTCGACTAGAATTGCTCTCGTGGCGTCAGAGACGTTCTCCCTACTGAGGGCATCACCTAGTTTCCCCCTATACGGGGAAACTAGCTGAGACAGGAACGAGTCAATGGTGCCGATGGGGGCGTCCTCGAGAAGGGTGAGGAGTTGCTCGATGAATCCTTGGCTTCTGACCCTTGGATCGTAGCGATGTTTTCCGTCTTCCCCGAGAGGACCTGGCCTGATTCTCGAGATTGTTCTGCGCAGTCTGTCCTTCATCTCGTCGGCTGCTCTGTTGGTGAACGTGAGTAGTACTACTTCGCTTGGAAGCAGACCATCCCAATCCTGCAGGTTGGCCCTCTCGGAGGCAGGTGAGGTCACCATCCCCCCTCCTATGCTTGGTGCCCTGGCTGGCTTTGGGAGGATTCGGGTTGCTCTCTGGTCGTTGGTCAGATAGTGCTCGATAACTCGGTCGACAATGGTACTTGTCTTACCGGTTCCAGCTCCTGCATCGATTACGATATGCGAGTCCAGATTCAAGGCCAGTCGCTGAGCTGTATTCAGCCGAATCAGAAAGACCCCTCCATCCTAACATCGCAGGTTTCTTTCACGGGGCAATATGCACAGACCTTTGGAGAAGGGGTGGGGTGTACCTTCCCCATACTGGCATTGCTAGCTACTCCCATGGCTACGGAGAGCCGTTGGGCTAACCAAGCCCTAAAATGATCTGAGTCTGCTTTCTCGTCCTCATCCATGAATCTGTGTAATCCGGAAGTGATTGTGGTCTGCGTACCGATGTTTATTCCCGATAGAGGAGAGTTGAACAGTGAGGATACTTCTAGGAAGTGTTCTGATTTGTGCCCGATGACTGAAATTCCGGCTGCGATCACCAAGTCACCAGGATGGGCTTCCTCCCAAGCTCTGGCATAGATCGCAAGTTGGAGTTCTTCGAGAAGCCCCTTGTAATGTCTATTCCTTTGGGAGGATTCCTCGGAGGTTTTGAGATCTCTGATTGCAATCAGTCTTCTCGGCCTCCATCCCGATCCCTTGACTCTAATCGGTGCCACGGAATCGCTCCCTTCGTCGTCGATCCAAGTCTCTGAAGCCAAGTCTATTGGTAGTAAGTCGACTCTGTCGACCCATCCCCTGACTCTGATTGTATCTAGCTCTCCTGATGGGGATATCTCAGTAGTTGGATGAAGTTGGACGTAATTTGAGTTCTTGCCAATCTTCCACTCGATCGAAAGGGGCGCAGAGTCCCCGACCTCGAGCTCGGCTGTTACTATGCTTCCGATCCTACCTCTGGGGGAGATTGGTTTTGGATCTGCCAGCCAACTGATCCAATCTTCTCTATTCATTCCGGTAAGAGACCTGAGTCGTTGGGTCGATACGGCATCGGTTCTCTCCAACCAGGGAGCTCTGGAGTCCAAAGACTCCAGTGCTATGCGCATGATCTCATCTTGGTCCATTCCCGATCTTTGCACGCTGGCATGGTCCAGAACGGCTTCATGCTCCCTCTCGGCACTGGTCTCGAAGTCTAGAGTTTCTGAAATAATGTCATGATGGACGTTGTGAAGAAGTTCCCCATAGGCCCTATTGTCTATGTCCTCTCCCTGCAACTCCTCTCTATCTGCACCGAGTTCCCTGGAGAGCCATCCTCTTCTAGGGCAACTTAACCAGTCCTGGAGTCTTGTTGGGGACCACACCTCTATCTCCTGTTGGGCCTCTCCGGAGTGTCCGTGTCTGGAGTCGCTGACTTGGCTACCAGTGGCTATTGGAGAGAGGGGCCGAGGATCTATCGATGGGGTAATTTTCCCGTTTACGGATGCTCCTACCACTGGCCATCTGCCATTGGTTCTGGGCGATTCTATTTCTTCTGGTGGTTTACCATGAAACTTGAGGTTCTCGATGGAGAGTATGTGCGAGTGATTTTCCTTGGGTAGATATCCGTCCATTGAGGCCATTGTCGGCTGCCTTCTCTCTCGATCCCTCTGAACTGCTGTGTCTAGGGGTATTGAGACCGCGCTGGGGTTGATTGGTGGATGGTAAGGAGGCTTGCCCTGGTTTATCCTGAAGCCATCGATCTGTCTCGAGGACCTGGGAGAAAATGAGGAAACCGTCATTTCGTGGGTTTCTGATTCATTATCTGACAACTCGAAGTCGTCGGCCCATTCTCTTATTGGTGCCGCTGGTGGAGAAGTTTCGTCCATGCTAGGGTCGAGGACAAACACCTCTTGAGAGCAATTCAGTAGGTGTAGCAGATTATGCCTAGCATGTCTGATTGGGGCGTCTGGTCTGAGGATTCCTAGCGAGTGGCGCTCCTCCTCACCAAGGAATGGCACCTTAGGGACTCTCAAATTCCATGATGAGCTGGACAGGTTTGACAGTACCACAAGGTCGGCAGAGCATCCCAGTGCCTCCTCTGGAGTCATCAAAGAGACGCTGCTAGTAAAGTTAGAGCCCCCTACTATCGCCTTGGTCTGTTCGGCTATAGAGATGAGCTCATCGACCCATTCGGATCCTAGGGTGTGCGTCGAGTGCCCTGATCTTCTCTGCATCTCCCTTAGTGTTGATCGCTCTTTGATGAGGGCATTTACTGCTGCTGCTGGGGAGAGGCCTCTGCCTGGGAAGCGGGCCATCTGAGACGGCATGTCGATTAGGGAGAGTGTTTTTTCCAGCCATTCATCTCCGTGTTTTGGTGAATCCGGCAGGGGAAGTCGTTGACCAGAATGGCATCCCACAGCGCCCCTTAGGTTCTCAACCAGTTCTCGGTCATGACCGCGGAGTAACGGTCGAATAGATGCTGCCAGGCACATTAGCCACCATTGTGTTGATTCTTTTATTGGGCCGTCTCTCTCATCCATTGGTTTCCTGGAAAGTGTCTCAAGCCACTTAGATAGCGCGCCGGGTCCTCCGAGGACATGCTCGTTCCTAGCTAGCATAGTTAGCAATTCAGAGTCGGCAAGGGGGGAGATTTCTGGGTCTGACGGGTGTTCTTCTGGTTCCTCGAACGGAACTACCGAGGTCTGGAGAGACAGTGCTCTGAGGCTCTCTAGCGAAAAGGCGTCGGCTCCGTGTCCCAATCTTGCCAGAAATAGGATCCAATGGCCGATGGGATGAGACGAAGGCGGAGCAAGCCTCCTTCCCATGCAGACTCCTATTTCGCCAAGCAGTTTCTCCCACTTGTGCCTGTTTTTCTCCAGGGCCGGGTCTACGATAATTATCTCAGAGTTCTCTCGGCTTAGCCTTTCAGCGACTATTTGAACGGCTACTTCGTAAGAGTGTGCCTCTCTATTCAGTAGTATCCTGTTGACCTTACTGGTTGGGCCCTGTAGAGGGTCTCTTTGGGACGGGATCCAATCGGGAAGTTCACTTGGACTCTTGATCGGGTGTTGGTCTAACAGCATGTGTCCATGATGACCAAGCCGGAAGTTTCCCGGGAATGTTAGCTGGTGTATCGGCCTAATCTTGGATAGGGACAGGAGAATCTGAGTGTGAGACTTGCTCATCACCGGCGAGTGATCAAGCATGATTATCCCATCTATATCCGAAATTGTGAATGGTGTTCTTCCCTCCTCCATAGCATCGATGATCCGTTCGCATGCCATGTCCGGGTGTGTAAATCGAAGTTTCTCCTCGAGCTTGGTGATTATCCTCCTGAACGTTGCTATTCCGGGTCCTTCCCAACTTTCAGCGACTAACTCCCTAGAAAGGTGACGGTGTAGGTTTGCTAGTGCCTCTGTCTTGCCTTTGCCCCACCTCATCTCAGGTAGCGGGTTGATCATCGGGAAGCCAAGCCTCGAGGACTCAAGCTGGCACTCGGCGTGAATGACGGCACTAAGTGGGCCTTGGCTGGAAATAACTCTAGGTAGCCTCAGATCTGCAACTAATGAAGAAATCAAAGAGTCCATGGTGTGGTGGAGGGTACGGTCTACTGCTCCTCTGAGTTCTATTGATGAGAGTGATTGGCTCCTAGATCTCTCTGTTGGGTAGACAATCAGAATTCTTCCATGGTGGTTTGAATCGTTGCTGGGTATTCCTAGGGACTGGAGTCGGATGTGTTGCTTCAACCAGTCAGGCATGCTCCCAGCCGAGACCTCCTCGATGGTCACGCAGTGTTCCGTCAGTGGCAAATGATCATCTCCGAGCGTTAGCCATGGTCCGCGGTGGTTATTCAACCCACTGATTGCATGAGGTTTTACGGCCGGGACTCTTGAGTTCTAGGGACTAGGGCAGCGAGCATGCACAGGAGAGTGGTCACTCCAGGCGCAGGAAGAGAGTTCGAACTGTTAGCACCATTTCTCGCTTCCCAGTCTATAACCAGGACTACGGACATATCGTCTCCATCCCATGGTTCGGGGGGCTCAAATGCGAAAGACCCTGCATGGCTTGTGCCGACGTTGACTGCCTCGTGAAGCACATTACTGTAGTTCGCCTTTCCGTTGCTTCCCTCTGGATGGTAAGCGACATCCTCCACGAACATCAACCAGATGTCCAGCTCCCAAGGGGAGTCTTCATCAGACCAGAGGTTTATGTCCCACTGGAAGTTATAGCCTAGAATCTCTGCAGTCCGATTCTCATCCTGGTCGTCGGCTTGCATGGCCATGGAAGCTGTAACTCCCAGGGAAATTGAGCCATTGGA
>Ga0160423_10003694_pt1 | contig 12702 bp, 11 predicted proteins | sample CRUFie14St8metaG_FD_108191 | JGI IMG/M metagenome (GOLD analysis project Ga0160423, IMG submission 108191) | Marine microbial communities from the Costa Rica Dome - CRUD Field 142mm St8 metaG | ecosystem: Environmental > Aquatic > Marine > Oceanic > Photic zone | place: Costa Rica: the Eastern... | reverse complement strand
GGGCTCCCGCTGGCTTGTTTTGATGACGGTCATGGCGGTGTACATCTGCATGATTGATCGCATCGCTATCTCTATTGCCATTATCCCGATGGCCGAGGAAAACGGTTGGTCGCCCACCATTCAGGGGGCAGTGATGTCCGCCTTTTTTGCGGGCTATGTCATCCTGCAGGTGCCTGCCGGCTATTTGTCTGATCGCTACGGTGGCAAATGGGTGCTCGGTCTGGGCGTTTTGTTCTGGTCGTTATTCACGGTGCTGACCCCCATTTCCGCTGTTTTGGGCATTAGCGTGTTGCTGGCCTGTCGATTTTTGATGGGCGTGGCAGAGGCCGTTACCTGGCCGTCGATCTACTCGCTTTATTCCCGATGGGTACATCCGGATCGACGTGCGTCCGCTGTGGGTTTGATGAACTCCGGGATTGCAGGTGGCAGTGTGATCGCACTGATTTGCACACCGTGGCTTATCAGAGTGTGGTCTTGGCAGGGTGCTTTTTATCTTTATGGTGCGCTGGGGCTACTGTGGTTTGTTTATTGGACCGCTCAGGCAAGCTCGCGGCCCACGGCCACGCCCGAATGGGAGCGGTCTGGTGTGGCGCCGGACGACCCTGAGAGTGCCGGTGCACACATCACTGCGTCATCTGTTGCCGCCTACCCACGTCTGACACTGCAGCGCATGTTGCGATCCCGCGCTGTTTGGGCTGTGATCGTGGCGCACGTGTGCATCAACTGGTCGCTGTATTTGGTGCTGTCCTGGTTCCCGACTTTTATCAATCAGGAACTGGGCGCCGATCTGCAGCTCGCCGGGTTTTTGGCGCTGGCTCCCACTGTGGTGTCGCTCATCATGGCACCGGCAGCAGGACGCCTGTTTGATCGCTTTATCGCAAGGGGGGGAAATCGCCTGCGCATTCGGCGTGTGATGCAAACCGTCGCGTTTGCTGGGATCGCGGGTGCGATGTTGGCCGTTACCTATACTGACTCATTATTCCTCAGTGTGGCGATCATCACGGTCAGCAATGCCTTAACGGCATTTTCAGTAGGTGGCTTTGCCACCAATCATCTGGATATCGCGCCCAATCAGTCCGGTTTTTTAATGGGCGTGACCAACACACTGGCGGCTATTTCCTCAAGCGCCTCTGTATTTGTCTCAGGTTTAATTCAAGATGCCACCGGTGACTGGGATGCGGTGTTCCAGACCGCGGCACTGGTGTCAGTTATGGGCGCCGTTATCTATGCTATTTTCTCAGGGGTAGAGAGAGAATTCGATTGAATGTTGGCCATGATTGCCGCTAGCCCTCCATACGTGTGGTGAACCGTCTGCCAATAGAAGTGGCACGTTGAATACCCATAACTGAAAAGAATGTTAAAAGAATAATTCAGTCTTAATATGAAATTTTATCGTTTCTGTGGGGGCTGCAGCCGATCTGATTTGGCGGCGACTGGCTACAATACGGCACTTGAACGCGCATGTAGCGCTGTTGTATGGACAGGAGAAAGCCGTGATCAGAGGGATAGGATCGTATATTGATAAATTTGGAATATTATTTGTGGGTTATTATGTCTCCACAGTTATTTTTTATTCGGTGTCTCATCTGGTGTAGGCCCCCGAACGGGATCAATCGAGCAAGATCATCAGGGCCGCGCTTGCGGCCTTTTTTTTGATGACACTCTCAGTTCCGCGGGCCCCTGTGATGACGCCTCTTTGAATCTCTGTGCCTCGGACAAATTAACCAACCGGTAACAGAAATCGCTTGCTCAGTTCGTTGATGACTTTTGCCGCAGAACTCGCCGCGGTAAAGTAAGCCTTTCTGCTGGGGCACCCTTATGATCAGCCTGTTTGGCGTTGTTCTAATGTTGCTTGTCGCCGTTGGGCTGTCTTCTGACCGAACTGCCATTCGCCTCAGGACGGTATCGCTGGCCTTTGCGTTACAAGCCGTAATTGGATTTGTTGCGCTGTTCACGGATTGGGGCATCGACGCGCTGGCGGCGGCTTCCGAATACGTTGCGGTGTTGCTGGGCTATAGTCGCGCCGGCATGGAGTTTATGTTCGGAGGCTTGGTCGGGCCGACGGATTCACTCGGCTTTATTTTTGCCTTCAGCGTGCTGCCCGTTGTGATTTTCTTCAGCTCGTTGATCGCGGTGCTCTATCACGCCCGGATCATGCAATGGATGATCAGAATTCTCGGCGGTGGACTCCGTAAGCTGTTGCATACCAGCCACACGGAGTCGCTCTCGGCTGCGGCGAATGTCTTTGTCGGTCAGGCAGAGGCACCGCTGGTGGCGAGGCCCTACATTCCCGGTATGACGCATTCAGAATTGTTTGCCGTGATGGTGGGGGGCATGGCATCGATAGCCGGGTCCGTCATGGCGGGCTATGTCGCCTTGGGCGTGCCGCTAGAGTATCTGTTAGCGGCCAGTTTTATGGCGGCACCGGGTGGGCTGCTGATGGCCAAGATTATGGAGCCCGAGACAGGGCAGCCCACGGAGCCAGCAAAGGGTGAGCAGCTCGCCAGCGAGAAGTACATCAACTTTATTGACGCCGCCGCCACCGGTGCAATGAATGGTCTGCAAATGGTCGGCGCTATCGGCGCCATGCTGCTGGCCTTCATTGCGCTGATTGCGATGGTGAACGGTTTCTTGGAGGCGGGCGGCGCCTGGCTAGGCATCGAGCAACTGACGCTCGAACGCGTGCTAGGTGGCATTCTGCAACCACTGGCCTGGGCGCTGGGCATCCCCTGGGACGAGGCGCAGCTGGCGGGTAGTCTGATTGGCCAAAAATTCATACTGAATGAATTTGTGGCCTACGTAACCTACAGCGAGGTAGCTGATCAGTTCTCTGCGCACTCGCAGGCAATCGTCATCTTCGCCCTTTGCGGCTTTGCGAACTTGTCTTCGATCGCCATCTTGCTGGGCGGTTTGGGCGCGGTCGCACCGAGTCGTCGTGACGAAATCTCACGATATGGTTTCAGGGCTCTGATCGCGGCGAGCCTGTCTAACCTGATGAGCGCAGCGCTGGCCGGCTTTTTTCTGAGGTTGAGCGGCGCGTGAGCTACCCATGACTGATCTTATACAACTCCCGCAAATCTCCTATGCGTCTCCAAACTTTGGTGACCCATTTATGGCGTCACTCCATCGCTATGGCTTTGCCGCGGTTGTCGATCATCCGCTTGATGATGCGCGGATTAAGCGCATTTACTCGGATTGGTTGGGTTTCTTTGCTGGTCAAAAGGCCGCCGATTTTGCGATGGATCCGGTCGATCAGGATGGGTACTTCTCCTTGCAGGAGGCGGAGGCTGCCAAGGGTTTTGACCAGCGCGACTTCAAGGAATACTTTCAATACTACCCATGGGGTCGATGTCCTAGCGCGTTGGAGCCGGATCTGGCGGCTCACTTTGCCGCTGCCGTGGCGTTGGGTGCCGAGTTGCTGACGTGTATTGCGGAGAGTTTGCCTGCCGATATTACTGCGCTGCTGACTGAGCCGTTGCGGCGCATGATCGAGGGTAGCGGCCAGTCCATGCTGCGCGTGCTGCACTACCCCCCCGTACCGGCAGGTGCCTCAGTCCTGCGAGCAGCTCCGCACGAGGACATCAATCTGCTGACTCTGTTACCCGCAGCCGATGGTCCCGGGCTTGAACTACAGTTGCGAGGTGGGGAGTGGGTCTCGGTGCCCCACAAGCCGGGCCAGCTCATCGTCAACATTGGCGATATGTTGCAGGAGGCGACCGGCGGCTATTTGCCCTCCACCACGCATCGCGTCGCCGCTCCAGAGTGTGGCGAAGCGTTGCCCAGTCGTATGTCGTTGCCGCTGTTCCTTCACCCGCGTCCAGAGGTCGTATTGTCTCCCCGCTACTCTGCTCGACAGTACTTGACCCAGCGGCTCGATGAGTTGGGCGTGGCTTGAGCGCACGCCGGTGACGCCAGACAAACTCATATTGCGGTTGCGCTTGGTTCAGACCTTGTCAGCATCTTTGTTGCTACTGGTGGCAACATGCTCGCATGCCGCCGAGGCACGCATCGCCGTGGCCTCCAACTTTCGCGACACCGCGCTGGCAATCGCGGAGCAGTTGGAGGCCAGTTCACCCCATCGCTATCAAATTATTGCGGGTTCCACTGGCAAGCTCGCGAGTCAGATTATTAATGGTGCGCCATTTGATATTTTGATGGCAGCGGATCAACGCAGACCTCGTGAGCTTGAGTTGCGAGGGCTGGCGGTGACGGGCTCTCTGATGACCTATGCGCTGGGAGAAATGGGTCTGTGGTGGCCAGAGGGTCCCGGCGTATTGGATCTGGAGAAGTTGGCTGAGCTCCCTGCCGGGCAGGTCTGCATCGCCAATCCCGCTGTCGCACCCTACGGCGACGCGGCCATCACGGTATTGAGCGCTGGGTCGATGGATGCGGATTGGCTGGACGGCTTAATACGAGTCGATAACGTGAATTTGGTCACTGGCTGGGTGGCGACCGGTCAGGCGCGCGCGGGATTCGTAGCACGTTCCGCCATGATCGCGGCCCAGCGAAGAGGCGAGATCCTTGTCGGTACGGATGACATAGTGTGGCTCGAAGATCATCCGCCGATTGCACAGGCGATGGCGGTGATCACGCGGGCAGCCGATAACCCCGCCGCAGCATTTTGGACTCGCCAGCTGCGAACGGGGCCCGTTCAAAGCCTACTCGAGCGAGACGGCTACCGTATTCCGCAGGTCGATCAGTGACGGCCGCCGATTTCCAGGCGGTATGGCTGACCGCATTGCTCGCCGGTACGACGACCCTGTTACTGATGCCATTGGCTACGCCACTCGCCTGGTGGTTGGTGCGCTCGTCCTCATCTGTCCGGTCAGTGGTCGAGGCAGTGGTGGCGCTGCCGCTGGTCCTGCCTCCCACTGTGCTTGGATTCTACCTGTTGGTGATACTGAACCCCACAGCACCTGTTGGTGCCTTCTGGGTCAGCATCACGGGGCAGTCGTTGACCTTCTCGTTTTCTGGGTTGGTACTGGCTTCGATCCTCTATTCCTTGCCCTTTATGGTGCAACCCTTGGCCACGGCCTTCAGGTCGGTCTCGCAGGAGACGCTAGACGCGGCGGCGACTTTGGGTGCCTCGCCCCGGGACCAGTTGATCAGTGTGGTGTTGCCTGCAGCGAAGCGTGGTTTTCTGACTGGATCGGTGCTGACCTTTGCTCATACGGTCGGCGAGTTTGGCGTAGTGTTGATGATGGGCGGCAACATACCGGGTGAAACACGGGTACTGTCGATTGCTATTTATGAGCACGTCGAGACGCTGAACTATGACGCGGCGCATGCGATGGCGCTGGGTTTACTGGTGTTCTCTTTTGTCTCGTTGTGGGCCGTTTACCGCTTGGCCAGTCAGCGAGTTGAGGTCATTCGAGGATGAGTGGGCGCTTACTGGTTGAAGGGAAACTATCCCGCGGTGGGTTGTCGATTGACCTGTCCGTTGATCTGGACCTTAGCCATCCTGTCGGCATCTTGGGCCCAACGGGAGCAGGAAAAACTACGTTGCTTAAAACGATTGCAGGCCTTGAGAGGGGTTTTTCTGGCCGCGTGGAGGTCACGCTGCAGGGTCAACACGAAATCTGGTCTGTACCGGGCCGAGGCGATCTTGTCCCTGTCCACCGTCGAGGTTTGGGTGTTGTATTTCAAGATGGCCGTTTGTTTTCGGGGAGAACGGTGCAAGCCAACCTCGATTATGCGATCCGACGCGCCCGTGCTCTGGGGCGCGCGCAGGATGTGACCAAAATGGCTCGCGCATTAGACATCGCATCGCTTTTGCAGCGACCAGTAGAGTTGTTGTCGGGAGGAGAGTGGCAACGCGTGGCGATCGCACGCACGCTGCTGTCACAGCCCAGACTTCTGTTGATGGATGAACCAATGGCAGCTAACGATAACGCCCACCGTGACGTCTTGGTTGACTACCTTAGTGATTGGCGGGAGCAACACGATACGCCGCTGATTTATGTATCGCATTCGGGTGCGGAGTTGGAGCGGCTGGCGTCTCAGTGTCTGGTCATGGCGCATGGGCGGGTCGTGGCACAAGGCAAGACAGCCGAAGTTATAGGCGGTGACAGTAAGGCCGCAGACGCGGTAGCGATTTTCAGTAGCGCGACTGTTTTGTCAGCAGATGCCGTCACGGGCGTCCTGACTGTGCAGGTCAACCCTGGAGACGCCGACAACCTTAAACAGATTACGATCGGTGATCAGGTGACTCTTGGAGTAAGCGAATCGGCGTCAGGTTTCAGAGCGCCGTTGCAACCACAGCCCGGTGAGGATGAGCGCGAGTCCGATTAAAGTGTAGGCTTGAACCGGTTCCCCTGCAACAAGCCAAATGAAGGTGAGTGAGAGCGGGGGTGATAAGAAAATCAGCGTTGAGATCCGCAGCGTAGAGCGGGTCGCTTTCATGGCACCCATCCACAAAATGAAGGCGATGCCCATCTCAAATAGCCCAATGTAGGCACCCCCCGCCAAGCCTTGCCAAGTCGGCGAAAGGGGGGTATCGAACCAACATACAAGTCCCCACAGCAAGGGGAGCGCGCCCGAGAAATTTAGGAATAGATTCACCTCTGGGTCGAGGTCGAGCCGGGTGTTAATGACCCAATATAGGCTCCATATTAGCGTACTGAAGAGCGCCAACCCGATGCCAACAGGTTGCGCCAGTTCGAGTGACCAGGGCACACCTCGCGTGGCGATGACAATGATGCCCCCGTAACTGACTGTCGTGGCCAGCAGGGCGCCGAGAGTCAGTTGCTGACCCAACAGCGGCGCAGCAATGAGCGCCAGCGTGATGCCCCAAGAGTAGTTGATGGCCATGGCTTCTTGAGCGGGAAGCCGGTCATAGGCGGCAAATAACACTAGGTAGTACAACCCCGGGTTCATCCATCCGACCGCTAGGGCGGCCAAGCGGTCCTTGAATTGCGTGGTACGAAGCGCAGCCCGTCGCGTTGACGAGGTGAGACGAAAGGCAAACAAACACCAACTGACTGATGCGGCGATGGTCACGAGTTGCAAGGGCGTCCAATGCGCTAGGCTCAGGCTGAAAGCGGTAGCCACGGTACTCCACAGTAATACCGCACCCAAGCCTAGCTGCACGGCAAGCCGGTCGTCATGAGGTGTCGAAGTTTTGTGGTTGTGATCGACAGTCATGGCTTAGCGATCCTTCTTACAACGTGCCAAGATACGTGCTCGTTTGTGACGGGAGTCTCCAGCATGGGACACATAGGTGAGCATGTCACCCTCGATGATCCAGCCTTCATACACGAGAGTGCCTGGCTGTACGGTAAAGTGTACGTTGGCCCCGGCGCCTCGATCTGGCCCAACGTGGTCACCCGGGCCGAGACCTATGAGATTCGTATCGGTGCGCGCACCAATATTCAGGACTTCGTCATGCTGCATGTGGGCATTGCCTCACCAACGATTATTGGTGAGGACTGCTCGATCACCCATCACGCGACATTGCACGGCTGTGATATTGGCGACCGCTGCTTGATTGGTATTAACGCGACCATTATGGATGGGGCAAAAATTGGCGAGAATTCGATTGTTGCTGGCCACACCATCATCACCGAGAACAAGGTCTTTCCCCCCAACTCGGTGATCGCCGGCGTGCCTGGGAAGGTCGTGGCGACGCGGGACTGCGGTGATGCGAATTTGTTAAATGCCCAGTTTTACAGCGCTTGTGCCGAGCAATATGGGCAGGGTTTTGACCGCTTGTCTGAGGAGGCGTTGACCCAGTTCGCGAGCCTCGCGAAACCTATAAATTGACTGGTGCTAATCTGACGGGGTGGGTTGTTGGAAAACCAGTGCCCTTTTTGTTTTTTGCAGGTGAAACGGGTTGTACGGATCAGTGGTTGCGCAAGGCAGCCGTTCTACCCGTGGCGGCAAGCAAGGCCCTGAGGCCGCCGACATTTTTTGCTCGGGAAAAACCTGCTGACTGTAAGCTGGATTCCGCCAGACCCGAGCGGTTACCGCTGCGACAGTAGAGTAGTACGGTCTGATCTTTGTGCAGATTGTGCTCTCGTATCCCTCGAACAATGTCTTCATGAGGAATATTGATCGCCCCCGGAAAGTGACCCGCAGCGAACTCCTCGGCTGTTCGCACATCGACAAACAGCGTCGGACCATCGAACTTAGTAACTCGCTCGGCCGCTGTGGAGGCATCAGATGCGTGGCCAGACTCCAGAGCCAAGGACAAGAGTGCAACGATGAACCACCTCATAGTGCTTTACCCCTAGAAACCTGAGGTGTCCAGTTTATCAGCCCCCGCTCGTCCGGTTACGCGAGTGGGGCGCTCGGCAGCGGGCTCATGCTGGGGTAGATGTCTTACCGCTTCCGTCGGTTGAGTTGTTGTTTTCGAATATCCAGTCCCGGGCAGCTGACAGGGCGTCGAGTCTGGTTTGAAAGATTGCTGTCTCCGGAATGAGTTCGCTGACGCCAAGACCTTCAAGGCTGGCCGCGACCTGCTGATTGATCCCGCAAAAATATAAATGCTTGCCAGCATGCGCGGCGTCCTCTGCAATCGTCTCAACGGCGCGCGCTGCAGAGACATCCATAAACGGCACTTTGCTGAAGTCCAACACCAGTGAGGTGTGATTTGTGGGGCTGATGCGCTCCCGCACATGGTGCCCCAAATCGGCTGCCGCGCCAAAACTGAGTGGCCCACCAAGATCAAAATAGGTGAGGCGACTGCCGCAATCTTTGAGGAGTGCGTTCTCGGGTTCGGATAGGCCATCCGTCGAATCCCCGGTTTCTCCCGAGGCGGCGGCCAGCTGCTCATCTGCTACTTGTTTGACAAACGCTAACGCGGCGACCACGACTCCAGCGACAACTGCAGTGATGAGATCGACAAATACGGTGAGGCTCAACACCATGACCATTAGGGCCAAGTCGAAGCGGGGGCCCCTGTGTGCACGTCTGAGGTATGAAACATCAATAATGTCATAACCGACTTTGACGAGAATCCCGGCAAGCACTGCATGAGGAATTTTTGATGCCAGAGGCGCCAGTACTACTACAACAGCCAATAGCAACAGGCTGTGCAACATCCCAGAAATCTTGGTCACGCCGCCGGTGCGGATGTTGACCACTGTACGCATGGTCGCGCCGGCACCAGGAATACCACCGAAGAATCCGGCGATGGTGTTGCCTACCCCTTGGCCAATCAATTCCCGGTTGGACTGATGCCGCGTGCGGGTCATGTTGTCTGCGACGAGAGAGGTCAGCAGGCTGTCAATGGCGCCGAGTACGGCGAGAATCATTGCCGCTTCGAAAACGATAAGTAGCGTATCGGTTGAGAAGGCCGGCATGATGAATTGGGGAAGACCCGTGGGGATATCCCCTAGCACTGGCACAGTGCTGAAGCCCATACTGGCAACGGTACCCGCGATGAGTGCCGCGAGGGGGCCCGGCAGATATCGCCCCCACGTTGCGGGCCACCGGAATACAATCGCTAAGGTCAACAGGCCAATACCTAATGCTTCCCAATTGGGATCGGACACAGCGTTCGGAACTTCCATTAACGCCGGTATGGTGCCGCTTCCCGCTGGTTCATGGCCAAATAGCCTCGCGAGTTGAAGTGCAACGATGATGCAACCAATTCCACTCATGAAGCCCGATACCACCGGGTAGGGCACCAGCCTGATGTACTGCCCAAAACCCAGAAGACCAAATGCAATCTGAATGACACCGGCAAGGACTACGGTGGCGAACACCAGTGACACATCTCCACTTAGAGACGCAAACACGCCAGCGAAAACAACAATCATCGGCCCTGTCGGCCCCGATATCTGTGAGGGTGTCCCGCCAAAAAGCGCGGCAAAAAACCCGACAATAATGGCTCCGTAGACGCCAGCAATGGGTCCTGCACCGGAGGCCTCACCAAATGCCAAGGCCAGCGGCAGAGCTACGACGCCGGCAGTCAAGCCGCCAAAAATATCTCCCCTGAGGTGAGAGAAATCAAAAAATTTTGCCATGAAGATCCTGTCCTGCCTCACTTGGGGGCGCTGGAGTGTGAGTACCGATATTGGCGCGCATTAGGTCCAAAAAATTAACCAACTTAGCCCTCGGGCATCGCGGAGCTGTGATGCTGCAGAATTTTCCACCCGTCAGCTGTCGAAACGTACAGGTAGCTGAATCGCGCGGTCACTGATGATCCGTCTCCAAATGTAAACGTGTAGACACCTGAGTTCGTCGCGTGTGTCTCGCTCAGAACCGACACGTTGGACTCATCGATGACACCTTGGGGCTTTTTTTGCAGGAAGCTGACGAAGTAGTCTCTGATCTCTTCGTGGTTATGGCGTACTTGATTAGAGACGGTGGGTAACAACACCGCATCGTCTGCGTATAGAGCCGTTACTGAGTCGGGGTCCAGTGTCGCCAAGGCGGCGTTCCATGTGTCAAACAGGCCTACTACTTCATCATGTGTCATGGGTGATTCTCCGTCCTGAGAATTTGTTTTATACGTGATAGAAAAACCGAAGATCACATAAATATGTGATAGATTTTATCTATCGCTGCCGCACACCGAGTTTTGGACAGTTGACCTCAACGAAGTAGGCACAGAATCTGCGAATCAAATCAGCCAGTAGCTTCTGTGTAAATAAGGACGTTGATGATGAGACAAGTGAGGGCGAGCCTTGGTCTAGAGCAGTTGACCTTCAAGCAAATCCGATATTTTCAAGCGATTGCTGAAGCCGGTAGTTTTCGTCGAGCGGCAGATCGTTTGGGCGTCACGCAACCCACCTTGACAGTGCAGATAGCGGCGCTTGAGTCGACATTGAATACGCCACTCTTTGAGCGACAAAGAAGCGGCGTCGTTCTGACCCCGGTCGCACGCGACCTGTTGCCACGAGCCCGTCGGATCGCAGAGGAGATCAAAGGATTCGCTGATCAGGCGCAGGGGGTCTCAGGGCAGAGCACTTATCGCCTGGGTGTCACCCCGACGCTGGGGCCCTACCTGTTACCGCGAGTGTTGCCTGCTGTGCACCGACATTTTGAAAACCTCCGGCTCTATGTGCGCGAGGGCATTCCCGCGCAGCTCAGCACTGATCTGAAATCCGCGGCCCACGACGTTATTCTCACGACCTTGCCGCTGCAAGGAGAGGATCTCGAGGTGGCACCTCTCTTTCGTGAGTCTTCCAAGCTGGCGGTGCCTTTAGAGCATCCCTTGGCCAAGAAAACCGTAATTTCAGCCGACGACCTTGTTGGCGAGGCTGTTCTGACGATCGATGAGCAGCATCTGTATCATCGGCAAATTAGCGCGCTCTGCGAAAGTCTGGGTGCGACGGTCAACCGGGATTACGAAGGCACGTCGTTGGATACGCTGCGGCAGATGGTGGTGATGGGTATGGGCATCACGTTTCTCCCGGCATTGTATGTCGCTAGTGAAATTGGCGACTCCGATACGTTGCGAGTAACCGACGTCAAGGGGGTGACCATGAATCGTGACCATGCGTTGGTCTGGCGCCGCCGATCACCCGCGCGACTCTTTTTCAGACAACTCGCCGAGACTATGAGAGCAATTATTGATGAGCAATTAGTGGGAGAGGTGACGCCTTTATAAAGCGAGCGGTGAGTGTTTTATCTCATCATGGACAGAGTGCCACGTCCCCAGTTTTAAGACCCAGAGATAACGTCACATCATTGTGCCGGCTGACCGCAAACGGCTGGTAGTAGTCTCGCAATGCGGGTCGCAATGACGCACAATGCGCCCGCCCCCTTACTCGTGCACGGTGTTATGCATCGCATCAAAACTTACAACTCTATTTCTTCCAAAGGACTCGATCGGTTTGAGCCAGAGAGTTATGAAGTAGGGCAGGAGATTGCTAACCCTGATGCCCTGTTGCTTAGAAGCTACAAGCTTCAGGAAGATGAGATTCCCGATTCTGTGACCGCAATCGCGCGGGCAGGCGCCGGGGTCAATAACATTCCTCTGGCGCGATGCATTGAACGCGGTATCCCAGTTTTTAATACCCCTGGCGCTAACGCAAACGCGGTAAAGGAGCTAGTCGCCGCCGCTATGTTACTGGCCTCCAGAGATATAGTGGGTGGCATTGCCTTCGCTCAGTCGCAGGATGCCACGATGTCAGCGCAGAATATGAATGCGTTGATGGAGCGGGAAAAGAAGCGATTTGCCGGTGCCGAACTGGCAGGCAAAACACTGGGGGTTGTGGGCTTGGGCGCGATCGGCAGTCTGGTGGCGCGGATGGGTCTTGACTTTGGGATGGAGGTTGTGGGTTTTGATCCGGCGCTATCCGTTGAGGCCGCGTGGCGCCTGCCTAGCGATGTGCAGCGAATGGAAAACGTGCAATCGCTGGTTAGCCGGAGTGATTTTGTGAGTCTTCACCTGCCTGTGTTGGACAGCACTCGCGGTATGGTGAACAAAGATCTACTGAGTCACTTCAAGCAAGGGAGTTGCCTACTGAACTTTGCCCGGGACGAAATCGTAGCGATTGATTCGGTTGTGTCTTCATTAAACGGGAGACAATTGAGAAGGTACGTGACTGATTTCCCTCATCCCCAGTTGCTGGGGCGCCAGGACACTTTGCTGATGCCCCACATTGGTGCCAGCACTGCGGAGGCCGAGGAGAACTGTGCTGTGATGGCGGCTAATCAGCTCAAGGCTTTCCTCGAGCACGGCAACATCCGCAACTCTGTCAACTTTCCGGCGATTGAGTTGGATCGAACCACCGATTATCGCATCACCAT
>Ga0160423_10003692_pt1 | contig 12706 bp, 11 predicted proteins | sample CRUFie14St8metaG_FD_108191 | JGI IMG/M metagenome (GOLD analysis project Ga0160423, IMG submission 108191) | Marine microbial communities from the Costa Rica Dome - CRUD Field 142mm St8 metaG | ecosystem: Environmental > Aquatic > Marine > Oceanic > Photic zone | place: Costa Rica: the Eastern... | reverse complement strand
GACGCTGCCTGCTCAACCGCCTTATTTGCCACTTCGGCCTCAGCGATCGCTGCTTCGCGCGCCGACTGCGAGCTGCAGGCAGTAAGCGCCGACAGTAAGACTCCGACAACTAAGAGGCGCCCAAAGGTTAGGCGACTTAGACCTGAACCACTCTTTTGAACTCTGTACACTCATCACTCCTTGCTCTGAATCTTTCTTGATCAGAGTTATTCGCGGGAAACGTTTGGTGTATAAGTCTAAATACTAACGCCAAGCTGCGGATTTATGAATTTTTTACCGGATAAATTTGTAGATTTCAGGGATTTTTACCAGTTTTCTTTCGAAAAATGCCACAGAGACAGTAAACTGATTACTTGAAATGTCGCACCAAGATATCGGCAGATATCAGCTACCATAATGTTCCAAGGATTATTCCCACCGTGTATTCCGGGATGTATTCAAAAATGGCAAAACTCAACGCCCTTCGCATGACTCTGATGCCCCCTTTGGTCTTGTTGATCAGCTTACCGGTCGTGCTGCTTCTCCTCGCGCTTGATTCTGACCCCTCATTGGCACCCATGCCAGCGCTGTCTTCCTCTGAATTCGGTCAGCTCGAGGATATCTTGCTGGAGAACGCACCTGAGTCGACCTCCCGCGCCAGCCAAAAATCAATCACTCTAGATGCCGAAGAGCTCAACCTACTACTGCGCTACAGCGCACAGTTGCTGACACCTTCGCATCTATGGGCTGCCCAGATGGAGTTGAACAACGAACAACTCCACGTGAATGCGAACATCGGCCTGGTTGACTTCCCATCCCGTTTTTTTCTCAATATCGAGGGCACTATGGGCCTCGACCGAGATCGCTTGAGGCTCCAGCAACTTACGCTAGGCAAACTGTCGGTGCCAGCGGGCCTGCTCGATCTCATACTGGATCTCGTGATTGCGAATCTGGAGGTTGCCAATCCGGCGAGACTAGGACTGGCAGAACTCACCGATCAGATCAGTAACTTGCAAATTTCACCCGCGGCAGTGAGCTTTGACATTCAGTGGCAACCTGAGCTGATTGCTGGGCTAAGCCATCAGATTCAGCAGCTGTTCGTCTCAGATGATGACCGCAGACGCATTGCTCACTATTACACCGAGATCCGCAACACCGTCGCAGCAGTTCCGACTGACATTCGTGCAGTACCGCTGCACACCCTGCTGATTCCGCTGTTCTCAGCGGTCAGGGCAGAAAGCGCCGTGTCCAGAAACCCTGTTGCAGAAAATCGAGCCGCTTTTCAGGCGCTCTCCATTTTCTTAAACAGAGAGGACATCGCTTCCACAACGGGAATTAAAAGCGCCCAGGAGCTAGCGAAACCCAGACCGGTAGAGGTCCGCCTGCAGCAGCGTGAAGATCTGGCCCAACACGTTGCAAGCATAGCCGCTATCTCTTCTTCGGCCGGTACGGAATTGGCACAACTGCTCTCTACCACTAAGGAAGCGTACGATGCCCGGTACCGGACGGGCTTCAGCTTTTCTGATTTAACCGCGAATTCTGTCGGGGTCGCTTTAGCTGAATTCGCGACGAAGAGCGACGCATCCGCATTGGAATTTCAGCGCCGGGTTATCGCCCTTTCAGACGACTCCGAATACATGCCTGTCGTGGGAAATAACCGGGATGGCATGACCGAGGCCGCTTTTTTAGATCAGTATCGAGATCGCGGCAGCACTGAATTCGCAAAGCGCTTGCGTGAAATTCAGACGATGATTGCTGAGCGCCCGTTTTTCGCCAATCACCAATAAGTTGACGAACAAATGCCGGCCAAAGCAGAACTCACATCAGCGCAAATCAAAGAGCTGTTCAGCTTGTTGCTGAGCAAAAAAGAAATGCTTGAATCGCAGCTCAGTGAATCTTGCGACGCTCTCAAACCCGTCGCTCTCGATCAAACCCTGCAGGGCAGAATCTCAAGGATGGATGCAATGCAGCAACAAGGAGAAGCCGCTTCAACCCACAGGCAAACATCGACCACCCTGCAAAAAGTTGCGAATGCGTTTAAGCGCTTTGAGACGCAAAAGTTTGGCTATTGCCAAAAATGCGAGGAACCTATCGGTTACGGCAGGCTTAAGGCACAGCCTGAGTCGCCTCTATGCCTGAGCTGCCAATCCTCGCTGGACAACCAGTGAAAAGGAAACTTCCAATACCAGCAATGCTGTTGTATAAACCGCGGGCAATTTAACCACACAGTATTTTTTCATCAGAGCAAAAGCCGACATGCCGAAAAAAGGCTTTTTCACCACGAACCTACATTCCGATCGCGAAGACTCTCCGGAGCATGGCGTCCTCCATAAAGCCATCCATCCGTCGGTTGCCTACGGTTATGAAAATGCGCGCCATCTGGCCGAGGTATTTCAGGGTAAACGTGATGGATACAACTACGGTCGACAGCTGAATCCCACTGTGACGGCGCTTCAGAAGCGCATCACAAAAATGGAGCACGGTAGAGCCAGCGTTGCGTTCGCTACTGGAATGGCAGCAATTACCTCGACGATGCTTACACTTTTGAAATCGGGTGACCACTTTATCGCGAGCGCCTTTTTGTTCGGCAACACGAACAGCTTCTTCAACACGCTTGAACGATTCGGTATTGAAGTCAGTTTTGTCGATACCACTGATGTTGCGAATGTGGCCGCCGCTGTAAAGGACAACACTCGAATCGTGTTTGTCGAAACCATCGCGAACCCAGCAACTCAGATTGCAGATCTTGAAGCCATCGGAAAGCTCTGCAGCACTCACTCCATCCTGTATGTAGTGGACAACACAATGACCTCGCCGCATCTCTTTCTCCCGCGCTCAGTGAACGCGGGTTTGTCCGTTAATGCGCTGACCAAATACATTGGAGGGCATGGAAATGCGCTTGGGGGCATCGTCACGGACACCGGTTGCTTCAATTGGGAAAGCTATCCCAATATCCTCGACACTTACAAATCCGATGATTTCTCGATGTGGGGTATCACGCAGATTAAGAAAAAAGGGCTGCGAGACATGGGCGGTGCGCTTGGTCCCGAAGCAGCTCATCACTTGGCCGTAGGATCTGAAACGCTCCCGCTACGGCTAGATCGGGCGTGCGACAATGCACTGGCGCTTGCAGAATTTTGCGAATCGCATCCGGGAGTTAAAAAAACCTTCTACCCCGGACTCAATTCCCACCCTCAACACCAGAGAGCGAAAAATCTGTTCAGTAAGTACGGGGCAATTTTCTCAGTAGAACTGGTCGACGAACTGGATTGCTTCGAATTTCTCGACCGCATGGATAACGTTGTATCTTCCAGCAATTTGGGAGATAACCGCAGCTTGGGTATTCCCGTCGCTCATACCATATTTCATGAAATGGGTGCTGAACGCAGAGCGACGATGGGCATTCCTGATTCGATGGTCAGATTTTCAGTAGGTCTGGAAGAGCTTGAAGACTTGCTGCGCGATTTTGAAGAGGCCCTCGCCTGATGATTAGCCTGTGCAGAACAGAGGAGATTGGGGAAGGCACATCGAAAGGGTTTGAGGTCAATGGCACGTTTCTGTTCGCTGTAAAGAAGGACGAACAGCTGCATCTCTACTACAACCGCTGCCCGCACCTTGGGACCCCTCTGGAGTGGGAAGAGGATCGATTTCTGGATGACGATGGCGCACTCATCCGCTGTACTACCCACGGCGCACTGTTTGAGATCAGCAATGGGCAATGTCTGCTAGGCCCCTGCAAGGGCAAGGCCCTTCATGCTGTTGAATTCGAAATCCGGGAAGGAGCATTGATTATTGACGAATCGCGCCTGAAGCACCCAATGGCTGTCTAGCCCGGCAAGTTCAATCCCCTAAAATTACCGGCAGAGCCATATCAAGCTCGACCTGCGATAACTCCAACTCAAAGCGAGCACCATAGGCCAGGACCTCGACACCCTCTGCCGACGCCTTACGGAGAAGCCTGCCATAGACCGGATCTATCTGATCTGCCGGCATGAGTCTCTCAATACCTGAATGCTGGACACAGAACAGCAGCACGGCGCGATACCCCTGCTCACGCACCAGTATGAGCTCTTCAAGGTGTTTCTGACCGCGGGCCGTCACCGCATCAGGAAACAGACCTACCCCATCCTGTGACAGCAGGCTGACGTTTTTCACCTCGACATAACAATCCGGTAACTCTCTCTCATGCTCAGACAGGTAAAAGTCGATCCGACTGTTCTGAGCACCGTAGCGCATCTCGCTCGTGAGTTTTCCGTAACCGGACAAATCTGCAATCCGGCCAGACAGAATCGCTTCGCGGGCCAGCTGGTTGGATAACCCCGTGTGGATGCCAATGATGTTTTGTTGAAGATCCTCGGTAAAGTACCAGGTACACGGGTATTTTCTTTTTGGATTCCCGGAGTCCGAGTACCAGACCCGATTACCCGGATACAGGCAGTTTTTCATTGATCCCGTGTTTGGGCAGTGCAGCGTGATCGAAGACGTATCAGGCAGATCAACGTCAGCGAGAAACCTTTTATAGCGCTTGATCAGCCGGGCAGGCTGGAGAGGCGGCTTGATAATCACCCCTGCAAGGCCCGACGCAGACGCTCAACGCCCAGAGCAAGATCGTCCATACTGGTCGTAAAGGCAAATCGAACGAATTGCCGCGCCTTGAAGTCGCCAAAATCGGTACCCGGCGTTATTGCGACGCCATAGTTTTCCAGCATGTCATGGCAAAACTGCTCTGAATTCTCGGAAAAACCGGAAATGTCAGCATAAACGTAAAAGGCACCCTGCACTTCTTCCGCGAGGATGAACCCGATCTCTCGGAGCGAGGCACACAAAAAATCGCGACGCTCGCGAAAGCTCTGCCGTCTCTGCTCCAGGATATGGCGGGTTGGCTCCGTAAATCCGGCAAGTGCTGCGTGCTGTGCGATGGAGGAAGGCGAAATATAAAAGTTTTGAGCAAGTATGCTCGCCTTGTCGACTGCATAGTCTGGAACAACAATCCAGCCCAACCGCCAGCCGGTCATACCAAAATATTTGGAAAAGCTATTTACCACAAAAGCCGAGTCGTCGATCTCCAGCACGCTGGGCAGGTCATCAATGTAGTGAAGCCCGTGATAGATTTCATCAATCAGAAGATGAAGCGATTTATCCATGCACCAGCTGCTGATACCGGCCAGAGCCTCGCGATCAAGAGCCGACCCTGTGGGATTACTCGGAGATGCCAACCAGACTCCGCATGTGTTCGAATCCGCAGCGCTTTCGAGCTGCTGCACCGTAGGCTGAAAATTTTGCGACCTGTCAACAGGAACCAACTGAGGACTGGCATTCATCAACTGTATAAAATTCCTCACACAGGGATAAGCAGGGTCAGTGATCAGCACACCTTCACCTTCTCCTACAAGAAGATTGGCCAAGAGGCTTAGGCCGCCACTGGCACCGGGCGTAACGAGGATCCTTTCTTCATCCACCATGACCCCGTAACGCTCGAAATAGTGGCCCGCCAGAGCGTGCCTGAGCTCATCGATACCCGCCGCTGCCGTGTAGTGCGTAAGGCCGGCATCAAGTGCGCTTTTTGCCGCCTCTATTATCGGGGTTGCCGTATTAAAATCTGGCTCTCCAACCTCCATGTGAACTATTTTCCTGCCCTCGGCCTCCAGCGCAGCCGCTCGATGCATGACAGTCATTACACGAAATGGGTTGATTTTCTCAAGTTTTTTGAGCTTGGAAGGCTGATGCATGTCCGGTGTCAGGTTCACAATGTCTCTATGCCGAAATAACCAGTTGGACTGCGTTGTCCGTGCGACGCAGGGTGAATGCGATTGGAATGGCGTGGATTATAGAGTAAAGCATTCGTATCAAGTAGGTTGAACGCTGAAAAAGGTCGCAGATTGGCGACTTATCCCGTTTGCGCCTTGCGGGTTTCTGCGAACAGTTGATGGGGATTTTTTTATAGCATCACTATAAATAATCTGGTAGCTTACGCAGCTTTCTAAAATTTGGGCAGCCTCGGCTCACACTTTCCTGCGAAGGAAACTGGTGGCTTCAAGGTGCGACTCGAGCCAGCTGAGACGGAAAAACCCAACAAGTCTTTCCCTTCTGGCTCTATCTGATGCAGACCAGACATCGGCAATCAGGCCCCGTTTTACAAGACTTCCAAACAGTTACCTCTAGCGGAAGAATCCGCGAAGCGATGGAGATTATGACCGGTACTAGAAGGTCCAACTCACAACCCGTGTTGAAAAATTTCGTTCCGTACAAGCCAAAAAAAGGCGAGGAGTACATGAACGACAAGCAGCGTGAACATTTCAAGCAGATACTGCTTGATTGGCGCGAGCAGCTCATGCAAGAAGTCGACAGAACTGTGCATCATATGCAGGACGATGCCGCGAATTACCCTGATCCCGCAGACCGCGCGACCCAGGAAGAAGAATTTAGCCTCGAGTTGCGAACCCGGGATAGGGAGAGAAAGCTGATAAAGAAAATCGACAACACGATAGAAGCAATCGTTCAGGACGACTATGGATTCTGCGAATCCTGCGGCATCGAAATTGGCATTCGTCGACTTGAGGCCCGTCCTACAGCCGACAAGTGCATTGACTGTAAAACACTTGACGAAATCAAAGAGAAGCAGTTAGGAAGTTAATGTCCGGAGCGTAGACTATCTGGACATAACCTCCCTAATTCGGTTCTCTTTTCGCATACCGACGCCGCCTCTAGCACCAGAAGGGCCGCGTCGCCTCGATAGAAGAGAGGTAAGTGATCAATCACGGATATATTGGGCGTTTTGCCCCCTCTCCGACAGGCCCACTGCACTTTGGCTCTCTTGTTACCGCGCTGGCCAGTTATCTCGATGCTAGGGCAAATGGTGGTAAGTGGCTGGTTCGCGTTGAGGATCTTGACCCGCCAAGGGAAGTCACCGGATCATCGACCCTCATTCTGGAGCAATTGCAAGCCTTTGGAATGGACTGGGACGGGGACGTTCTGTATCAAAGCTCACGCTTGAGCGCCTATGAAAGGATTCTAGAACAGCTTAAAAACCGGAAAGTTTGCTTCAACTGCGATTGCAGCCGACAGCGAGTCAGCGGGTTAAAAGGCATCTATGACGGCCGCTGTCGCAGCAGGGGACTTACCTCTACCTCGGGGCTAGCCATCAGGCTAAAAATCAAACCGGAAACTGTCCGGTTCACCGACGGGATTCAAGGTGACTACGCCCAAAATCTGGAGCGCGAAGTTGGCGATTTCATTCTTCGGAGGAAGGGCGGTTTATTCGCCTATCAGCTGGCGGTGGTTGCTGATGACGCCACGCAGGAAATCACCCACATTGTGAGAGGTTACGACTTACTGAGCTCCACCCCGAGACAGATTTATTTGCAGCAGCTACTCGACCTGCCCACTCCCAGTTACGCGCACATCCCAATCATTGTTAATGCACTCGGGCAAAAACTCAGCAAGCAGCATTTTGCCGAGCCGATCGACCTCGAAAATGCCCCTTCACTACTTGTCTCTGCGTTGCAGTTTCTTGGCATGACACCTCCTTCATCGCTGATTGGAGCAGCTCCTGCCTCTCTGATGGCATGGGGTACCGAGCACTGGGATATACAGCGCGTGCCCAAGTTGGCTAAGATGACTAGGTAGTCCGAACGCCGAGAAGAACCCGTGTACATACCACGCACTATACTGATTCTTATCGTAGTCATTTACCTGCTATTTCTAGTTAGCGTTGACTGGATCAACCAGCCCACCGGGGCCTGGTATCGGCCGTTTTTCCTCGGACTACTCATTATTCTCGTAGCAAGCTGGGCCCACAGGGGCAGGGACAACGATGAGCCTTGATCTGAGCACACTGTTCATTCTGGGAAGCAGCTACCTGCTGCTGCTTTTTGGTGTCGCTTACATCACCGATCGCGGTTGGATTCCCACTTCTATCGTGCAGTCGCCGGTTGTGTATGTTCTTGCTCTGGGTGTGTTCGCGAGCATCTGGGCGTATTACACGTCAATTGGTAATGCACTTGAAAGCGGTTATGGGTACCTGGCAAACTCCATTGGCATCTCCCTTGCTTTTTTGTTTTCACCCCTGCTCTTAAAACCTCTCCTTGAGCTGTCGCGAACCTATCAATTGAGCTCCCTTGCCGATCTGGTGGCTTTCAGGTACCAGTCACCTTGGGCAGGAACCGTGGCCACCATCGTGATTTTAGTCGGGGTCACACCCCTGCTTGCCTTACAGATCCGCGCTGTGGCCGATACGGCAAATCTTTTGACGGAAGAATCCAGCGAAGTCCTCGTGGCCGCAGGCTTTTGCGTCCTAATCACCTTGTTCGCGATTCTGTTCGGCACGTCGCGCCGCGCCGGTCGCGCCCGCCACGATGGTCTGGTCATGGCTATTGCCTTCGAATCTTTGGCCAAGCTTGCGGCCTACCTCGCAGTGGGGTCTTTCGCAATATACGGGGTTTTTGGCGGACTCGACGGAATGGACCTGTGGCTTCAATCACGGCCGGATCTGGTTTCGGACCTGAAGGAAACAGACTATTTCAGCTCATTTCATGTTTCAGCACTGTTGTTTTTTACTGCCGCCGTTGCCATGCCCCACATGTTCTACATGACTTTCAACGAAAGTAACGGACAGGCTTCGCTGACCTTCGCGAGCTGGGCATTACCTCTTTACTTTCTTTTGATCAGCCTCCCCGTTCTGCCAATTTTGTGGGCCGGCATTCAGTCCGGGAGCGATGTGCAGGTAGAATATTTCCCAGTGATCATAGGTGCTGCCTACGACTATCCGATGCTGACACTCGTCGGCTATCTGGGCGGGCTCTCTGCCGCCAGTGGCCTGATTATTGTCATTACCTTGGCATTGTCGAATATGTGCCTGAACCACTTGATTCTGCCGGTCACCCAGCCATCGGCGAAACAGGATATTTACAGATGGCTGGCTTGGCACCGGCGGGTCCTCACGACAGCACTCATATGGGCTGGCTTTCTAGTGCACTACCTGTCTGAAAACACCACCAGTGTTCAGGCGATAGGTACAGTAGCCTTCTCTGCCGGGCTGCAATTCCTGCCCGGAATAGTCGCCATATTGTATTGGCCTCAGGGCAACAAAAAGGGATTCCTGGCGGGCCTGCTGAGCGGTGTTGCTATCTGGCTTGGATTTCTATTGATTCCCCTGTTCGGCGATGATCCGACGATTACTCTGACGTCCATTAACTGGAGCAACATCGCTGCACTGTCCCTACTGGTCAACGCAGCGCTTTTCATCGGAATTTCCCTCACCAGCACCACGACGGATAAAGAAAGAAATTCCGCTGACATCTGCGCCCTCGACACCATCCGTCGCCGTATCCGCAGCGGACTGGTCGCAAAATCCCCCGAGGAGTTCGTGCGATCCTTGAGCAAACCTCTCGGTCAGGAAGCCGCTAACCGGGAAGTCAATCAAGCACTGAAAGATCTCAAGATTCGTTACAACGATAATCGCCCTTCGTCACTTCGTTCGCTACGTGGACGCCTCGAAGCAAACCTTTCAGGGCTGTTAGGCCCGTCTATAGCGGGGGACATCATCGACAGCTACCTGCCTTTTAGTATTGTCGCAAGACACGGCAGCACAGACTTAAATGTCATTGAGAGCAGAATCGAGTCTTACCGCAGTAATTTATCGGGCATGGCCGCTGACCTTGACAACCTTCGGCGATACCACAGACAGGTTTTACTGGAACTCCCCCTCGGAGTGTGCTCACTGAGCACCGAGGACGAGATTGTAATGTGGAATCAAGCGTTGACAGAGATAACCGGGATTGATGCCGGTGAAGCCGTCGGATCGCAGCTACAAGATCTGCTCAATCCCTGGTATGAGCTTCTCCAGCAGTTTCTCAGAGAGGATGAGCACCATACCTATAAGAATAATTTTCAGCTCAACGGTCAGAAAAAATCTGTCAATCTGCATAAAGCTTACATCGATCAGTCAGATCCCAGAGAGCTGAATCATGAAGGGGTTATCCTGCTCATCGAAGACGTTTCCGAAACTGAGATACTCGAGGCAGGCCTGACCCATAGCGAGCGTCTGGCTTCAATTGGCAGGCTTGCTGCTGGTGTAGCCCATGAAATAGGAAACCCGATCACTGGCATTGCCTGCCTCGCTCAAACCATTCGAGATGAATATCAGGGCAAGGAACTGGGACAGCTTGCAACCCAGATCATTGAACAAACCGACCGGACGTCAAAGATTCTTCAGTCACTGGTGAATTTTGCGCATGCGGGCGCGAGTTTGGGAAGCTATGAGCAACAAGTCGTCAATGTACGCCAGTGCATGCAGGAAACCTTGACGCTGATCTCGCTCGACAAAAAAAGCAAGGAAATTAGGATCAGCACGCAATGCGATGAAAGTCTTAATATTCTCGGTGACGCGCAAAAGCTGCTGCAAGTGATGGTAAACCTAGTGAACAACGCACGCGATGCCAGCGCGGCAGGCAGCCAGGTACTCATGGCTGCCCATCAAGCTGACGATCAGATTAAAATCACCGTTACCGACAATGGTATTGGCATCCCCGAAGCGATCAGGGACCGGGTTTTCGATCCGTTCTTCACGACCAAAGAAGCTGGCGAAGGTACCGGACTCGGGCTTTCTATGGTATTCAGCATAGTTGAGGATTTGGGCGGAGATATTGATATACTGAGTCCCTATAATAAAGGCCAAGGCACCGGCACTCAGGTCATATTGACCTTTTCCGGGTATTTTGGCGCCTCTGAAGAATGAAGTAGGCGCCGCGATTAAGTTTTTGGTTAGTTGAACACTTGTAAATTTTGATTAGTTGAATACTGATAAAGATGATGTCGATGAATCAGATTCTCGTCGTAGAAGATGAAGCGGTCATTCGGGCTGCTTTGAGACGTCTTCTGGAGAGGCATGAATACCGGGTAAGTGAAGCCGGATCGGTTAGAGAGTCGCTGGAAAAATATGACATGGACGCGTTCGACGTCATCATCAGCGATTTACGACTTCCGGGCGCCCCCGGCACCGATTTGATCAAAGCGACCTCAGCGCCGGTGTTGATCATGACCAGTTACTCGAGCATAAAGTCAGCCATTGACTCGATGAAGATGGGTGCGGTCGATTACATTGCCAAGCCGTTCGAGCACAACGAGATCATTGAAGCTGTCGCCAAAATAATTCGCGAAAATCCACGCCAGAGAAAAGCAAGCGCTGCAGACAGTGAAGATGAGGGCGCGCCGATCGCCGGCATGATCGGAAGCTGTCCACAAATGCATGAGCTGTTTCGACGCATCCGAAAAGTCGCTCAAACGGACTCCACGGTGCTTATCAATGGCGAGTCGGGCACTGGCAAAGAACTGGTCGCCCGAGGAATTCATGATTTGAGCAATCGGGAAGGCCAAGAAATGATTTCGGTAAACTGTGCTGCCATCCCAGAGAATCTAATCGAATCGGAGCTTTTCGGTCACGAGAAAGGCGCATTCACCGGCGCCACAGCCACGAGAACAGGGTTGGTAGAAGCCGCGAACGGAGGCACATTATTTCTCGATGAAATCGGCGAACTTCCTCTTGAAGCTCAGGCTCGACTGCTTCGAGTTTTGCAGGAAAACGAAATTCGCAAGGTCGGTTCGGTGCAGTCAAGAAAAGTTGATGTGCGTCTCGTCGCAGCAACCCACAGAGATCTGAAGCAGCTCGTAGAAGACGGACAATTCAGAGAAGATCTCTTCTACAGAATCAATGTCATGACCTTGCTGATTCCTCCTCTGAGAGAACGCGGAAGTGATGTCATACAACTCGCCGATGCGATCCTGCAGCGTACATGCCACCGACTGAAGGCGCCGACTATGGTTTTTAGTGAAGGCGCAAGTCAGTCCATCGCAACCTACAGTTGGCCGGGAAACGTACGGGAACTAGAGAATGCGATCGAGCGAGCAGTGGTTCTCGCTGAGAGCGCTGAGATCGGCGAGGATTTGCTGGCAATCGACATGGATTCCCAGCCAGAGCTACAACGCACAGAAAACCTATCACCAGCCCAATCCCAGTCCGCAGAACCGATCGAAGAATTGTCACTCGAAGATTACTTCCAGCGATTCGTGCTGGAACATCAAGACACGATGAATGAAACACAACTTGCCGGAAAATTAGGAATTAGCCGAAAGTGTCTGTGGGAGCGTCGCCAGCGATTCGGCATTCCCAGAAAAAAGAAGACGGCGGGCTAGAGCAGCCGCTCTGGTTAAGGCTGGAAGACATTCCCCAACCGAAAGTTGTTACCGATACCCATTTACACACCAATCTTGGGTATTTTCGTAACGAGTTCCGCCATGCCTAAGCTTTAGTTAACTAATCGCAGAGTTAGCTTGCTGATTTTATTTACTATTTACTTTTTGGCATGTAACGTGCAGTTTTAAACCTGACAATAACAATAAACAACAACAATAAGCTCAAAAAACAACAAAAATCGCATTACTAAGTTTCGAACTAAGGTTAGTGCTTAAATAAGAACAAGGTAGGGTTTGCAGATCTAAACGCGGCGGATTGTCGCTAGGCTGCATCAGAACCGCCTGAAGAAAATTAGCAGAGCACTTTGCTCAGCTGTGAAATAACAATAACAATAAGATTGCGAACAGCAATAACAATAATAATAGATTCCTTCCAACGGGGAGGCGCTAGTCGCCTCCCCTAAACGTTCCAGCTTTTCTCTGCCACTCATCCCTTTCACCACTACATCGAGCATCCACAGTGAAACCGCGGTATCAT
>Ga0160423_10003691_pt1 | contig 12712 bp, 15 predicted proteins | sample CRUFie14St8metaG_FD_108191 | JGI IMG/M metagenome (GOLD analysis project Ga0160423, IMG submission 108191) | Marine microbial communities from the Costa Rica Dome - CRUD Field 142mm St8 metaG | ecosystem: Environmental > Aquatic > Marine > Oceanic > Photic zone | place: Costa Rica: the Eastern... | reverse complement strand
GTGGTGTTTGCCTCCAATAACAAACACAAGGTCGTATCCAGCGCGCAACTATCCCACCTCACGCCCCGCCAAGCATCAACCAGCGAACTCCAATCGGCCGGCCAAGAAAATGCCAACCAAGACGGAGGCTTTGTGATGGAACGGACGGCGTTTTTGGGCGAACGCCATTTCACCTCGGCCCTGCTTGCAGTCTCTGGAAACGAGCAACCGATCGCCTATTGCCTCACCGGCCATGGCGAACACAGTATAACCAACCTCACCAGCATGGGATACGGGGAGTTTGGCCAGTTGCTGGGCGAAATGAATTTACAGGTGCGCGATCTTGAGCTGCAGAAACAACTGACCATTCCCGCCGATTGCCAATTGCTCATTATCCCCGGTCCGAAATCCGAACTCACCCTAGAGGAACAGCGCCGGCTCAATCAATATCTCGATCGCGGCGGAAGGCTGATGGTGTTGCTCAACCATCGTTCAGACGGCGGACTCACCGATCTGCTGCGCTTTTGGGGCCTAACAGTCGGGCACAATACCGTACTGGATCAGGACAACACTCTCGGCGATGGCTCCATCACGCTCCGGCAATACGTGCATCATCCCGTAGTGCAAACTCTGCATCGCGAGCAATTGCCCGTGCGTCTGCTGCTGCCCCGCACGATCAGCCCCTTGCCCGGCACCGATCCGTTGGCCACCAAGCAGAAGATGTATCCATTAATCCAGACCGGCCCTCAAGGCAAAGCCTACCAGCATTTCCTTCAAAGCAACGCCGGCACACAACCCACACTCGAACATCAGGGCTCCCTGCCTGTGGCCGCAGCGGTGGAGCGCGATACGTTGGAAGGCGTTAATACCGATCATCTTGCGCGGATGGTGGTAATTGGCGATTCACTGTTTCTCAGCAATCAAATGATCGACAAAGAAGGTAACCGTGAGCTGGCTTGGCACACGGTCAACTGGCTACTCGACCGGTCGCATTTGTTGCAGACCATCGGCCCGCAGCCGATCCAAACATATCGGTTTGAATTTAAGGCCAATGAATTTCGCAACCTCGCCGTCATCCTGGTGGGGTTGATGCCACTCAGTACGTTGACGCTGGGAATTTTAGTTTGGCTCAGGCGACGCACTTAAAATGATCCGAAAAGATACAGCTTGGTTGATGGCTATCGCGGTTTTTGCCGTAGGATACCTGTTGCTGTTCGAGCGGGAACACGCCGAAAAAGCACCGACCGTACCCACGCTGGTAACGGCGTTTGATCCGGGCGAAATCCAAGCCATTGAGATCACCTACAACGGCACCAACACGATCCGTGCCGCACAATCCGGCGAACAATGGCACCTCGAACGTCCAATGCCCTATCCCGCCATGCCCGAGGGCCCTAACAAATTGATCAGCGAACTCCGGTCCCTGACCCCGTTAAACTACCGTGAAACCATGGGCGCACCGGAGGAGTTTGGCTTCGCCCCGCCCCGTGTCGCCATTCGGTTAGAACAGCCGGATAAAGACATCGAACTTCTATTGGGAGATTTCACCCCGCTTGAAGACAAGATCTATGCGCGCACGCCCGGCCGACTCGGCGTATTTACGGTGAGTCGGCAGTTGCTCAATTTCCTGCCATTCACATCCAACTATTGGCGTGATCAACATCTACTGCACTTGAGCCGGGCCAATCAGTTGGAGGTGAATCAAATTCACATAAAATCCGGACCGCGCCAACTCACCCTCCAACAATCCACCAATGAAATCTGGCACATCAGCCAGCCTCAACCCGCCAAGCGCGCCAATCAAACGCGCATCACAAAAACGCTCATCAATCTCTGGAACTGGAATGTCGTGGATTTTATAAGTGACGATCCAAAGGTAGATCTTCAGCCGTATGGCCTGCAATCGCCGGAAGCCGAACTCATCCTCAGCCGGGGCACCAACCGGCTGGCGACCGTGCAGTTCGGCCACAGCCCCACCAACCAACCCGGCATGGTGTACGCCCGCCTGCTGCAACACACCAACGTGGTGATCATCCCCAAGCCATGGCTCACCGATTTACGCGCGCCGGTTTGGGATTACAGCGACCATCATTTGGTTGATTCCTTTGATCCGGGTGCCGAATCCCTTCAGCGCATCAATATCAGCGCCGGCGACAGCTTCAGCCTCGAACAATCCACCAACGGGATGTGGCAGATTAGTTCGCCATCAAAACTACCCGCGGATGAGGAGTTGGTGTTTGCCCTGCTAGGGCGCTTGCGAAACATAAAGGCGGTGTCTCGTGAACGCGAAGTGGTGAGTGATTTTTCCGCGTTCGGCCTAGCGCAACCGACCGCCCAATACACGTTGCTGCAGCGCGGCGGCACCAATGCCATTCTCGGGCAAATCTCATTTGGCGCGCCCGCCGGAGAAACCAGTGTGGAACTCTTTGCCCGGCGGTTTGATGAGGATTCCGTGTACCGCGTGCGAGCCGTAGAACGTCAATTGTTACCAGCCTATTCCTATCAACTCCGCCAACGGCGCTTCTGGGATTTTCCCGCCAAAGCCGTTACCAAGATCACCCTCAATCAGGGCGAGCAGTCACTGGAATTGTTGCGCAATCAAGATGGGGAATGGACTCGCACAGGCCAGTCGCTGACGAAGGATCAGCGGGAAAAAATCCCCACCGCATTGGGCGCCTTGGGCCGGTTGCAAGCCGCCCGCTGGACAGCCCGCGGCGCAGACAAGCTGGCCACCTACGAGATCATCCAGCGGAAAAAAAGCATTACTCTGGAACTCCAACACAATGGCCAAACGCTCACGCGCAAAATTCAATTCGGCAAACAATCGGAACTCTTTAACTACTTTGCCTTCGCCACCGATCCCTTGGAGCAGGAAGCGGTGGTATTTGAATGTCCGCTGAACACCTACAACGCCTGCGAAATCATCCTGTTCCCGCTGCTCACACCCGCCCTGCCGAATTCCGACACGGATCAATAGTTCTGTTAAATGAAACGGCCTCAGGCGTCCGGCAGAAATCACTGCTTAGCCGCGGTGGCGCTTGGCCTTAAGCTGGGCTTCGGAGTAAAGGATGGCTTGGGCCAAGGCCTTAGCTTCGTCCTCGGAAATATCACTGCCTTCCTCGAGCCGTTGCTTGGCCTTGGCTTTGGCTTCCTCAGCGGCGGCCTCGTCGATGTCGGCGCTGTCTGCAGCGTTATCGGTAAGGATGGCCACGTGGTCGCCGGTGATTTCCACGAACCCGTGTCCTACGGCAAGGATGGATTCCTCGCCACCTTTGTGGGCAATCAGTTCGCCGGCCTTCACCTGCGCCATCAAGGGCGCGTGATTCGGGTAAATGCCAAGCTCCCCCTCAGCACCGGGCAGGCGCACAGAGTCCACTTCCTCGGAGTACACTTTCGCCTCCGGGGTCACGATCTCGAGTTTTAGGGTGCTGGCCATGGTCGTCGAAATTTAGCTTAGCCTTGGATGTCCTCGATGCCACCCTTCATGTAGAAGTTAGCCTCGGGTACTTCATCGTGTTGACCGTCCAGAATCTCGGCAAACGCCTTCACCGTGTCGGCTACATCCACCTGTTTGCCTTTCGCGCCGGTAAACACTTCGGCCACCGAAAAGGGCTGCGAGAGGAAGCGCTGAATCTTGCGTGCGCGGAACACGGTTTGTTTGTCGTCTGGCGAAAGCTCGTCCATACCGAGAATCGCAATGATGTCCTGTAGTTCCTTGTAGCGTTGCAGTACGGCCTGCACGCCGCGGGCAACGCGGTAGTGTTCCTCGCCCACGATCTCCGGCGTCAGCGCCAGAGAGGTGGAGGCCAGCGGATCCACCGCAGGGTAAATGCCCAGCTCGGCGATGGAACGCTCCAACACGATGGTGGCATCCAAGTGCGCAAAGGTGGTGGCCGGAGCGGGGTCGGTCAAATCGTCCGCCGGCACGTATACCGCCTGGAAGGAGGTGATGGAACCCTTGGTGGTGGAGGTAATACGCTCCTGCAGATCGCCCATTTCCGCAGCCAGTGTGGGCTGATAACCTACCGCTGACGGCGTACGGCCAAGCAACGCGCTCACCTCGGAACCGGCCTGGGAAAAACGGAAGACGTTGTCCACGAAGAGCAACACGTCCTGACCTTTTTCATCCCGGAAATACTCGGTCACCGCCAGTGCCGACAGCGCCACGCGCATACGGGCTCCGGGCGGCTCGTTCATCTGACCGTACACCAACCCGATTCGGGAGCCTTCGGTAAGTATCGGCAGACCCTTGTCGTTGTACTTGGTGTGACCGTTTTCGTCCTTCTCGGTCTTGATCACGTCAGCTTCGATCATCTCATTATAGAGATCGTTGCCTTCACGGGTCCGCTCACCCACACCCGCGAACATCGAAATCCCGCCGTGCAGTTTCGCGATGTTGTTGATCAGCTCCATGATCACCACAGTCTTGCCCACGCCCGCGCCACCAAACGCGCCCACTTTGCCGCCCTTCAGGAACGGGCAGATGAGATCGATTACCTTGATGCCGGTGCTGAGCACCTGAGGGGTGGTGGATTGGTCCTTCAGCTCCGGAGCCAAGCGATGGATAGGGTTGTAAATGTCGTTGCCGTCGGCATCTTTGTCCGGCTGTACGGGGCCTTGTTCGTCCACGGCATCGCCGGTCACGTTAAACACGCGGCCCATCACGCCTTCACCCACGGGCATACTGATCGGCTTGCCGTTATCGGTGATATCCATGCCGCGCTTCAAGCCCTCGGTGGCACTCATGGCCACGGCGCGCACCCAGTTGTCTCCCAGGTGCTGCTGCACTTCGAGCGTCAGCTTGGCGGTTTCACCATCCAACTCGTACTCCACGGTGAGTGCGTTGTAGATGGCGGGCAACTGCTCGGTGAACTCCGCGTCCACCACGGGGCCAATGATCTGTACAATCTTGCCTTTGTTCATGGTCGTAAAATCGTCGTCTAAAAAATCGTTGTTATCGGTTAATTGCCTAGAGCCATTTGGGCGGAAGTGATCTCCAACAGCTCGTTGGTAATCGCCGCCTGGCGCAGTTTGTTGTATTCGAGGGTCAGATCCTTGATCAGTTGGTTGGCGTTATCCGTGGCATTCTTCATCGCCACCATGCGCGCGCTGTGTTCACTCGCGCGGCTTTCCAACAGAATCTGGTGCACCTTGAAATTAATGTAGTGCGGCAGCAATTGCCCCAGCACGTCGCCCGCGTTGGGCTCAAACTCAAACTCAGTCGCCCCACCAGCCAACGCCGTGGAAGTTTCCTCACCCTCCACACCGGCCTGCACGCCTTCGATCTCGGCAATCGGCAGCAGCTGGTGCACTTCCGGGTTTTGCGTGATGGTATTCACGAAATTGGTGAAGGCAATATCCACCTGATCCACCTCGCCGCTCTCAAACAAATCCACCGCCAGCTTGGTGATCGAGCGCGCCTCAGCGAAGGCGGGGGGATCGCCGAAGGAAAATTCCGCGGCCAAATCCCAACCGGATCGGATCGCATGTTGCGCTCCCTTGCGGCCGGCGGACACGATCTTCGTGTCATCGGTTACAAATTCATCGCTGACCATGCGAAGCAGGTTGGTGTTCAGCGCACCGCATAAGCCCTTATCCGTGGTCACCAAAATCAACGCCCGACGATCCCCGTCGCGCTTAACCATGTAAGGATGCTCAAATTCGCCCGCATGTGTCACCACCTCCGACAACACCCGGTTCATCACCTCGGCATAGGGCCGGCCGTTCAATGCGGCCTGTTGCGCCTTGGCCATTTTGGCCTGCGCTACCTTCTCCATCGCCTTGGTGATCTGAGCGGTGTTCTTGACGGACTTGATTCGCCGTCGAATGTCGCGGGGGCTAGGCATTTAAGTTTACTTGTTCGCGGCCTTATACTCGTCCAACGCGCCCTTGAGTTCCGCCTCAAGCGCGTCATCCAGTTTTCCGGAATCCGAAATCTTCTTGATGATCTCCGCCTTGCGATCAGTCATGTATTCGCCGATCGCCTCCTGAGTAGCTTTCAAGTCGTCCACATCCACATCGTCAAAGTACCCGTTCTGCACGGCCCACAGCGTCACTACCTGCATCGGCACGCTCACCGGCTTGAACTGCGGTTGCTTGAACACTTCCACAATTCGTTTTCCGCGCTCGAGCTTAGCTTTGGTAGCGTCATCTAGGTCGCTGCCGAATTGTGCGAAGGCGGCCAGTTCACGAAACTGCGCCAGCTCCAGCTTCACCGTGCCGGCCACCTGTTTCATGGCCTTCACCTGCGCGGCGGAACCTACGCGGCTCACGGAGAGACCCACCGAAATCGCCGGACGCACGCCCTGATAAAAGAGGTCCGTCTCCAAGAAGATCTGACCATCGGTGATCGAAATCACATTGGTCGGAATGTAGGCGGATACGTCGCCAGCCTGTGTCTCAATAATCGGCAATGCGGTAAGTGAACCACCGCCGGCATCAGCGCGCAGACGAGCCGCGCGTTCCAACAACCGGCTGTGCAAATAGAACACGTCACCCGGATACGCCTCACGACCGGACGGGCGCTTCAGCACCAACGACACCTGCCGGTAAGCCACCGCGTGCTTTGATAAATCATCGTAGACAATCAGCGCGTCCATGTTGTTATCCATGAACCATTCGCCCATCGACGCCCCGGAGAATGGCGCAAGATATTGGTTAGTGGCCGAATCACTCGCCGTGGCGGCAACCACAACGGTGTGCTCTAAGGCGCCGGCGTCGGTCAGGTCCTGAATCACCTTGGCCACATTCGCGCGCTTCTGGCCCACGGCGACATAAATGCTGTAAACAGGGCGAAAGCCTTCGACGCCCTCGTTCTCCTTATTGATGCGGGCGTTATTGATGATCGCGTCAATCGCCACGGCCGTCTTGCCGGTTTGGCGGTCGCCAATGATCAACTCACGCTGGCCACGGCCAATCGGAATCATCGCGTCCACCGGCATGATGCCCGTTTGCAGCGGCTGATCCACCGACTGGCGGCTCACAATGCCGGGCGCGATTTTCTCCACCGGATAATTCGTCTCCGCTCCCAGATCACCTTTATCATCAATCGGGCGGCCCAGCGCGTCCACCACGCGGCCGAGCAGCGATTTGCCCACCGGCACCGACAATAGTTTACCGGTCGTGCGCACCTCTTGGCCCTCGGCGATGCCCGTGTGATCACCAAGAATCACCGCGCCCACCTCGGTCTCCTCGAGGTTCAACGCCAGGCCGGTCACGCCGTTGCCGAAGTCGAGCATCTCGTTCATCATCGCCCCGGTCAGGCCTTCGATCTTGGCCACACCGTCACCGATCTCGCGCACCACACCCACGTTTTCGCGCGCCACATCGGTCTTGGCGCCGGCGATTTGGGCTTCAATGTCCTGCAATAGGTTGCTCATGATTTGTCGTTCTTAAATTAGGTTAGAATCTTTCGGCCAATCGGCTCAAGCGCGTCTTCACACTACCGTCATACACATCGTCACCGAGCTTCACGCGCATGCCGCCGATCAGTTCGGCGTTCTCGGCAAATTCCACTTCCACGTCGGTGCCCTTCAGGCGACCAAGGCTGGCGCGCACTTCATGCTGCTGCGCATCGCTCAAGGCCACTGCGCTTTCCACGCGGGCCGAGCGATTGTTTACATCCAACTTCACCAACCGCTGCAGCTCCTGCAAGGTGCCGAAGTACCCGCGCGGTTTCTTCTCAATTAACAACACTACCGCCTGCCTCACACGCGCCTCGTCCAGCGCGCTATCCACCTGACAACTCTGAAAGAGCTGCTTGGCGTCACGACGGGATTGCTTGCTGCCTTTCATGGAATTAAGCGGCCAATTCGTTGTTGGTCTCGTCGATCAGACGCTGCTGATCCTCATCGCTCAACACCTTCCCACTGACCTTGGCCGTAGTCTCCACCACCAAACGGCCAATTTCGGCCTTGAGCTCAGCCATCATCGCGTCGCGATCAGCCTCACTGGCCTCGCGCGCCTTAGCAATAATCTCCTCGGCCTGCTTGATGGCCTTCTGGTTCTCCGTCTCGGTCACCTTGGAGGCAGCCTCGCGGGCTTCCTTGATTAACTGTTTGGCGTCGTCGTTGGCTTGGCTCAGAATCTCATCCTTCTTGGCCTGTGCCTCTGCCAACTCGGTCTTAATCTTTTCCGCATTCTCCATGCCTTCAGCAATGCGCTGCTTGCGGTCTTCCAACACTTGCAGCACCGGGCCGTAGGCAAATTTCTTCAACGCAAACGCCACGATGAGAAAGGCGATGCACTGCGAGATAAAGAGCGGCCAGTTGACGCCGAAGGTCTTGACGATTTCATCCACTCGCCCACCCCCGCCGGCGTCTGCCGCAAACAAGATCAAGTTTTCCATGTCTAAGTAAATTGGTTACCGGGCGGGGTATCCCCGCCCAGATATAGGTTTATGCGCTCTATCCAAGGAAGATCGCAATAAACACAACACCTTCAGCCAACGCGGCGAAGATGATCGCCTGCGTCCGGATATCACCGGCGGCATCAGGGTTGCGGCCAGTGGCCTCAGCGGCTTTCATACCGATGATTCCCACACCGAGTGCGGAACCAATCGCGGCCAAGCCGACGTGCAATTTGCTGGCTACCGCCGGGGCGGCGGCGGCGGCGTCAGGGGCTGCTGCTGCTAACATTTCCAACATAATATTTCCTTTTGTTCAGTTGTTCCCAACGCCTCCACGGGTTGCCCATGGTCCGGCGTCGAAATTGTTCAGTGTGCGTGGTCGTCGTGCTTCTCACACATGAGAGCCGTGAACACCGCGCACAAAAGTGCAAAAACCAGTGCCTGCACTAACCCTACCAGAATCTCCAGCAGGTAAAACGGCAGCACGGCCAGCCAGCCAAAATACAGGCCGCCCATCGCCATCACCGTTTCCAAGATATTTTCACCGGCAAACACGTTGCCATAGAGACGAAAGGTTAATGCCACCGGGCGCACGCCGATGGACACCACTTCAATCAGTCCCACAAAAATAAAGACGATTACCAGGAACGTGCCAAGCAACCCGCCGCCGTGACCTTTCACCGAAAAAATGTGACCCACAAATCCACCCACTCCCTGCTCAGTCAAGCTCCAGTACAACCACAAGCCCATGAAAATGGTCGCCATGGCGAGCGTCATGTTCAAATCCGCGTTCATGCCGCGCATCAATGGTTCGGTGATATGTTCATTGTGGTGGCCCGGCGCTGCCCAGCCAATGGTGCCCAATCCGGGGATCAGGCCAAACCAGTTGGCAAATAAAATAAAGATAAAGGCGGTGGCCAAAAACCAGAAGGTGCGATGGATCATATGATCCCCTACCACGCTCCGGAAAAAGTCGTACAAGCCCTCCACCAAAAACTCTACGAAATTTTGAATGCCTTCCGGCACGAGCTTCACATTGCGGGTTGCCAGCTGAACGACGAAGATGATCCCAAGCGCCACAATCCAGGTCACCACCATAGAATTGGTGACTGGGAGCGGTCCAATTTTAAATAATTCCACCGCGTTTGGGGGCAGCGATCCCAGGAAAGGCAGACCCCCGCCCACCATCAACTCAGAAAACAAGGGGAATGCCTGAATGAAGTGCCCAGAAGTGCCCGAAGCCTCCTCAGCCACCAGACACGGCACGGCCGTCATGAGAAACATGGCGGCCAGTATTCGCTTAAAATCCATTTTTACCCAAAAACATGCATAAAAACCGCCTATTGCGGCACTCAGCGCGGTTGAAATTAGGGCGTGTGAATTTTTTCACAAGCCTTTTTTCAGCTGAACATGAATTTTTTTTGTTTCGGCGGTTCACAACAGTAATTCAAGGCTCAACCGGCACCTCGGGAGCTTCGTTTGAGGCAATAATATATTGGCTCATCAAAGTTTTATCTATAGCCTGCTGGCATGCCTTCTAAGCCCAGTCAAAGTGCCGAAGATTATCTCGAGCGCATCCATGAATTGCTGGAAAGCAAGGGCACGGCGCATGTGGCCGATATTGCCCAATCGCTTGGGGTCGGGCAGCCGAGTGTCACCAGTATGGTGCAGAAGCTGGCGGATGAGGGGTATCTTCATTATGAGAAATACCGGGCGCTCACGTTGACCGATGCTGGCCGGGCGGTGGCGGAGCAAATCCGAGATCGGCATCACGTGTTGGCCGGGTTTTTTACGTTGTTCGAGTTGGACGCCGAAACGCAGGCGCGCGATATTGAGGGAATCGAACACCATCTCAGTGTCGACACCCTTAAGACACTGGCCGATCTCACAATGTTTTTCAAGCAACACCCCGAAGTGCTGGCGCAGTTCAAGACCTCCCGTGCAGCCCAAACGGCTGGAGCTTCCAGGGGCAAATGATGCAGGCCGGCTCGTTCGATCACCTGCTCACGGTGGCACATGAGGAAATAGCCACCGCTCAGGACGAACTGCCCGAGGCCCTGCAGACCGGCGCGCGATCTGTACCGGTCACCTTTGAACCCAGTCCGAATACCGGCTTTGTGGCAGACGGCATTGCGCCAGATACGCTGGGTTTGTTTCTGGGTGAATCGTTGGCCGACGGTCCAAGCAGTCATCCGCAGCCAGCTCAAATCATTCTCTTTCTCGAAAACCTCTGGGAATTCGCCGGCACCGATGAGGCGGCGTATCGCGAGGAGATCCGCATCACCTACCTACACGAACTCGGCCATTATTTCGGTATGGACGAAGACGACCTGGAAGCCCGCGGTCTCGATTAGTTTAGGATTTTGGATTTTGGTTTTAAGATTTAGTTTCTCCGCATGAGCTGGATCGACATCAGCATTCCTGTTCGCGAAGGTATGGTACATTGGCCCGGTGATCCCGGGTTCCAATCGCGCCTGCACAAAACCATTGGCGACGCCAACGGCAGTCCGTGCAATCTCACCCACATGAGCCTCAGCGCGCATACCGGTACGCACATGGATTCCCCGCGGCACTTCATCGATGGCGGCATCACCATGGAAGCCCTGCCGCTGGATGCCGTACTCGGACCCTGTCGGGTGATTGAAATTCATGATCAAACCGCCATCACCGCCGCCGAGCTCGAACCGCACAACCTGCAACGCGGCGAACGTATCCTGTTCAAGACACGCAACTCCACGCGCAGCTGGCAGAGCGATGATTTTGATGAGGACTTCATTTACATAGCCCAGGATGGCGCAAGGCATATCACCGCCGCCGGCGTGCAAACGGTCGGCGTGGACTACCTAAGCGTGGGCGGCTTTAAGAAAGACGGCGTAGAAACACACGTAGAATTGCTCGGTGCCGAGGTATGGATCATCGAAGGCCTGAACCTTAGCGCCGTTGACCCCGGGATCTATGAACTGGCTTGCTTACCCATGAAACTAATCGGCAGCGATGGGGCCCCCGCCCGAGCGGCGCTGCGACCAATCTAATATGCGGATCCTCATAATCGGTTGTGGCTACGTCGGCCTTCCCTTAGCGCAAACGTTGGCGCATATGGGGCACAAGGTGCACGGTACCAGACGCAGCGATTTTTCCGCCGCAGGCGTGACGCCGCACGCGCTCGATGTCACGGACCGCAGTAGCTTTGATGCCATCCCCCGAGACTTTGATGTCATTTACTACACCCCATCTTCCTCACGCGGAGATGCTTTGGTGCACCAAGCTGTGTTTGTGGATGGCACCGCCCATCTTCTGAACTGGCTGGGAGATACTGCAACCCGATTAATTTTTACCAGCAGCACGAGTGTGTACCCACAATCTGATGGCAATTGGGTTGACGAAACAGCCAACCACGACGGCGCTACCGGCACCGCCATTAATCTTTTGCAGGCTGAAGCTTTATTTCAAGAGAGCCCCCAACAGGCGACCATCCTGCGAGTGGCCGGCATATACGGACCGGAGCGCGGCTACCTTTACCGTCAGTTTCAAAAAGATGAAGCCGTGATTACCCAAGGCGGCTCACGCTGGATCAACATGATCCACCGGGATGATGTCGTCAGCGCACTGGTTACTGCATTGAACATCCCTCCGGGCATTTATAATGTAAGCGATGATGAGCCACTTACCCAACGCGCATTCTTTGAGTGGTTGGCTAAGGAGCTGAACAAAACAGTGCCGCCAGAAGGCGAAGTGCAAAAACGCAAACGAGCGGTGACCAACAAACGTGTGTGCAATGCCAAACTCAAGGCAACCAACTGGCAATTGAAATACCCGAACTTCCGGGAAGGCTACGGCGCATTGATCAGTGAAGAGCAGGGCGGGCACTAAGACCTCGCCCTACCCGACACGGAACGAAATTCGCGCAATCATTTCCGAGCCAAACGCGTGCTGGAGGCGCTTCAGAATTTCATGGCGCCGATAGCGCACGATTTCGCTGAGCCACACGTTGCTGTCCACATTCACAAACAACGTGCCCTTGCGGATGCCCACCGGGATGGCGTGTTCGGTGACCGTAGGGTCGATCAACTCCGTCCACACCTTGCTAATCTCCGCCTCGCTTTGGCGTTGCTTCAGCCCGAGCTTTTGAATCACCGCCGGCATAAGATCCGCCGTGGTGCGTGCGTGATTGAGTCGGGCCTTTTCCTGCTCGGTGAGATCAATGCCGCGCCATTGGGCCAGAATACTACGCGCCGCCCACGTGGGCGGATGAGCACTGGCTGGCTGGACACGTTTACTTGGCATCACAGAACTAAGTATCGCACAATGTCGCCTTCTACAAAGGCCACGTTATCCAAGTAACAAACATAAGTTAGTTAACGAGGCACAACTTGTGAAACAACCCCC
>Ga0160423_10003690_pt1 | contig 12712 bp, 10 predicted proteins | sample CRUFie14St8metaG_FD_108191 | JGI IMG/M metagenome (GOLD analysis project Ga0160423, IMG submission 108191) | Marine microbial communities from the Costa Rica Dome - CRUD Field 142mm St8 metaG | ecosystem: Environmental > Aquatic > Marine > Oceanic > Photic zone | place: Costa Rica: the Eastern... | reverse complement strand
TCCTTGGCTGCCTGCTCCTTGGCTGCCAGTTCTCTTGCCACCATTTCCTTGGTAGCCCGCTCTTTGGCAGCGCGTTCCCGGGCCGCCCGTTCCCGGGCTATTTCGGTCATTACCTCGGTGACAACATTTTTGACAACGGGCGCAAGATCATCACGCAGGGCCTGTCGAAATTCACTTTTTACCGCCTGCACGATCTCGCCTTTCAGCGCGTCAACATCTAGTGGCGCCGCTGCGGGGGGCTGCTGATCTTTGACAGCTGCGGCAATATTCTCCATGGCGATGCCAATATCGGCTGCGGCCTGGTTCTGGGGATGATCTGTGTCTGTACCGGTCCGCTTGTCACCTGCCTGATCATGCATGTTTTGACCATTATAGGCGGGCGCATCATCCCCTGGGCTTTTCTGATCCTGTTTCTCTGGCACGGGGCTGATCATGCCGGCATCACCATCTTCCCATGCCTGCTGAACCAGCTGATGGATGTCAGTGATGTCGAGGTCTTTATCCGTTTCGAGTGCTGGCGGTGCCGGCGGCTGTTCAGGAAGTGCTGCCGGCAAACCCTCGGCAGCATGCGTCACAGGGGTCGCACCCCGCAGCGATTCGCTATCTATCGAATGATGCGTGACCGTTCTGCCGACAATATCGTCCTGCGCGGGGGCTGCGTCCACCTCGCGTTCAGCCAGCATGCGCAGCGCTTCAAAACGCGCTGCCCTCGACGGCTCTGCATAGTCAACAGCCTTATCTGTATGCGCTGGTGCCGTTTCCATCATCTGACGCGGTGAAGCGTCAGCGATATCCATGGCAGAGGTGTCTGGCTGCATCGGGATTGGGATCTCTGCGTGCGCATCGGCCGTCGGTTTGCCATCTGCGAGCGCCTGATCTGCCAGTGCAGGATCTGCCAGTTTAGGATCTGCTGGCGCATCATCTGTCGGCATTCCATGCGGCAAGGCAAACATGGGTGTGCCATCCTTGGCGTTCCGTTCTGCCTCGGCGTAGAGCGCGTTGATTGAATCCTGAACCGACGTCATGTCCCGGATGGCCTTTTTGTCAGCGTTATTGTTGTCAGATCTCAAAAATGGGGCCGCCGGCGCCAGAATCTGATATCCCGGTGCGACAATAGCACAAAATTCATAAATAAAGGCGTAATCCCGTTCTGGCGGCCACCCCCGTGTAATTGAGTCAAAAAAACCGGCATTTACCCACTTGGATCATTTGGCCCAGTGCCTTAAATAACGGACAACAGGGCGTCGATAGCCGTCCCGGTGTCGTATTGAAAAGGATAATGAATGGCCAAGAAGAAAGATGAGCCTGCAACATCCACCGACGATGACAAGGTAACTGCAGGCGCCGGTGACATGCTGGAAGACCAGGCCGAAGATGCGCTGACAGACGCGCCGGAAGAGGCTGTGCCAACGGATGACCCGGTAATGGCAGCGTTATTAGAAGAACGGGACAGCCTGAAGGATCAGCTCCTCAGGGCGTTGGCAGATGTCGAGAATATGCGCCGTCGCACTGAACGCGAACTGGAAAGCGCCCGCAAATATGCCCATACAGGCTTTGCGCGCGATCTTGTCGGGGCCATCGACAACCTGTCTCGCGCGATTGACGCGGCACCGGCAGCAGACGAAGCGCCTTCGCCAGAAGCGCTTAGCGGTCTTTTCACCGGGCTGGAAATGAGCTGGACAGAAATCCAGTCCACAATGGAACGGCACGGAATCAGGCGCGTCGATCCAAAGGGTGAGAAATTCGATTACAATCTGCATCAGGCGATGTTCGAAGTGCCGTCAGATGCGCATGAGCCGGGCACCGTAGTCGAAGTGGTGCAACATGGCTATGTGCTTCATGACAGGTTGTTGCGTCCGGCCATGGTGGGCGTTGCAAAGGCTGCGGACACAGAAGCGTCCGAGTCAGGTGACTCCGAATAGCAACACTCTTGTATCGGGTTCATGGCGTCCTATATGGACGTCATAAAGGATGAATAATGAGCATCTTCCACCGACGCGGTGCCAAGGGCGAGGTGGGCAAAATGGTGCCAATATTTCACCAGGTGTCAGCAAAGGTTTCTGGTGAAAGTGAAAGGAGCTAGTCATGGCCAAAGTTATCGGTATTGACCTTGGAACAACAAATTCATGCGTCGCTGTCATGGATGGCAAAGACGCGCGCGTCATCGAAAATGCCGAGGGTGCGCGTACGACACCGTCAATGGTCGCATTTGCTGATGAAGAGGAACGGCTGGTTGGTCAGGCTGCAAAACGCCAGGCTGTCACAAACCCGGAAAAGACGCTTTTCGCCATCAAGCGCCTGATCGGACGCCGGCATGATGACGCTGCCACAAAGAAATTCACCGAACTGGTACCTTATGAAATTGCCGCGTCGGGCAATGGCGATGCGTGGGTGCGTGTTGATGGCGAGGATTATTCACCAAGCCAGATCTCCAGCTTTGTCCTGCGCAAGCTGAAAGAGGATGCAGAGGCGTTTCTTGGTGAAACGGTGACCCAGGCGGTTATCACTGTACCGGCCTATTTCAATGATTCGCAGCGGCAGGCCACAAAGGATGCCGGCAAGATTGCCGGGCTGGAAGTGCTGCGGATCATCAACGAGCCGACCGCAGCGGCGCTTGCCTATGGTCTTGACCGGCGCGAGTCCGGCCAGATTGTTGTCTACGACCTCGGTGGTGGTACGTTTGACGTGTCGATCCTTGAGGTTGGTGATGGCGTATTTGAGGTGAAGTCGACCAATGGTGACACCTTCCTTGGTGGTGAGGATTTTGACCACCAGATCATCGAGCATCTGGCAGATGAATTCAAAGCCAGCGACGGGATCGATCTGCGCAAGGACAAGCTTGCGTTGCAACGCCTGAAAGAAGCGGCGGAGAAGGCCAAGATTGAGCTGTCATCAGCTGTTCAGACGGATGTGAACCTACCCTTCATCACTGCTGATGCATCGGGCCCCAAACATCTGAATATCAAGCTGACGCGTGCCAAGCTGGAGCAGCTTGTCGAAGACCTGGTGCAGCGCACCATCAAGCCATGTCAGGCGGCGTTGAAAGATGCCGGGATCAAGGCTGGCGACATTGATGAAGTCATTCTCGTCGGCGGTATGACCCGCATGCCCAAGATTGTCGAGACCGTGAAGGAATTTTTCGGCACAGAGCCGCATCGCGGGGTCAATCCAGACGAGGTTGTCGCCTCGGGCGCGGCCATTCAGGCTGGCGTTCTGACCGGTGATGTCAAAGATGTTCTGCTCCTTGATGTGACACCGCTTTCCCTTGGTATCGAAACCCTTGGGGGTGTCTTCACCCGTCTTATTGATCGCAACACCACAATTCCGACCAAGAAAAGTCAGGTGTTCTCGACAGCTGATGACAACCAGTCGGCGGTGACTATTTCGGTCTATCAGGGCGAGCGCGAGATGGCGTCAGACAACAAGCATCTCGGCCAGTTTAATCTGGAAGGCATTGCCCCGGCGCCGCGTGGCGTGCCGCAGATCGAAGTCACCTTTGATATTGATGCCAACGGAATCGTCAAAGTAAGCGCCAAGGACAAGGCGACCGGCAAGGAACAGGAAATCCGTATCCAGGCATCTGGTGGTCTTGATGACAGCGAGATCGACCGCATGGTCAGCGAGGCGGAAGCCAATGCCGAAGAGGATAAAAAGCGCCGTGAGGCTGTCGAAACCCGCAACCAGGGCGAGGCACTTGTGCATGGGGCTGAAAAGGCAATAACCGACCTCGGTGATAAGGCTGACCCGGATGCCAAAGCCGAGGTTGAAACCGGCATCGGTACGTTGAAGGCGGCTCTGGAAGGCGATGATATGGAAGCCATTTCATCTGCATCGGCCGCTCTTTCACAGGCGATGATGAAGATGGGCGAAGCAGCCTATCAGGCCGAAGCGCCTGATGCTGATAATGCCGATGCAGCGCCTGACGATGAAACGGTCGTCGACGCCGACTTCGAAGAGGTTGACGGCACCGCCGGAGATGACGAGCGGAAGTAACCGCTGAAACCTTTACCGGGGCGGCCACTGGCCGCCCTTTTTCCAATCATATGTCAGTCAGACGGCAAGAAGCATGAGCAAGCGTGATTTCTATGAAGTTCTCGGTGTGTCGCGCGATGCCGATGAAAAGACGCTGAAGGGCGCTTACCGGAAGCTGGCGATGCAAAATCATCCGGATCGTAATCCGGATGATGAGGCTGCGGCCGAGCGGTTTCGCGAGGCAACCGAAGCCTATGATGTCCTGAAGGACCCGCAAAAGCGGGCTGCCTACGACCAGCTGGGTCATGCTGCGTTTGAGCAGAGTGCTGGCGGTGCGGGTGGTTTTGGCGGTGGCTTTGGTGGTGGCGGCTTTTCCGACATTTTCGACCAGATGTTTTCGGAGTTTTCGCGTGGTGCGCGCAATCCGCAGGCAGACCGTTCTGGCAATGATCTGCGCTATGATCTGAACATCTCGCTTGGCGAGGCTTTCACCGGGGTGCAGCGTGATATCACCGTTACGGTGCCGGTTGCGTGTGATGGTTGTAACGGGTCGGGGGCGGCAGAGGGCAGCCGGCCACAGAATTGTGGCACCTGCGGTGGCAGTGGCCGGGTTCGGGCGCAGCAGGGCTTTTTTGCTGTTGAACGGACATGTCATGCCTGTCAGGGGCTTGGCCAGGTGATTTCCGATCCCTGCCGGTCCTGTAATGGTGATGGCCGCGTACAGCAGAGCAAGGTCCTGTCCGTTTCGGTACCTGCCGGTGTTGATACCGGAACGCGTATCCGCCTGTCCGGCAAGGGCGAGGCCGGGATGCGCGGCGGGTCAGCTGGCGATCTCTATATCTTCGTGGCGGTGGATCCGCATCCCATCCTGACGCGCGATGGTGCTGATATCATGACCCGGATCCCGCTGCCGATGACGACCGCTGCGCTGGGTGGCACGATCGATGTCCCGACGGTTGAAGGCAAAATGGCACGCCTGACAATCGAGGCTGGAACCCAGTCCGGCCGTCGTTTCCGTATGCGCGGCAAGGGTATGCCCATTCTGCGGCGCAGCAGCCGCGGCGACCAGATTGTCGAGGTGCAGGTTGAAACGCCTACCAACCTGACAAAAAAGCAAAAGGAATTGCTGGCGGCATTTGCCGATGCGGGTGATACAAGCCCCGAGACAGACAGTTTCCTGAAACGTGTCCGCCGTATCTGGGCTGACAGCAACTGATCCTTTATCGCTGGTATTTATTGCTTTTGTGTTGGGATGTGGCGCTTTTGCCAGCTCTGTCCTATAGTCCTGCCGCATTGTGGCCGATAAAGGACTTCGCAAAATGACAACACACCCGATCAAGATTGGCATCCCTGGCGCTGGTGGCCGCATGGGCAGCATGATCATCCGCGAGATGGCGTTACGGGATGATATGGTTCTCGTTGCGGCAACCGACCGGCCCGACAGTGACTTTATCGGTCAGGATAGCGGCGTCCTTGCAGGCATTGGTTCAAATGGGGTGACGATTACATCGGATGCGGCAGATCTGTTTGCCGTCGCAGATGTGGTGATCGATTTTACCAGCCCGCAGGCCAGCGTTGCGCATGCCGCCCTTGCCCGTGACCATACGACATCGCTGGTGGTTGGCACCACCGGGCTGACAGAAGAAGACGAAACGGCCCTTGCCGCAACAGCCGATCGCGCGGCGCTCGTCTATTGTGCTAACACGTCTGTCGGCGTAACGCTTTTATCTCGCCTTGTTGAACAAGTGGCTGCGCAGCTTGTTGATGGGTGGGATATCGAAATTCTTGAAACGCACCACCATCACAAGGTGGATGCACCCTCTGGCACGGCGCTGGCGCTTGGACAGGCGGCAGCACGCGGCCGCGGGGTTGATCTGGATGCGGTGTCCGACATGGTTCGCAAAGGCCAGACGGGCGCACGCAAACAGGGGGATATCGGCTTTGCCGTTTTGCGCGGCGGTGATGTGGCTGGTGAGCATTCGGTTATTTTCTTTGGTGATTCCGAGCGTGTGGAAATCAGCCACAAAGCGAATGACCGGGCGATATTTGCCCGTGGTGCGCTGCGTGCCGCCCGTTTTGCACATGCAGCGGCTGCCGGCTTCTACAGCATGGATGATGTTCTGGGCGGTTAGCCTGTCCCATCATCCATTGCTTCACACCAGTGTCTGCGGCACAGCGAAATGTAGCGTTCATTGCCGCCAATCTCGATCTGTGCGCCCTCCCGGATAACAGCCCCCTGTTCATCCTGACGGACAACCATGGTGGCTTTGCTGCCGCAATGGCAGATCGTCCTGATCTCCCGGATGACATCTGCGATCGCAAGGAGACGCGCACTGCCAGGAAAAAGATTGCCCTGAAAATCGGTGCGCAACCCGTAACACATCACCGGAATACGCATATCATCCGCGACCCTGGAAAGCTGCCAAACCTGCCCGTCACTTAAAAACTGCGCTTCATCGACCATCACACAATCAACGGGGTGCTGGTCATGCGCCGCGCCAATTGCCGCCATCATGTCGGTATCCTGGGAAAAGACGAGTGCTGGTGCCTGCAGGCCGATCCGTGATCCGATTTTGCCCTCACCAACACGGTCATCAAGCCGCGCGGTCAGCAAAAGCGTATGCATGCCACGTTCCTGATAGTTATGCGATGCCTGCAGAAGAATTGTGGATTTTCCGGCATTCATCGCGGCATAGGAAAAATAAAGCTTGGCCATGGTCACACCTGTCTGGAAACAGCCAACATAGTGCCGTCAGCCTCGCATTTTGTGAATGGAAAAAGGATCACAGAGGTTCTATTCTTATTGTCTAAACCGGCAGTGGAGATCCCCATGACAGCTTCATCAAATCCACATCTTCATGTGATGGATCATCCGCTTGTTGCGCATAAGCTGGCCATCCTGCGCGACAAGGATACGCCGCCGCATGAATTTCGGCATACGCTTCACGAACTGTCCTGGTTGCTGGCATTTCCGACATTTGCGGCACTGAAAACGCGCGATCTGGATATTGAAACACCGCTGGAAAAAATGTCGGCTGCCACGATGGCAACGCCCTATCCGTGTCTTGTATCCATTTTGCGTGCCGGTAACGGGCTTGTGGATGGCTTCAGCCAACTCTGCCCTGAGGCGAGTGTCGGACATCTGGGTCTCTACCGGGATCATGACACGATGGTACCTGTGTCCTATTACACCAGCCTCCCCTCTGACATTGCGCAACGCCAGGTCATTCTGGGCGACCCGATGCTGGCAACCGGTGGCAGCGCCAGCATGGCCGTCGACAAGCTACTGGAAATGGGTGTCACAGATATTGTCTTTTCCTGTCTGGTCGCCGCGCCAGAAGGTGTGGCCGCCCTGCATCAAGCCCACCCAACGCTGCCAATTATCACAGCGGCGCTTGATCGCGAATTGAACGAGAAATGCTATATCCTGCCTGGCCTTGGTGATGCGGGCGACCGTATTTATGGCACGAACTAGCTGTCCAGATTTTCCGGACCAAAGCTTTCTGGCAATAAATCCTCGAGGGTGAAACGCGCCTGCAACCCGTTTGGGTCGGCAACCAGAACCGGTACATCCGCAGCCGCAAACTCGCGGATTCGCTGTCGACACCCACCACAGGGTGTGCATAGCAGGCCATCTTCTCCGTTACCGCCGGCAACTGCAATTTTCACGATCCGGCGCCTACCCGCCATGATCATCGCCGAAATCGCGCTGGCTTCGGCGCAATGGCCAATAGGATAGGCGGCGTTTTCAACATTTGCGCCGCAGTGGATTTGCCCGTCTTCATCAAGGATTGCGGCGCCGACATGAAATTTTGAATAGGGCGCATAGGCCTTGTTCATCGCTTCAATGGCTGCGTTGACAAGTTCTGAATCAGTGGCCATGGGTATCCGCTTCCTGACTGTCCGTCGTTAGTCCTTTACATAGGCTTTGCCAATGGCGGCTGGCGGGCGGGCCCGACCAACAAGGCCTGCAACCACAACAATGGTTGCGATATAGGGGGCCATTGACAGGAATTCGGACGGGATCGGCGTGTTGAGGATCGACAGCTTTTGCTGCAGCGAATCAGCAAAGCCAAAGACCAGCGCCGCAGCAAGGGCGCCCAACGGGTGCCAGCGTCCAAAAATCATGGCTGCCAGCCCGATAAAACCGCGTCCAAAGGTCATGTTCTCGTCAAACCGGCCAACCGACCCAAGGGTAAACCAGGCCCCGCCAAACCCGGCAATCATGCCGGCCACAATCACGTGGGCATAGCGCGTCTTGATGACATCAATGCCAAGTGTGTCAGCCGCGCGCGGATGTTCCCCGACCGCACGTGCGCGCAGACCCATGCGGGTATAGAACAGATAATAGGTCGACATGGTGACGAGGATCAGCGCGCCATAGACAAACAGGTTCTGGTTGAACAGCACCGGTCCGATCAGCGGGATGTCGCCAAGCACCGGGATCTTGAATGCCCGAAACGGCGTTGCCTTGTTCAGCCAGCGAAATTCGGCGAATACCTGGCTGGATACATAAGAGGTCAGCCCCAGTACGAACAGGTTGATCACAACCCCGGCAATAATCTGGTCAACGCGATATGTGATCACAAGCACTGCCAGCAAGAGACCGAAAACGCCGCCTGTGATCATCGCACAAATAATGCCGGCCCAGCCGCCGAGCAGTGACCCGAAGAGGGCGCCGGCAAAGGCGCCGGCCAGCAGCATGCCTTCAATAGCAATATTGATCACAGCGACGCGTTCACACAGGATGCCGCCAAGCGCGGCCAAAGCGATGGGGACAGCACGCACCACCGTTGCCTGCAGCATGCCCGTCAGCGAAATTGATTTGCCGGCAGTGGCCCACACCAGAAAGGCCATGGCCAGAATGACCAGACCGATCCCGAGAGATAATCCGGTCCATCGGCCGCCGCCCCGCAGGAACAGTCTTGTGCCCAGAAATGCCAGAATGATTGCGGCAATCAGGTTGAAGAGCTGGCTTGGCAATACCAGATTGCCGACAGCCCAATTATCCCGCGGGCGCGAAATCTTGAATGTCGAAACGTTGTCCCACGGTGCATCAAGAAAGAACATGATAACGGCAGCCAGCAACACCAGCGCAAAGCCGCTAATGATGCGCCGCTTATCCATTATGACAGCAGGCGCTGTGCCGCTGGTCACCGCAGCATCGGCAGATGATCCGGCCGGGGTTGTTTGATCAGCCATGATCTGCCCCCTCTTTCGACTGGGCGGGGAACAGGAACGGCAGGGCGCGCTTCACCAGCAACGGCGCAGCGACAAAGATGATGATCAATGCCTGAATAATGCTGATCATGTCGATTGATACACCTGCATCCACCTGCATCTGGCGGCCACCTGCCTCCAACGCACCAAACAGAATGCCGGCAAGCAGGATGCCCACCGGATGCGACCTGCCAAGAAGCGCAACAGCGATGGCATCAAAACCGATTCCGGCGGTAAAGCCTGGTGTCGCGCGCCCCAATACGCCTGTGACCTGCGCGGCCCCGGCCAGCCCGGCCAGCCCGCCAGCAATGGCCATTGCGATGACAATTGTCATGCCGGCACGGATGCCGGCATAGCGAGCCGCGTCCGGATTCTCGCCGGAAATACGAAAGGCAAAGCCCAGCTTTGATCGAAACAGCAGCCAATAGACTAGCGCTACCGCGCCCAGCATCAGAAACAGACCAAGATGCAGGCGCAAATTCGGGTCGATGAAACTGAGAAGCCGGGGTAGTTCGGCCGTATCCAGAACGGCCTTCGAAATGGGATCGGACCGGCCCTCTTTCTGGATGAAGGGCTGGCGCAGCAGATAATCCAGAAGGCGGAAAGAAATCAGGTTCAACATGATCGTTGAAATCACTTCATGCGCGCCGGTTGCCGCCCGCAGGAAACCGGCAATGGCGGCGTAGATCCCGCCAAATATCAGGCCGATGACCAAGACAAGCGGCATGTGGACTGCCATTGGCAGGCCAGTGATTGAAAAGCTGGCGATGGCGGCTGCCAGCCCGCCAATGACCATCTGTCCTTCGGCACCGATGTTGAACAGCCCGGCGCGGAAGGCGAGACCTATGCCAAGCCCGGCGAGAACAAGTGGTATGGAGGCTGTCAGCGTTTCCGAAATGGCGTTGATGGACCCGACGGATCCGTCGGCCATTGCCACAAAGCTGCGCAGAATGGTGGCAGGCGCCACCGATGTGGCCATCATGATGACTGCGCCGATGACAAGCGCCATAAAAACAGCGGCCAGAGGAATCAGAATGATTTCGCGCCTGTTACCGCCTGTTTCGAAATCTGGTGCGAGAAGGGCGCGCAGCTTTTCATTATGGGCGTTCTGACCGCTGGCGGCATTGTCTGGTTGCGATCCGGTCATGCGGCGGCCGTCCTGTTGGCGCCGGCCATGGCAAGACCGATGGCGTTACGGTCGGCCTGTGCGCCGCTGTTGTCGAATTCAGCTGTGATGTGCCCCTCATACATCACATAGATGCGGTCTGAAAGATCGAGGATTTCGTCAAGTTCCGAGGAAATGATCAGCACGGCATTGCCGGCGTCACGACAAGCGACAAGCTGTGTATGGATGAATTCGATTGATCCAACATCCACGCCGCGGGTCGGCTGTGAAGCCACCACCAGCCTTACATCACGCTCAAGCTCGCGCGCCACCACCATTTTCTGCTGGTTGCCGCCAGACAATCCGCCAGCACCAAGAAAAACGCTGGGGGTGCGCACATCGAATTTCAGACAGGCTTCTGCAGCCTGCTGTTCGGCGCGGCGCCAATCAATCTGCACGCCTGTTGATACGCTGTCGTCATAATAGGAGTTCAGCACCATATTCTCGGTGACGGTAAAGGCCGACACCATGCCGGATTTCTGGCGGTCTTCAGGGATATGCGCAATGCCCATATGGTGGCGCTGGCGCACGCTGGTAGCGGTTATATCCACACCGTTGAAGATCACGGTGCCATCTGTCACTTGTGACAGGCCGGTGATTGCCTCGACAAGTTCCGTCTGGCCATTGCCCTGCACGCCGGCGATGCCGACAATTTCGCCAGCACGCACCGACAGGGCAATCTGCTGAAGGCGTGTTTCCATGGTTGCGTCGACAAGCGTGACATTCTGCAGGGCCAGCATTTCCGCCCCCGGTGTGGCGGCACCGCGCCCCACGGAAAAGCTGACGGGTCGCCCCACCATCATTTCTGCAAGATCAGCTTCGGAAAAATCAGTTGGCACGCCGCCACCGACGATCTCGCCCTGCCGCAATACGCTGACCTTGTCGGCAATCTCTATGATTTCATGCAGCTTGTGTGTGATGAAGACAATCGCCTTGCCGGCATCGCGCAGCGCCCGCACAATCGTAAAGAAGGCTTTGACCTCCTGCGGCGTCAGAACGGCGGTCGGCTCGTCAAGGATCAGCACATCGGCCGATCTGAAAAGCACTTTCAAAATCTCGACACGCTGCTGGATACCGACCGGCAGGTCCTCGATCAGGACGTCCGGGGGCACATCCATGCCATAGCGGGCATTGATTTCTGCCACCTGCTGGCGTGCCGTGGCAAGATCCAGAAAATCACCGGTGCCGGTCGGCTCGACGCCAAGGATGACATTTTCCACAACGCTGAACACAGGGACCAGCATGAAATGCTGATGCACCATGCCAATGCCGGCGGCGATGCTGTCCCCCGGCCCGTCAAAGATGGCGGGCGTACCGTCAATCAGGATGTCTCCTGCATCCGGCCTGTAAAGGCCCGACAGCACATTCATCAATGTTGATTTGCCAGCACCATTCTCACCGAGAAGGCCGAGAACCTCCCCTGCCCGGATATCAAGATAAATATCCCGGTTGGCCTGGACAGCGCCAAACCGTTTGCTGATACCGCGCAGTTCAACATTCATGGTTCAATATTCATTACAGACGGATCATATAAAAAAACCGTTGCCCCGGCACAGGCCGAGGCAACGGGCATTTGTCTGAATCAGCCGCCGACGTTGATCGATCCGGCGATGATGCCGGCGCGGATTGCCTCGACTTCGGCTTTCAGCGCTGCCGGAACGGCGCTGTCAAAGCTGTGATAAGGTGCCAGGCCAACACCCTCATTGGCCAGCGTACCGACCATCATGCCACCATCGAACTTGCCGTCCATGGTCTGCTTGATCACCTGCATCACGGTTGAATCCATGCGCTTCAGAACGGATGTCAGATAGACAGCGGCATTGCCCGGGTCAGTCTGCGTCTGGTCGGCATCAACACCGATAATCTTCAGCGCATCTGTGCCAAGCTCGGCGGCAAGCGCTGCGGAACCAAGGCCAACCGGACCAGCAACCGGCATCACGATGTCAGCACCTTCATCATAAAGGTTCTGGGCAAAGGCGCGACCGTCATCAAGGCTTTCGAAATTGCCGGTGAACAGCCCGTCCTTGCTTTCCGGGTTCCAGCCAAGAACCTGCACATTTGTGCCCTTCTGGCTGTTATGATAGGCGACGCCGTAATAAAAGCCGTCCATGAAGCCGGTCACCGGCGGAATGTTGATGCCGCCAAATGTGCCGACCACGCCTGTCTGTGACATGCCGGCCGCCAGATATCCAGCCATGAAGGCGGCTTCGTTGGTTGCGTAGACCATGCCCAACACGTTCGGGATCGTCGGGTTATAGGCCATATCAACAATTGAGAACTTGGCGTCCGGGTTGGCATTTGCTGATGTCGCGGTAGCATCAGCCATCAGGAAGCCAACTGAAATGATGATGTCGC
>Ga0160423_10003689_pt1 | contig 12714 bp, 11 predicted proteins | sample CRUFie14St8metaG_FD_108191 | JGI IMG/M metagenome (GOLD analysis project Ga0160423, IMG submission 108191) | Marine microbial communities from the Costa Rica Dome - CRUD Field 142mm St8 metaG | ecosystem: Environmental > Aquatic > Marine > Oceanic > Photic zone | place: Costa Rica: the Eastern... | reverse complement strand
GCAGAAGGCGATGGAAGCGAGGCGGCTGGAAATCGCTCGTAAACAGGCCGTGGAGGCGAAGCAGCGTGCTCTTGCAGAGGAGAAGGCCGCGGATGAGAAACGTCGAGTTCTTGCGGAGCAGAAAGCAGCGGAAGCCAGACGGGCGGAAATGGCTCGGCAGCAGGCTTTGGACGCTAGACGCCAGGCAGTTGCGAGGCAGCGAGCAGAAGAGTCAGAACGTCGAGCAGTTGCTCAGCGAAAGGTAGAAGAGTCCCGTCGGCGGGCAGAGATCGAGGCAAGACGAAAGGCCCAGATTGAGGCACAACGCCGCATACAGCAGGAGGCGCAACGTCGCTCCGAGGCTTTACTGGCTAAACGCAGGGTTGAAGAACAGCGCGCAGCGAAGGAAAGAGCACTGGCATTGGGCCGTGCTCAAGCGAAAGCCAAGGCACAAGCAAGCGCTCAGGCCGCTGCGCTACGACAGAAAGCAGAGATTGCGCGAAGGGAGGTATCCAAGTCACGTAGCCGGAAGGAGCGGTAGAGAGGGGTCTTCCCTCAGGGGCTCTTGGAAATATGTAGTCTACCGAGCAAATCTACGTAGGCGTCTGGAACGAGATCTTCAGAGTCTACTCCCAGAGGCTCCATGAGCCGGTGCGCTTCAACCTCGCCACCTTCGATGGAATCCTCCTCGGTGAGGACGACTTCGAGCTCCAGGAAGTCCCCGAGTCCCTCGACCCGGTCGAGATGAATACGGGTCCGACCGACGAAGTAGAGGTGGCGAGTCTTCCGGACCACGGCTTTTTCCCCGTAGGCGGAAGCGAGGACATGGCGCAGACCGGTGGGATCGGAAGTGAGGGTAAGGGAGTAGTGGGAGGTCTTGGGCCCCTCATGATCCGGGCGCTGGTAGAAAATAAGTTCACCATGCTCGGGACCGAGGATGCGAAGCTTGAGGCGGCCGGACGGGCAGGGGAAGAAGACATCTTCCTGCGCGATGATGACCGGCTCGGAGGAGGCCAATTCCCGGGCTCGTTGGACGGTATGCTGGTAGTCGCGCACGCGGGCCTTGATTTCGACATTGCGAGCCATAGGGAAAACTGAAGCTTTTGTTAGCTGACCGATCGGGAGGGTCCGACGGGCTACCTCTTTAGTTTTCGGTCGTGATAGGGGTCGCCGGCCGGAGGACGGATGGGCATCAGGAGTCCGCCGGACTCACCGAATTCCTTGAAGAGCTGCGTGCGAAGGGAGTCGGCTTTTTCGCGGAAGGCGGGAACCCTGATCAGGTTGTGGCGTTCGTGGGGGTCGGTCTCGAGGTCGTAGAGGCCATTGATGTCCCAGTGGCCATGGGTGTAGACATATTTCCAGCGGTTGGTACGAATGGCAAGGGTGGTGGGCTGGGCGGGAAAGTTCCATTCCCAGTGGTATTCGTAGAGAATGTGGTTGCGCCATGGGGTGGGAGGCTTGAGTCCCTTGAGGAGGGAGAGGAAGGAGCGTCCGTCGAACTTGGGGGCATTGGCAGGAGCCATGGTTCCGGCCGCCTCGAGGAGGGTGGGAGCAATATCAATGTTCTGGACCATTTCCTCGATTACGGTGCCCGGCTTGATGCCCGGACCCCGGGCGAGGAGAGGAACACGGATGCTTTCCTCGAAGGCATCGCGCTTGTCGTAGAAGCCGTGTTCGCCGAGGGCGAACCCGTTGTCTCCCATATAGACCACGAGGGTGTCCTTGGTGAGGTCACTCTGGTCAAGGTGGGTGAGGAGGCGCCCGATGTTTTCATCGAGACCGTGGATGGTTTCGCAGAAGTTGTAGTAGAGTTCGTCGAAGTCAGGGACCGGATCGTGGTCTAGGGGGCCAGTCTGCATGTGGTCGATCCCATGGATGCCGAAACGGCGTTCGCGGACCCAGCGGGGCTGGGTGGCGTAGTTCTCCTCGGTATTGGCCATGGTGGCGGGGTAGGGGATTTTCTTGCCCTCGTAACGGGTGGCATGGCGAGGGGCAGGGGTGAAGGGGTAGTGGACAGCCTTATAGCCAAGGTAAAGGAGGAAGGGTTGATCGGTAGGTCGTTCCCCGAGCCACTTGATGGCCTGGTCGGTCAGGATATCCGCATTGTAACCTTTGAAGGCCTGGCGCCTGCCGTTGATGTTAAGTTCAGGATCGAAGTAGGTGCCCTGGCCCTTGAAGCTGACCCAGTGATGAAAGCCGGGACGCGGTTCGTCGTTGTCGTGGCCCATGTGCCACTTGCCGACGTAGGCTGTGCGGTAGCCGGCCTTTTGGAGGTGCTGGGGGAAGAAGACGGTTCCCTCGGGGACGGGGCGCTGGTTGTCGACCACCCGGTGGTGGTGCATGTATTGGCCGGTCAGGACGGATGCCCGGCTGGGGGAGCAGAGGGATGTGCTGACGAAGGCGTTGGCGAGGTGGGCTCCTTCCTTGGCGAGCCGGTCCAGGGCGGGAGTTTCCAGCCACTCGGGGGCATCCGGGTGGAAGCCCATGAGGTCGTAGCGATGGTCATCGCTGAGGATGAAGATAATGTTGGGCGGATTGGCGGAGGCAAAGGCCGGGAAGAGGAAGGCAGCGAAGAGCCAGAGGAAGAGGAAGCGCATAGTGGCAAGATGGCGATATGGTTGCCCGGGAGCAAGGATGTAGCTCCAGTTCTGGGCGTGATTGGGCTTAGTCCGTGGTTGCCTTGCTGCCCCACCAGGTAGGATTGGGCTGGAAGGCTGGATCGAGGAAGTTGGCGTGTTGTTTTTCAAGTTGGGGGAGACGCTTTGATTTGATGATGGCATTCTGTTGCTTCCGTCGTGCCGAGTCGAAGCGGCTATCCTTTTTTGGGATGCGGGCGCCGGTCTCGGCGAGCCATGCGTCGAGTGCGGCACGAAGTTTCCTGACTCTTGGGCCCTCCTCGGTTGCGAGATTCTTCTTCTCCCCGGTGTCCCGAGCGAGGTTGTAGAGCTCGTCCCTGCCATCTTCGTAGTAATGAATGAGCTTCCAATCTCCCCGGCGGATAATAGCACTGGGCTCTCCACCCTGGTTACCATAGTGCGGGTAATGCCAGAACAGGTCGCGGGGAGGGATCTTACCTCCTTTGAGAAGAGGTACGAGGCTCACTCCATCGACGTGCTGGGCTGGAAGCGGTTTAAGGCCCGCCAGCTCTAGCAGGGTAGGATAAAAATCTGTTCCTGTTACCGGGGTCTCGCTGATTGTGCCGGGTCGTGCTACTCTTGGGGCCTTGATGTAGTAAGGTTCTCGGATGCCACCTTCCCATTGGCGGCCCTTGCCACCACGGTAGGGCAGATTAGAGGTGGCAAAAGCATCGCCAGAGGAGACTCCACCGTTATCAGAGGTGAAGACGACGATGGTATTGTCTGCGATCCCTGCTTCATCGAGGGCCTTCAAGACGATGCCGACAGCGTCATCCATGGTTTCCATCATGCCCGCATAGATAGGGCAGTCCTGTATCTGCCGCACTGGCAACGTGCGGTCGATGAGAAAGCGGTTGCCCTGATGGGGGGATTTCCCGGCCTTGTCCCGGTATTTTTTCCAAAGTTCTGGAGTGGTCTGGATTGGACCGTGAACCGAGTAAAAGGATAGGAAGGCAAAGAACGGGGTGTCGGCTTTGCCCTTGATGAAAGAGGCGGTGTCATGGGCGAGGCGAAGCGGGAGGGACTGACCCTTCGGCCCATCCGTCATCTTTGGGTTCCGGAAGGGAGAAAAGAATCCTCCCGGTGGGCTGCCCCGGTGGTGTCCGCCGATATTGCGGTCGAATCCGTGGTCTTCGGGGAAGGATCCCTCGCCGCCAAGATGCCACTTCCCTGCGAAGAAGGTTCGGTAGCCACCCTTTTTGAGTGCCTCGGCCAGACAGGTATCTTCATGAGGAAGTTGCCGGATATATTCGGAGGGAAGGACCTTATTGTTGCGCTTCCAATCGAGCCCGGTAGCGGCTCCAATCCAGTCCGTGATGCCGTGGCGAGCGGGGTATTTCCCGGTCATGATGCTGGCACGGGAGGGCGAGCAGACCTGACAGGTAGCGTAGCCATGAGTGAAGCGGACACCCTCTCTTGCGATACGGTCAATGTGAGGTGTCTCGTGGTATACGCTGCCCTCGATAGAGAGGTCCCTGACTCCCAGGTCATCAGCGAGGATAAAGAGGATATTGGGTGCAGCTGCAAGCGTGTGGGTCCATGCAAAGAGGAGAAAGAGATTAGAGCGAAACATGATGACAGGTGATAGAGTGATCTGAATAGGTGATTTTGCGGCGCGTGCCGGACAAGCCAATTGCCAAATACGGGGAGGACTGCATTTTATATGATCAGAGATGGGATAGGACGACGAGGTCGTAGCATAAAGCGCCGAGGACCAGGCTCTCTGATAGTAGTCCTGCCGTAGGCTCTTTTATTACTGGCAGTGCAGTCAAGTCTGACCTATTTAGGGTCACTTATGAAGTATCGAAGCCTCATTGGTATGATGATGATGTCCGGCAGCCTTTGCTTGCAGGCCGGGGAGTGGAAAAGTTGGCGGGGAGATACCCATGGTAGCGGCGTTGCGGCTGAGGCAGAAACAGTTCTTTCTTTCTCTGAAGAGCAAAACCTTCTTTGGAAGGTTCACCTTCCGGGGCCCGGGAACTCAACCCCGATTATTACGAATGATCAGTTGCTGGTGACCTGCGGTATCGGGGGCAATGATGCCGTGGTTTCTTACGATTTAGAGGGAAAGGAGTTGTGGCGAACGAGTTTCGGAAGTGAGACTCCAGGCAAGGGGGATAATAAGCAGAAGGGAACGGGGGCGAACTCTTCTATCGTGACAGATGGAAGAGGCATCTTTGCCTACTTCAAGTCCGGGCGTGTGGCTGCCCTGACCATGAAGGGAAAGAAGGTTTGGGAGCTTAATTTGCAGGATAAATTTGGAGAGGATACCCTCTGGTGGGATGAGGGAACATCGCCCGTGATTGCTGGTGGTTTTCTTGTGGTCGCGGTGATGCAGACGGAGGGGGGGTCTTATGTGATCGGACTTCAGAAAACTACCGGCAAAATTGCCTGGAAGGTAGATCGCGATTTCGATGTTGGAGCGGAATCCGGTGATTCCTATACGACTCCTCTCGTGATTGAAATAGAGGGGCAGGAGACCTTGGTGACCTGGGGAGCTGACCACCTTACGGGGCATGATCCCTCTAACGGAAAACTGCTCTGGACGTGTGGGGGCTTTAATCCGAAGAAAACGAAGTTCTGGCGGGTGATCGCCTCCCCGGCCTCCGCGAAGGGAATCGTGGCAGTTTCGTATGCCCGCGGTAAAGCGACTGGAGGAATTCGGGTTGGAGGAGAAGGAGATATTACAGAAGGCGCCTGGGCGTGGAAGAGGGAAGGCATTGGTGCCGACTCTGTGTCTCCCGTCGCTGACGAAGAAAGCGGAACGTTTATCGTTCTGAATGACTCGGAAAAGCCGAGAGGTCTGGTTTCCTGTCTCGATGCACGCAGTGGGAAGACCCTGTGGGAGGAGCAGCTTCCGAAGGCGGCTCAGAAGTTTTATGCGTCGCCTCTGCTTGCGGGTAATACGCTGTATCTGGCACGTGTTGATGGAGTGGTCTTTTCGGGAACAGTTGAGAGCAATGGATTAACGGGGCTTACTGAAAATAAGCTGGAGGATAACCTCTATGCCTCGCCAGTTGCGATCGGTAAGCGTCTCTTCATCAGAGGGCGCCGTAATCTCTATTGCTTCGGCAAGTAATCGTTGGCGGCCTCGCTGTGCCTTGACGGGAGAATTTCCGATAGCCAGTGCGACGGAATGGCAGCAATTTCCAAGGTGCTAATGAGGATCAGGAGCGGGATCTGTGGAATGCCTGTCCTTCTCGCAGTGCTCATTTGCTCCTGTGCCGGGGGAGCCGGCCAGAAAGACTCCGTTTCCCGTGTCCCTGCGAAAAAAGAAAAAGTCGTGACTTCAGTCCGTGTTGGAATAGATGAAAAGCCTCAGGATGTCCCGCGGATAAGCGGGATACAGCTGGAGAATCTTTTCCAATTGTGTGAGGAGAGCAGGGTTTTGCTCGTGGACGTCCGCCCGGCTTTTTTTTTCCGGTTGGGACATATTCCGGGAGCATTCAACCTGCCGCTGAAAACCTTCGACACAGAGGTCCACTCATTCCTCCAATATCTTGAGGAGGCCCGGAGCTCTGGTAAAAAAGTTGTCATATACTGTGCAGACAAGGACTGTCCCGACAGTCTCACCACGGCGAGAAAGTTAGCTCGTTTGGGATACTCTACTTCTGTCTACCGAGGTGGATGGAAAGAGTGGCGGAGCGCGGGTCTGTAGGCGATTTGAGAGGCTTTTCTCTCCTCAGGATGGTTCGCGTATATGAAGCCATGCATGGACGTGAGGTAAGCCCCGGAAATACGAGACCATACTGGGTCCCTCCAGTTGCCAGACGTCCCAGACTTCATCATCCCCGAGGTTTTCATCTCGATAGAAAGAAAGGTGAAGGTTTTCGATGCCCCCGGCCTTGATGTGTTTCATGGCCTCCCGAGCATCTTCTTCTCGAAAAGGGGCGAGGAGGTCGCCAACAACTTTCATAACGTGTCCCCTTTGGTCGGCTGCTAGGTCGCCTACTCTGATTCCATCAAGGCCGGTTTTTTTTCCGGACAATTCCACGGTCTTTTTCCCTCTTTCCCCCCGGCTCTTACCCAGGAGGGCGGCCTTGCGCTGTTTGCCATCCAGCATCTGATAGACCTCGTTCGCTCTCACCGCCTGATACCAATAGGCGTTATCCTCGTGTTTGGGGCTTTCGTTGAATCCCCTGGCTGCATGGCCATAGAAGATTGGGCCACCGAAGGCCGCTCCCTTCATGGAGTCACCATCACACCGGCGAGTGCAATGGCGTCCGGTCAGGACAAATTCAAACCGTCCGCTTCCGGGTGTTCCGAAGATGGCTACTGAGGAGCCTCCCTCAAAACCATCGATTCCACTATCCCACTCAACTTGCTCAAAAACCTTTTCAGCATATTCATCGCTGTGAATTCCCATGAAGATATCCTTGATCATGGCCTGCTGGTCCTTGCTGAAGCTTTCGACCTTGGCTTTCGTGATATGCCAGTTGTTTTCGATTTTCAGGCGGAGATCGTGGTCGTATGGAAAGCAAATGATCTCGCGTTGCTTGGGAGTTAGGGAATCGTAGAACGTTTTAACGATCGTCTCGGGCTGATTTTTCGTTTTGGTGATGTCGTTGGCAAGCAGCGGTAAAAGTCCCGGAGTCACAAGTCCTCCCGTTGCGGCTACGGAAGATTTTAGAAACCTGCGACGGCTTGGGTGAAGACGCTTGCGAGAGGAGGTTCCAGAGATGGAATCAGAACTGATAGACATAACCGTGAGACCTTGAGCGAAAGGAAGATAAGGAGGCAATCATTTTCAGTGTTTGATATGGCAGGTGCGAACGGTTTCTCATCCGGCGTTGGGAGATCTAAGAAAAATACTCAGAAAGGGTAGGGCTTCAGAACAATCCGGGATGATTTCTTAAGGTTGCCGTGCGTTTTGGGGGTGATTCTCTGGAGATGAATTTTGAATCAAACAATAATTCTATGATAGTCAGAGTAGTTGCTGACGTTTTACTGTTGAAGGCCGCTCACTCACAATGTCCGAAGATTCTCCGAACGAACAAGCAGACCCCATGGGCGGGGGTCGTAAAAAAGGCTTCGAGCAGGCCTACGAGCGGACGCGGAAAAGTCTTATTGCCCGGCTAGAGAACTGGGAGGATCAGAGGACATGGGATGAATTCTACCAGACCTACTGGCGCCTGATATATTCCGTAGGCCTGAAGGCGGGTCTGCGTTCTGATGAGGCCTTTGACGTCGTCCAGGAGACCATTTTGTCCATTGCCAAGCAAAGCAGAAAGCAGCTGTATGACCCAAAGCAAGGTTCATTCAAGACGTGGCTGATGAATATGACGCGATGGCGAATTAATGACCAATTCCGTAGACGAAAGAAGGATACTGCGATGGCTGGAAACGAGTGGAATGAGGAGCGGAAGACAGCGGTAATTGACCGTTTTGAGGACCCGAGTGGGGACTTGCTGGAGCGCATGTGGAATGTGGAGTGGAAAAAAAACCTCGCTGATGCAGCGCTCGCGCGGGTCAAGGGGCAGGTATCACCCAAGCAATACCAAATCTTCGATTATTACGTAGTAAGACAATGGGATGCCAAGAAAGTTCAGGCCCATCTTGGGGTGAGCATGGCCCAAGTCTATCTGGCGAAGCATCGGGTCGGTGCGGTCTTGAAACGGGAGTTGGTCAAACTCGAGAAGCATGAAAAGCAGTAATGTTCGCCCGGAGCTAACGATTCCGGATCATGAAGTTCTGAGAAAAATAGGCGGCGGCGCCTATGGCGAGGTTTGGCTTGCCCGAGGCGTGACGGGTGCGCTGCGGGCGGTAAAGGCTGTTTGGTATAATGATTTCGAAGACCAGCGTGGATTCGAAAGAGAGTTTGAGGGGATCCTCAAGTATGAGCCTATCTCAAGGGATCATCCCGGACTTGTTCATATCTTACACGTGGGTCGGGCGGAGATAGAAAAAGAGCCCTTCTATTACTACGTGATGGAGTTGGGCGATGATGTTGCCACGGGGCGTGACATTAATCCGGTAGAGTATGAGCCACGAACTCTCCGTAGTGATATGAAAGAGGCCGGGGGAGACGGCATTGCGGTAGAGGATTGTATAACCTGCGGGCGAATGCTCGCGGAGGCGTTGCAGCATCTTCACGAGAACGGTCTTGCCCACCGTGACGTAAAGCCGTCGAATGTGATTTTTGTCGATGGAAAGGCGAAGCTGGCAGACATAGGCTTGGTGGCTCTTCGGGGACAGCAGACCTTTGTTGGAACGGAGGGTTTTGTCCCCCCGGAAGGTCCTGGTTCGGCTCAGGCAGATGTGTACAGCCTTGGGAAAGTACTATACGAAATGGCAACGGGTAAAGACCGCTTAGATTTTCCCGAATTGCCAGACCAGTTGCCTGAGGGAGTGAGCCTCAAAAGGTGGCGAGCGCTTAATTCCGTCATCTGTGATATTTGCGAGCCAAGGATCTCAAGAAGAAAGATTAGAAGAGCTGCGGACCTTGGGCAGGAACTTCACAGGCTTGAGGAGGGGCGTTCACGTCCGTTTAGAACACGAATGGGTCTGGTGGCTGGTGTGCTTGGGGTTCTCACTGGGATAGCTGCCGTAGGCCAGATGATTTCTCTGCCCCCTCTCGAGACGGCCTCTGACTCAGGCTCGTTAGAGCCGCCCCCGTTGCAGATGAGAAGCGTAACGATTCTTAGTGATCCCCCGGGGGCCGCAGTCTATAGCGAGGATGGTGAAATTCTTGGACTGACACCGCTGGATCCGAGGAATTACCCCGAGGGGAGCAATGTTACTTTTACGCTCGAGCTAAAGGGGTATCGATCACAGACCGTCACCGAAACAGTCAGCGAGAGAGGAGCGGTGATTGGGCCAGAGTTGATCGAGTTTAACCCTCCCCGGGAACTTGAGCCTTGGGAGGATGTTTTTGGAGCGCCCTACCAGCCCGAGGAGGACTACCATATCAGTCAGTATTATGTCACGGCGGAGTCATGGGACTATTTTCAGCAGTCGACGAACAGGCAAAGTGGGGTCATTCAAACTCTTTTTAGAAATGGAATTGAAAAAGAGATTATCCTCGTGACTGAGCGAGAGGCTCGTGACTACGTGAAGTGGCTCGAGATTCAGTGCAGGGACACACACCTCGAGGATGACCAGTGGTTTGAGTATAAGTTGGATAAGCGGCGATTCATTGGAGGGCTGAAAGAGGAGGACCCAAATAAAAGGAAGATGCACCCCTTCTACGCGGTTGTTCGAAGTAGGGCCTACGCGTATCTGAGGCTCGCGAGTAAGCCCACTGGGGCAAATGTCTATCTGCAAAGGACCCACAAGGGAGAGGTCTACTCGCAAACCCTCGGACAGACACCGTTAGAGGGAGATGATGTGGAGGCGCGCGGCGTGAGGGTAGAGCTGAACCCCAAGGGCCAGGGTGCACTTAAGCTTATTGTTGAGCTACCAGGGTTTCGACGCTACGAGCGGTCTATCGTTCTGGGGATGAACGAGGTCTCGGATGAGATCCTGGTCACACTTCAGAGAGAGAACCTATTTGATTATTCACGGGAACCATTGGAGAACGCCTTGGGCATGCAGTTTATTCCCGTCCGGGAAGACCTTGAGTTACTTGCGAGCATCTGGGAAACCCGCCAAAGTGATTTTGATGCATTCGTAGAAAGTATGGCGGAGAAAGTTCCCGCTCCGAAGCGCGCGGATAAAAGTGCCGGGGCGGATTATGCGCGTTTTATTAATCGTTGGGCAGGGTCGTTCACGCCCCCGCTGCCGCCTGATTTCGCAGATGGTGGGTCATATGGGCCTGATCATCCGGTTGTTAATGTGACTAGAGAAGATGCCGAACTTTTCTGCCTCTGGTTGACCCTTCGAGAGCGCAAGCAGGGGGCAATTGGAGCAGGACATCATTATCGTCTCCCAACCGATGCTGAGTGGAGTGTCTTTGTAGGTCTGGAAGGTGAGATTGGAGAGTGGCCGATGGATAAACATGGGCAGGCCGAGGAATTTTTCTGGGGGCCTCAGATGCCTCCGCCGGTGAGCGGAGGAAATTTTGCGGATATCAGTCTGGCAGAACGAGGTTCTCTGGAGGCTGATGGGCACCTCGTGGGATACGAAGATGGTTCTGCTTTCACATCTCCAGTGGCCAGCTATGCCGGAAGACCGGTGGGGACGCAAAAGATGTATGACCTCGAAGGTAATGTTCTGGAGTGGGTCGCGAGCGACTATAGCGCATTTGGACAGTACGACGTTGCCCGTGGGGCTTGCTGGAGAAGCTATGATACGAATCACCTCAAAGCCTCGGTAAGGCAGCCTGTGCGCAAGCCATCCCAGAGCGGAGGCAACGTTGACACTTCAGGTATGTATGGCTTCCGGGTCGTTCTTGCCAAAGTGCCGGTTATCGTCGAGAAGGAGGAAGAAGCCGAAAGTGTAACCGAAAAACCAACAGAGTAATGATTGAGATCAAAATAGACTACGAGGGAAAGCTGCGGTGTGCCGCTACTCATGGCCCCTCGGGGGATGTTCTGGCTACGGATGCGCCGGTGGATAACAATGGGCGGGGCGAGGCGTTCTCTCCAACAGACCTCCTGGCGGCGTCTCTAGGATCTTGCATGGCTACAGTCATGGGCATTGTAGCCCAGCGAAAGGAGATCTCGCTCGAGGGGATGAAGATTAGCGTAGGTAAGCACATGTCCGAGGACAGCCCGCGGCGGATATCGAAATTGGATATCGTAATTCATATGCCAATCGCAGAGGGCCACCCAGACTGTGAACTTCTTCGAAGTGCGGCCCTCGGATGCCCCGTACATCATAGTATTCATCCCGAAATCGAGGTTGTGATCGATTGGAACTGGCGGTGAGGCAATGCCTTTCGATGCTGGAACCAATGAATGGAGGGAATCAGTGTGCGGAGGCCTAGGGAAGGTTCGAACTAAAGCGCCACGCTGAAAAGTAAGTCATCAGGCGACACTCTGTTTTTTCTTATTGAAAAAAAAATTTAATCCCGCAGGCTCAAAAACATAACTTACTTGATCAATTTAGTAATGTTTAATCAGGCAAAAGATGCGCCCATAGCCGCAAAGCGCCGTGAGATTCTCTCTGAATTTCTGGGAGAGCATCGTGCTAAGAAATGTGCAACGGATCTTGAGGTTCAGGAGAGAGCAGGGGAAGGGGAGGTAAAGATAGAGGGGCTTTCCTTCGCGCATCCGCAAAGCGAGCATTATCTATTCAGGTCAATGAGTCTCAGGGTCGCTCAGGGAGAAGCGATCTCTCTACTGGGACCCAGCGGATGTGGAAAATCATCTCTTCTCCACCTCATGGCAGGTCTGGCATTCCCTTCAGGCGGTTCCGTTTCGGTGAACGGGGAGATTGTGAGAGGGCCATCGCCGAAGGTGAATCTCATGCTGCAGAAGGCAACATTGTACCCGTGGCTGTCAGTGCTGCAAAACGCCTGCTTCGGACTTCGGGCTCAAAAGGTATCGAAACAAGACGCCGTCAAAATCGTGCGACCTTTGTTGCAGCTAGTTAAACTCGAGCATCTGGAAAAACGCAATGTCAGGCATTTGTCGGGCGGGCAGCAGCAGCGGGTGGCACTTGCTCGCTCACTCGCGATGAGTCCTTCGGTCATGCTTCTGGATGAGCCATTTTCGGCCCTTGATACATTCACCCGCATCGAATTACAGAACGAAGTCCGCGAAATCTGTAAGCGCCAAAATATTACTCTGGTGATTGTGACACATGATTTTGATGAGGCTATCCGGATGTCAGACCGGATCTTCATGATGACTAACAATATTGGGGCGGATATCGTTTCTGAGATTGATAACAGCGCTACTTTTCATCCCAGTTCCAACTGCAATGAGGCGGTTGTCGCATCTCAGCGAGCCAGAATTGCCGACCTTTGGCAAAATCAGGAACAAGACTACTGCATATGAGTGCTAACGAGGAACGAGAAGCTCTGGAAGCCGACCGAAACCTGCTCCCTGTTTTGCCTCATTCCTAACCAGAACCCAAAGACTATGAACCATAGTAAAAGCTCTGATGATCTACCATATCAGGAGGCCCATTTTGATGGAATCGAAAAGCATATCCTTGCTGCGAAGGGAATCCCTGCCAACAGTAAGATAGGACGACGGCCCTTCATGGATTTACT
>Ga0160423_10003688_pt1 | contig 12716 bp, 8 predicted proteins | sample CRUFie14St8metaG_FD_108191 | JGI IMG/M metagenome (GOLD analysis project Ga0160423, IMG submission 108191) | Marine microbial communities from the Costa Rica Dome - CRUD Field 142mm St8 metaG | ecosystem: Environmental > Aquatic > Marine > Oceanic > Photic zone | place: Costa Rica: the Eastern... | reverse complement strand
GACGGCTTGCATGCGGCGGAGATGATCGTCATCGCTGCGCGTCCGTCCATGGGAAAAACTTCTCTGGCCATGAACATCGTGGAGCACGTCACGCTCAGCGAAAACGTACCGGTCGGGGTGTTCAGTTTGGAGATGACCGCGGAATCACTGGTTACCCGTATGATTTGCTCCAATGCACGGTTGAATTTCAAAAACCTTCGGGACGGTCTGCTCAATGCCAACGATTTCCAGAGGATCACCCAGACCGCCGGCAAGCTTCACAAGGCGCCGTTGTATATTGATGACACGCCGGGCCTGTCCATTTTGCAGCTGCGAGCTAAGGCTCGTCGGATGCATTCCCAGTATGGGATAAAACTCATTGTGATTGACTATCTGCAGCTCCTTCACTCTACTTCGCGCCGGGCGTCGGATAACCGCCAGCAGGAAGTAGCAGAGATTTCCAGCGGCATTAAGGGCCTGGCTAAGGAGCTGGGTGTGCCGGTGATTGTGCTCTGCCAGTTGAACCGCGAAATGGAGAGGGACAAGAACCGCAAACCGCGGCTTTCCGACCTCCGCGAATCCGGCTCCATTGAGCAGGACGCCGATTTGGTTGGCTTGCTTTACAAGGCGTACTCCGAGGATGGGGAGGGAGGTCCGCCGGATGAAAGTGAGGGGGTGCCAGTGAACCTGCTTCTGGCCAAGCAGCGCAACGGCCCCACGGGGGATGTGCCATTGGTCTTCCTCAAACATTACACGCGCTTCGAAAGCGCAAGTCGGGTTGATCCCGGAGATGTGCCGAATGATTAGAGAGAAACTGGTTTGTTGGATTTGTCTGCTCGCCATGATGACGGGCACGTCATTGTTCGCCCAGCGCAATATCACGGAGATCATCGTGGACGTTACGGGGCTCGGTAATGTGACCGAGCGTTATGTGCAAACCAACATACGTCTCAAGCCCGGTGACGTGTATTTGGAAGGCCGCACCAATGAGGACGTGGTGGCACTGATGAAAACTGGTCGTTTCGAGGATGTGCAGGTGGTCACTGAAATGGTGGGCGAGGATGGAATAAAACTCACTTTCAAGGTTCGAGCCTTTCCGTTGGTGACAGATGTGAAGCTGTTTCTGCTGCGACGCCAGCTGAGTCCGGAGGATCCGATTGGAAACCCGGCCTTGGCGGACCTGATGGATGCGGAATATCTCGCCATTAAAGAAAGTAAACTCCTGAAAAAGCTCCAAATGATCAAGGGCCAGCAATTTAACTCTGCCAGGATGCACAATGATGAGAAATTGCTTGAGGAAGAATACCGCAAGAAAGGCTATTATCCCATCAAGGTAAAGGGCCAGCGGGTGGGCGGCTCGGTGCGATATATTATCAGTGAAGGTGAGAAGTTTCGTGTGGAGAGGGGAGAATTGAAGTTCGAATCAGCGAATAACACTGAGTTGAGCTTTAGCCACAAGGAGCTTCGTAAGAACGTCAAGATTCGCCAGCGTCGCACTTGGTACAATCCGGTTTCCTGGATCGTGGATGATGGCCGTTTGTTGCCGAAAGAATATGAGGAGGATGTTGAGAAGTTGGAAAAATTTTACCGGGATGAAGGCTATCTGGACATCAAGGTCGCCATTGGCCATGGCGCGGACAAAGTGTTGACGTCGCCGGAATATGAGGCGCTGCGAACTAAGCTGTTTCAGGCTCGGGCAAATCATGCGCAGACCGTGGAGGATTTGGATGATGCCGAGCGACGGCTGGAAAACGCTGCAGCGGAGGATGACGAGCGCGAGCTGGATCGCTTGGTAGATGTTGCTGAAGACAGGTTGGACGATGCGGGAGATGTCTTGGACGATGCGGAGGGTGAGTTTGAAGATTATCTGAATGAAGCGGATCGGGTTGCGTTTATTTTCATCGTTGATGAAGGCCCGCAGTATTTGGTGGGCAATGTAACTATTCAGCATGGCCGCCTGGTGGATGGGGAATTTCAGCCGGTGGATCCTGTCTTGTTTCCGGATTTCAAACCGGTCATCAGTTCAGATGTGTTGGGGAGTATGCTGGTTTTGCGGCCCGGAGAAGTCTTTCGTCCGGCCGCCTTGCGGGTGGATGAGCCCGAAAATTCTGATTTGGAAATCATTGAGGATGCCTACGGGCATCGTGCCTACATCGACGCCAGCGTGGTGGTGAAACAATCCCCCAACCTGACCAACAACACCATCGATCTGGTTTTTCAGGTGATGGAAGGTGACCATTTCTTTGAGGAAGACGGGGTTCAAAAATGGGAGCGTGATCCTATTAATGTTGGCTTGGTGAAAATCGAAGGGAACGAGAAGACTAAGGACTTTGTGATTCGCCGTGAGTTAGCAATTTCTCCAGGGGAGCCGTTTGATCTTGGTAAAATGGAAAATAGTCGCGGTCGGATTGAAGGGTTGCGTTTATTTGAAAGTGTACGTGCTACACCGGAATACAGCGACCGTGAACGCGGCTCTACCGTGGAAAATTTGGTGGTCTCCGTCAAGGAAAGTAATACAGGCCGGTTCCAGATTGGTGGCGGATTCAGCACAGACTACGGCGCCTTTGCCTCCGTGATTGTGGCGCAGGAAAATTTTGACATCATGCGCTGGCGTCGGCCTTATTTCTGGCAGGGCGGCGGTCAGAAGATTCGTTTACGGACTACCGCTGGCGGTCGCTTTAACAACTACGAACTCGATTTCGAGGAACCATGGCTGATGGGTAAAAAGCTGCGCTTTACCACGAATCTCTACAGTCGGGAGATGGAATATTACCATGAAAAATTTGATATTGAAGAAACCGGCATGGTATTGGGCCTGGAACGGGCGATGTTTGGTAATGATTACTTCCGTGGTCGAGTGGATTATACCGTTGAGAGCATCGGCATGGTAGACATGGAAGGCACAGCTTCTCAGGAGTTGTTAGACGAACGAGGGCATGACTTGATCTCCAAAATCGGTCTCGGACTTACACTGGATACACGCGGTGGCGGCATTATTCCTACCAAAGGGCAACGTTCCTCCATAAATCTTGATTTCGCCCCGGGCGCACTGGGTAGTGAGAAGGAATTTTACGGAGTCCACCTAAAGAGTGGATGGTACTTCAAAGGATTGGGCGAAGGACACAAAATTGAATTGCTATCCCAAGCTGCTACGATTGATAGCTTGACTGGCGGCCAAACGGTTCCCTACCTGTATCGCCATGCGTTAGGTGGTTCGCGAAGTCTGCGAGGTTATGATTTTCGTGAAGTGGGACCACGTGGAACGGCTGGTGATTATATCGGAGGTAACACCATGATGCATGCGACCGTTGAATACAGTGTGCCCACGCCATTTGATATGGCTCGTATAGCGACCTTTTACGATATCGGGGTGGTGAACAAGGATGCCTACGACTTTAGTTTAAACGGTTACAATGATGATGTGGGTTTTGGGCTCCGGTTGGAAATTCCATTTCTAGGTCCAATTAGATTAGATTGGGCTATACCGCTGACGACAGACGGCCATAACGATGGCGGTGGTCAATTCCAGGTGAATATGGGCTACACCACAAATTTCTAGGAGAGTGATTATGAAACGCGTATTGATAATGTTGTTTTTGGCCGTAGGCCTAAACCTCAGCCTAAACCTGAATGCTGCCACGGCCATTGGGGTGATCAGTTTGGAGAAAGTTTATAACGGCTATTGGAGGACCGATGTTCAAAACAAAAAGCTGAAAACCAAACAGGAAGAAGCGCTCGATCGCATCAAAAAACTGGAGGAATCGTTACGCAAGGAAGGCACTGTGTTGGGGAATATGATCAAAGCTATGCAAGATCCCCGCCTGGCGGCTGCCGAGCGCTCCAAGCGCCAGCAACAAGTGCAGACTAAACAAAAGGAACTGCAGCAAATGCAGGATGCCATTCAAGGATTTCGTGAGCGTACACGAAAGGATCTCGAGTTGGATATGCGCAAGCAGCGCGAGCAAATAATAGAGGAGATTCAGCAAATCGTTTCAAACGAGGCCAAAAAGCGAAAACTTAACCTCGTGCTTGACTCGGCAGCCCGATCAGCGGCCATTGCGCCGATTGTGATTTTTACTGATGGCGAAAATGATCTGACGGAAGAAGTCTTGCGCCAGCTCAACCTGAGCGACCCCAAGAAAGGCAGCGGGGCCAATAAAGATAAATAGAGAAACTCAATCTTCCGACTCACTTAACCGCTTCTGTTCCTGATCGTGGAGCATGAAGTGGGCTTCTTGAAGGATTCCCGGAATCTGTTCGGCAAATGGGCTGTTGCTGAGCACTAACATGGCCACCTCCATATCCAGCTTGGCGACGTGTTCGCCGGGGAACCAGTGGTCGGCTTGGCCGAGGAGGTTGTAGCGCATCTTGCCCCAGTCCACCAGGTCGAGGCTCTTGGTGTAGGTCCAGAGGCGCAGGATCTCGGAAATGTTTACCTGGCCGGGCACATCCACGTAATGCGGCAGGCCTTCGGGCCAGTGAGCGCACCAGTCCGCGCCGAGCACGTTGTCCATTTCTAGGCGAAGCCGTTGCTCGATCTCGGCGATGGTGGGGCCAATGTTGTCGTAGTGTTCGAGCGTCTCGAGATGGCAGTCGAAATCGCTGGGCTGCGCGGCGCCGCAGCTGAGGGTGTGCACCTCGGGACGGTTCAGGCAGTAGAGCGCGTTGAACTGCATGGGATGCAGCGGGGCGCATAGCTCGGTGAGCTTGGGCGGCGGGGCGTAGAGCTTGCCGCCTTTGTCGTTGGGGCTGATGATGAACACGCCCATGTCGCGCGCGGCGGCGGCTTCTACCGCTGACCAGTTGAGGTCGTTGACGAAATACCAGTGGAGGTTTACGTAATCGAATCCGTCGCTCTCGATGGCTTTCAGGATGATATCAGTGGTGGCGTGGGTGGAGAAACCAACGTGCCGGCAGCGGCCTTCCTTTTGCAGCTGGCGCGCGGCGGCCAGACAGCCGTTCTCGCCCAATGACCAGTCGAGCAGTTCCTGATTGTTGATTCCGTGCAGCGAAAGCAATTCCACGTGGTCCAGCTGCAGGTAATCCATTGAGGTGTTGAACGTGTCGAGGAATTCCTTGGTCGAGGCAAAGGGCGCCACCTTGGTTTGCACGATCAGTTTCTCCCGCGTGAACTGCTTGAGCACGGGGCCCAGCTGCATTTCGGAGCTGCCGTAGCCACGCGCCGTCTCGATGTGGTTGATGCCCAATTCTACCGAGCGATGGATCGTGGCCTCGAGGTTTCTCTGGCCTTCATCGGGCACCTCGCTCCATTCGATGTCGCTCCACTTGTGCTGATAACGCATGCCTCCACAGGAGAACACGGGCATTTCTAATTCCGTTTTTCCAAAACGTCGGTATTTCATTACGACACAAATTCCAATTCTTGCCGGTGCGGAATTAAGCCGGCTTCATGGGCGCGTCCAAGGAAACGCGTGATAGTATCGCGCCCGTTGTCGCCGTAATCGAGAGTCCAATGGTTTACGTACATGCCCACGAATTGATCCGCCAATTCCACACCCATATCGCGTGCGTATTGGAGCGCGTGTTCCACGGCCTCAGGCCGGTGGTCGAGACTGTACTGAATGCTTTCGGTAAGTAGATCACTCACCACCTTGCGCTCCGCCCCGGCGATGCGTTTGTGGATCACGTTGCCGCCAAGGGGCAGGGGAAGACCGTCGTTTTCCTCGCCCCACCACACGCCGAGATTAATGCAGCACACGAGCCCTTCATTTGCAAAAGTTAATTGGCCTTCATGAATGATCAGGCCCACATCGGCTTGACCAGCCTTAACTGTGGCAAAGATCTCATCAAACGGCACCACCACATAATCAATCTCCGTTTTCGGCCGACCGAGCCACAACTGCAGCGCCAGAAAGGCACTGGTCATTTCACCGGGCACGGCAATCTTTTTGCCGGCGATTTCCTCCTTCGAATAATACTCCTTGGCTACCAGCATCGGGCCGTATCCGTCGCCCATACTCGCCCCGCTGGGCAACAGGGCGTACTGATCGCTCACATATGCGTAGGCGTGAATGCTGATGGCGCTGATATCCAGCTCGCCGCGCGTTGCGCGTTCGTTGAGCGTCTGGATATCCTGCAAAATGTGCTCAAAGGCGTAACCGCGCGGATCAATCAGATCCTTTGCCAGCGCATAAAACATAAAGGCATCGTCCGGATCAGGAGAATGGCCAAGCGTGAGGTGTGTCATCTCCGCAAAGAGTGCGCAAAAGCCAGCGTCATGTCCATGCGATTGATTCGTTTTGACTGGCAAAGCGTCATGGCTTTGGCCACGCTGTCGCCTGCGACGAGGTATGCGGGACTATTTCATCAGGCGCTTTCTGCTGCTCATTCCCACGCTGTTGGTGATCACCATGATTGTCTTCGGAGTGACCCGCATCGCTCCCGGCGGTCCCATGGAACAGGCGATGATGGAGGCGCAGATGGTTTCCATGGAAGGTGGCGGCGGCCGTTCCGAAGGCGCTGCGCTTAGTGAAGAGCAACTCGAACAAATGAGGGAGCTTTATGGGTACGATAAACCAATCCATGAAGCTTACCTGATTTGGCTGGGTTTGATGCCGCGGGAACTTAATCGGCGGGATGTCGATTTTGTGGGTGATAAAATCGATCAAACAGTTCGTATGCGGGTGCCGGCCTTTCATGTGGCTGCGCTGGACTGGAATGGAGACGGTTTTGTGCAGGCAACTGAAGTGCCCGAGAGTGTGGCCGGTTATGTGAAATTTGATCAACTGGACACAAACCGAGATGGCCGGATTGACGGGTGGGAGGCGGAAGCCCAGTCGGCCTCCATTGAACGGGCTAGGGAACGGGTGTTGGTTCAGTTGATCGATGGCCGGCCACAAATCGTTAACGCTGATGAATTAATGGTCGATTGGAAAGTGCGGCAGGTGGAATCAGGAGAAGAAACGCCAAACGTTCCGCGTGCGGAGCTATACCGCACACGATATGCCGGAGTGCTGCAGGGTGATCTGGGTAAATCCTTCCGGCATGGGGAGCCAGTCTTGGATGTCATGTTGGAGCGTCTTCCGGTCTCTACATTCTACGGATTGCTGACGTTCTTTTTCACCTTTCTCGTATGTGTGCCGCTGGGCATTGCCAAGGCGATGAAGCACAACACTTGGTTTGATAATGGATCGTCGGTGTTCATTTTTATGGGTTACGCCGTTCCGGGCTATGTGTTGGGAGCCTTGATGATGGTGTTTCTGGCGGCGCGCTGGGAATGGTTTCCCACGGGCGGTTTTACCGGACCTAATTACGAGAGTACGCTGATCGAAAATGTCAGTGTGATGGCCGGAACCAGTGAATGGACTTCTGAACGGCACGGTCTTCGGGATGGGCAGGAGGTTTGGCTAGAAGGATCGGTGCCGGCGGCCGAGCCGGCCTTGGAGAAGGAGGCGGCCTATGTGGTGGCAGTTAGAAACGCCAGTGCTTTCGAGCTGCTGGCCGAATCAGGCGATAAACCTGTGACGCTGCAGGCCAATGCGGCGAAGGTGGAATTGCATCGCCATACAAGCCCGTCGGAACGGGCCTTGGATTTGGCGTGGCATGCGGTGTTGCCATTGTTCTGCTATCTTGTTGGCAGCTTTGCGTTTGTGACCATGCTTATGAAAAACCACCTCATGGACAACCTCTCATCAGATTACATGCGCACAGCCATCGCGAAAGGGGTGCCGTTTTCACAGGCTGTACGACGACATGCATTGCGAAATTCTTTGATTCCATTGGCGACCAACATCGGACATCAGATCACGTTGTTTGTAGCCGGCAGTTTTTTGATTGAAACCATATTTGATATCAATGGCTTTGGGCTGTTGGGGTTTAAGTCCGTCTTGGACCGTGATATTCCGGTGGTAATGGGAATCTTTTTATTGTCTGCCACCTTGATGCTCTTGGGCAATATCATCTCGGATATTCTGGTGGCCTTGGTGGATCCGCGGGTTCGATTCAACTGATGATCGAGGATAAAGCCAGTACTGCTTCCCTTGCGCGTCCTATTTGGGAGGTGGTCGTGTGGGTTCTGGTAGGGCTGATAGTAGGCTTTGCAGTCGGTGGATTATTTGGCGGTTTGCTGGGTGGGCTTTACGGACAATTTATTCTGACCAGCGCTGAGGCCGGAGCGGGGTTTATAAATGGAGTGAAACAAGGATTCCTGTATGTCGGGGCTGTGGGCACGTTGTTGGGAGGTGGATGGTGCGCCACTCTGCGGTTTAATCCACAGACGTTGCGCAAGCTAAAGCGGTTTTATGGGATCAAACGTGGATACTGGTCGCTGATCCTGTTAGCGGGCGCATTTTCAATTTCCTTGTTGGGCCAGTTTTTCGTCAATAACCGGGCTCTGGTTGTGATGCATGAAGGGCAGACCTATTTTCCGGCCCTCCCGTTTGCCGCATCACACACGGGCGTGGATTTTGGGATGGAGACGGATGCTGAGGGTCAGGAATACAGCTACGAAGTGAATTACCGTGAGTTAAAGGCGCACTTCCAGTCTGCCGGCAAAGGGACTGTGGTGATGCCGTTGGTGCCGTATAGTCCGGAGGAAACGCGACGGATAGGCGATGGTACGCAGCATCCGTCGCCGCCTAATTTCGAGGCGCGCCATTTTTTGGGAACGGATCCGATCGGGCAGGATATTTTTGCCCGCCTGTTTTACGGGTTTCGCATTACGCTGATTTTTGCGCTGATGTTTACCTTGGTTGTTTATCTCATCGGCGTGGTGATCGGCTGTCTGATGGGGTACTACGGGAGTTGGGTGGATTTGCTGGGGCAACGAGCCGTGGAGGTGTGGCAGAATATTCCGTTCCTTTACATGGTCATCATTGCGGTGGCGGCTATCAGTGACCTACCTTTTAAATTACCCGCATGGTTCAAGATTTTGGTACTACTGATCATCATGGTGCTTTTTAGCTGGACGAGCATGACGTATTACATGCGCACATCCATTCTGCGTGAAAAATCACGTGACTATGTAGCGGCCGCGCAGATGCTTGGCGCCAGCACTCCGCGCATTATCTTTAGTCACTTGCTGCCCAACACAATTTCTACGATAGTGACATTCATGCCATTCACTGTCGCCACTGCGATCATATCAATCACGGCACTGGATTACCTCGGGTTTGGTCTGCCGTCCGGTACGCCCAGTTGGGGACGCATGTTGCAACAAGGCGTGGCGAATCTGCATGCACCGTGGATCGTGTTGTCCGCCTTTACAGCTATGGTTATGGTGTTGACACTGGTGACGTTTATCGGCGAAGCCGTGCGGGAAGCGTTTGATCCCAAAAAATTTACAACCTACGAATAACATGAAAACAAAACTGACAGGATTCCTTCTGGCCGCCGCCTTGATTTGGGCGGCGGGGTGCAATCAAAAGCAGTTAAAGAAACCGGCCTCCACAGGCGACGACAAACCGGCGGCGGCTGCGGCGATGAGTGAAGATCATGTGCGGCAAATGGCGCAGGTTTTTGCGCAGGAATTTGCCGCGGAATTGAAGCGGCAAAACGTGACGTTGGCCAATGGAGGAACGGGTCAAACGGTGCCGGTTGTGCCCACGCCACCCGTGGGCCGCGCCGTGACGCTGAAGAGCGCGCCAGATGTGATGGAATTTTACGAGGCCAATCCCGACGGCTTCACAGTGGCCCAACCCGGCGATTTGCCGTCGGGACTGGAATGGGTGACGGGAGCTGAGTTGGAGGAGTTTGCCAGTCCCGAGGCCAAGCGAGGAGGCACATTCATGGAATACACGTCGGACTACCCGCGCACACTACGGTTTGTGGGGCCGGACGCCAATGGGGCATTTCGGAGTTATATGCTCGATTACAACGCGGTGTATCTGGTTATGCCGCACCCGAACGGCGATGGGTATTATCCTGGCCTAGCCAATGAATGGGCCTATGGGCCAGACGGGCGCACGGTGTTTTTCCGGCTCGATCCTGATGCGCGTTATTCGGATGGGCAGCCACTCAAAGTGACGGACTTCTTCTTTGGTCTCTACATGATGCGCAGTAAACACATTCAAGCGCCGTGGTATAATGACTATTTCAGTGGAGAGAAATTTGAAAACGTGACGATCTATGATGAGCACACGCTTTCGGTTCGTTTTTACAAGGCCAAGCCGGATGTTATTGAAAAGATCGCCGGCTTGCGGCCGGTGCCGGAACATTTTTATGGCGAGTTGGATGAACAATATGTGGAGGATTTTCAGTTCAAATTTGAACCGACATTGGGCGCTTATGAGGTGAAAGCAGATAATGTGAAGTCTGGCGAATCCGTTACGCTCACCCGCGTGCCTGGTTGGTGGGCCGACAAGAAGCGCTTTTTCCGTAACCGGTTTAACCCCGATGCTATTAAGGTGACCGTCGTTCGGGAACCCGCCAAAGTTTTTGAATTGTTCCTGAAAGGCGACCTCGACTGGCATGGTTTGGCTTTGCCGGAATATTGGTATGAGAAATTGCCGAACGACCACCAGCTTGTGACGAACGGGCATGTGGAAAAGATCCAATTTTACAACGATGTGCCTCGGCCGACTTGGGCGGTGCGGTTGAATTCAAACCATCCGGTCCTGTCAAATCAGGACGTCCGTGTGGGCATGAACTTTGCCTTGAATTTTTCTGCCGTCATTGAGAAATGTTTCCGCAATGACTACGAGCGGATGCGGACGGTGGCCGACGGCTACGGCCCGCGCAGTCATCCGGACCTCAAGGCTCGTAAGTTCTCCGTGGAAAAAGCCAAGGAGCATTTTGCTAAGGCCGGCTACACCGTGCTGGGGCCGGACGGCATCCTGCTAACAGTTGCTGGAAAACGATTGTCTTTTGTCTTCACGACGCCATATAAGCGGTTGGATGAAGCCGGTGTGATGACCGTTCTTAAGGAGGAAGCCAAGAAGGCTGGAGTGGAGCTGCAAGTGGAAGTGATGGAACGCACGGCGGCCTGGAAAAAAATCAGCGAGAAAAAACACGAGATGATGCTGGGCGCTCTGAATACCTCCGTGGAGATGTACCCTCGATTCTGGGAACCTTACCACTCGGATAACGCCTACAAGGAGGATAAAGCAGATCGTTACGATTCCAATGGAAAGCTCAAGCCGGGCCTGACGCCCAAGCCGGTAACCAACAGCTTTACCCTTATGGCCGATCACGAGATTGACGGTTTGATCGAACGCTATCGGGAAAGCGAAGATCTTAAGGAGATCACGCAATTGTCGCACGTGTTGATCCAGAAAATTCACGACCACGGGGCCTATGTGCCCGGTTGGGTGCGCCCGTGGTATCGCGTGGGCCAATGGCGTTGGGTGAAATATCCCAAGGGTTACAACGTTCGGGAGAGTCGCGAGCCGTTCGAATTCCACATTCACTGGATCGATTCGGATGAAAAGGCCCGTACGCTTAAGGCGATGGAGGATGGCGAAGCTTCTGGGGGCGCGTCCATTCGGGTGTTCGACAAGTACAAGCTCGATTAACGTGTCCGACGCCGCATCAGATAAAGTGCTGGAGGTGCGTAACCTCGTCACGGCGTTCGACACCGATGCCGGCCAATTGACCGCGGTGGATAGCGTGAGCTTTGATGTTAGGCGCGGTCGTACCTTGGGGATCGTGGGAGAAAGCGGTTGCGGCAAGAGCGTCACCGCCATGAGCATCATGCGTTTGCTGCCGCAGCCGATGGGGAAGATTCTTCAGGGCAACGTGCAGTTTAATGGGATGAACCTCGCTACTTTGCCACGAGATGACATGCGGTCTATTCGCGGGAACCGGATCAGCATGATTTTTCAGGAGCCAATGACGGCCCTGAATCCCGTGCATACTATTGGTAAACAAATCTGTGAAGTGCTCACCCAGCACAATGATCTCGATCCGGACGTTGCCTGGAATCGAGCGGTGGAGATCCTTGATAAGGTGGGCATTCCGTCGCCAGAAATTCGTGCCACCGAATATCCGCACCAATTGTCTGGAGGTATGCGGCAGCGCGTGGTGATCGCCATTGCATTGGCTTGTGGCCCTGAACTGGTCATTGCCGATGAGCCGACCACGGCACTCGATGTGACGATTCAGGCTCAGATTCTGGATTTGATGAAATCACTGCAGCGTGACCTTGGGATGTCCATTATCCTCATTACACATGATCTAGGTGTGATTGCCGAAACTTGTGATGAGGTGTGTGTTATGTACGCCGGGCGCGTGGTGGAGCGGGGAGATGCTGAGGAGTTATTTGCCAATCCTCGACACGCCTATACGCAGGGTTTGCTAGGTTCCATTCCGCGACTCGATGGGGTTCCAAAGTCGCGCCTCACTACTATCGATGGCATGGTGCCGGCCTTGAATGAACTTCGGCCCGGTTGCCGTTTCTGTCCTCGAAGTGAGAGGGATTATGAACCGCATCATCTAGAAGAAAGACCGGACTTTGTCGAAATTTCATCCGGTCATTGGGTGGAAGCTTGTCCGGTATGTACGTGATGGATGCGTCGACCCCTCTTATAAAAACGGAAGACCTCCGGATGCATTTTCCGGTTAAGGGCGGAGTATTTCGGCGTGCATTGGCTTCATGTAAGGCTGTGGACGGGGTGAGTCTATCTATAGAGCATGGAGAAACCCTCGGATTGGTTGGAGAGAGCGGTTGTGGTAAGAGTACGTTTGGTAAAACGATTGCACGACTTTATGAGCCTACTGAGGGAGCGATCCGTTTTGAGGGGGTTGATTTAGCCTCAATGTCACGAGGTCAGTTAAAACCT
>Ga0160423_10003687_pt1 | contig 12716 bp, 14 predicted proteins | sample CRUFie14St8metaG_FD_108191 | JGI IMG/M metagenome (GOLD analysis project Ga0160423, IMG submission 108191) | Marine microbial communities from the Costa Rica Dome - CRUD Field 142mm St8 metaG | ecosystem: Environmental > Aquatic > Marine > Oceanic > Photic zone | place: Costa Rica: the Eastern... | reverse complement strand
TTTAATAAAGAATTTAAATTAGGAAATGTAGATTATTTTGCAGATGCTCAATACAAAAGAAATCCTGATGGTACTTTAAAAACATCTTTTATAAAATCTGAAGAAAGAATAGTGCCATTAGATAAATCACCATATATAAAAACCTCTGATGGAGCAGCTAGAAAAGCAACAAAAGAAGAAGCAAATGACCCAACCATAACTAAATTTATACAACAAATACAAAAAGATACTCTTGACAAACAAATGAGTTATGATGAAACTCTTTATGCAATATCAAAAGCTAAGCAAGATATAATTAATTCATATGAAGATAAAGAGGAAGGTGAAATAGCTGCTAATGCTTTTGAGATAGGTGCAAAAAGTACTATAGATAGAGGTAAATTATACGAAGAAGAAGAAACATCAAAAGCAAGTATAGAAAAAGAATTAGATGAAGAAGAAGATTTAACAATATATTTACCAGGAACTACTCCTGCAAAATTAACTGATTCTGAAAAGAAAACAATAAATAGAGGATTAAGATTAAAAGATAAAGTTGAAAGCAAGGACCATAAAAGTTTATTAGCTACTCCTGAATTTATAGTAACTATGTCTAAACTATTAAATTCTGTAATGACATCACCAGATGAATCAACTGCAACAAGACTTATTAATAACGCTGATTATTTAGACCTTGAAAATAACCCAATAGACCCAGAGACAGTTATAAAATTAAAACAAGCTTTAAGAGAACAATACATATATAATAAAGCTAAAATGTTATCAAAAGACATTGGTTTAGGATATGCATTTGGAGCACTTGAAGAAGATGAAATAAAAAATTCAGATGCAGCACTAGGATTTGATGAATCTGTAGGCGGCTTAGATTATGGTCTATATAAAAGAATAAGTGACAAGTATAAAATTACAGAAAGCACTACAGAAAAAAACAATGTTGCAAGAGATTTACAGGCTTTTCATATATTATTTGATGAATATAATAATGTAAAATATGACACTACAGAAGAAGGTCTACAGAATAAATATAAATGGATAGAGTATTTAAGACAATTACAAACAAAGTATGCACCAAAAATAGATGCTTCTACGTCAATATCAAGTCAATCAGTAAGGTAAAAAAATGAGTATTAAACTATTAGATGAAATATTTCAAAATCCTAAGTCTTTCCAACCTACAAGGATAATAAAAGCTAGCGATATTGATATACAAACACCTATTGAAATAAAAAAAACTGTTTCTAAGCAAGAATTACCTACTGAAAAACAAGAACAAACTAGCAAATCTATGCAAATGTTAGATGATATTTTTAAATCAGAAGATAAATCTCCTAATTTAGTAATAGATGATAATGAATACTCTAATAAATCAGACGATACTATAGCTGTTACTTTGTTAGACTTTGCAAAAAAATGGGCTCCTGAATATGTTAAAGGTCCTGATGGTACTATTATTAAAGAAAATGACCCTGAAATATATGCAAATAATATGGTTCAAGATATTAAAAATAGGTTTAATGTTGACGATGTAAATATAGATTCTAATATATTTAATTTAAACAAAGACTATCTAATTAATGCAGTTGCCAATCAAGAAGGTTATTATAAAAGTGCAGAATGGAATATGCAAAGTCATAATAGACCTACAAATTTATCGCAAGAATGGAATAATCCAGGAATGTTAGAATTTAAAGGACAAGATGGTGCTACAGAATCTAGAGAAGTATTAAAAAAAGATGGTTCTATTAGATATCGTAAAGGAAGATTTGCTGTATTTGCAACAGAGGATGATGGTTTTAGAGCACTAGAAAAAGATATTATAGGCAAACAAGAATCAGCTTTTAATAAATTTATACTAGACCAACAAACTAGAATGGCATTAGAAAATTCTACATCTTATAATTTATTAGACTATCAAAATAAACAAAAAACTATTAACAATCAGTTAATACAACAATTTCCTACAGAATCTGACATAGAACAAGAAAAGCCAAGTTATTTAAATAGATTATTCTCTGCGACTTCAAGAGGAATAAGAACTTTTGGTAAAGTTAATATTCCTACTATACGCGGCTCAATACTTGAAATGGCAGGAGCTACTAAACCTAAGCCAAAAAGAATTATTACAACTGCTAGAGGTAATCGTATTGAGATTCCTGAAATAACTAGAGAAGAAGCTGATAAAAGAAATGAAAAAAGTGCAATGGTTCAAAGTGGAAGAGCTATCAGAAAAAAAGCTAGAGAAATATATGAAAATACTCCATCTTTACATAGTCCAAAAAATAAAAAAGAATTTGCATGGGGCAATGCATTAGATGCAGATATTTTAGGAGAGGCATTAGGTCAAGGAATACCAACTTTAGCGGCTAGTACAATACCAGGAATAGTTGCTACAGGATTAAGTGGTGGTAATCCTTTAGTAGGATATGCAGCAGTTATGAATACTGCATTTATTATTGAGTCAGGATTGTCATATGATGAAGCAGTTGAATATGGATTATCTCCTGATGAAGCAAGACTATCATCTTCATTAGTAGGACTTACAAATGCTTTCTTAGAACTTTTGCCTTTTGATTCTGCTTTAAAAAATCTAGGATTAAAAAGGTCATTTCAAAAAAGATTAATAAAAAATTATCTCAGCAAAAGAGCTGCTGCTCAAGCAGGAAAAGGTGCTTTAGAATTTGTACTAAAAGAGGCTATTACAGAGGCAGCTCAAGAGGTTACAAATGTAGCTAATGAAATTTATTATAAAGATAAAGATGATGAGCCTACTGTAGAAGAAGCTTTACAAAGAATAAATCAGGCATTTCATGCAGGAATTGTTGTGTCTCTTTTGCCTGGTGCAGCATCATCAATCGTTGGAACTAAAAAAACTATAGATGCAAGAAGAAATGTAATTAAGGCTATTGAAAAAGGACAATTAGAAAATATAAGCAAAGAAGAATTATCAAAAGCTATATTTAATATGACTAAAGAAGAAAGGCTTCAATTAGGTTTAACAAATGAATTTTTGCAAACTAAAATAACTAGAGAAGATTTAGAGAACGCTGCATCTGATTTGAAAAAAGAAAGAAGAGAAGAAAGAGGTCTTGATGAAGATTCTCCATCTGATATGACTAAAATTGGTAACAATTATGTAAGTAATGATGAAATCATAGATGAGGTAGCTAGTAGAGAAGCAAATGCCATAGAGAGTATTTTAGTTAATACAGATGAAAAAGCTTTAGACGATTTAGATGCTATTGATTTAGCAACGATAAGAAGAGATAATGAATTAGAAGTAGATGCAGATGCATACAATGGTCAATATGAAAATTTAGTTGGAAATGAATATAAAATAGCAGGTAAAAAATATAAAGTTTCTAAGAATACAGACAACAATACATATGAAATATCTCTTGTCAAAGATACAAAAGCAAAAGATGTTCCTAAAAAAACAAATCAGCAACAAATTGATTCTGTTAAAAAAGAGGTTCAGACAACTAGAGAGAAAAATGCAAAATCTAGCATAAAATCTTTTGAAGCAAATACTCCTAGTGTTAGGAATAAATCGATTGATAGAAAAGTAGTATCTGAGCTTCAAGATATATCAAAACAATTAAATTTGCCAATAGTTAAAAAAGGTAAAAACCTTAATAAGAATGAGCTTAGAAATCAAATCAAAGAATTTTTTGACAACAAAGAACAAGATGTTGCTCAAAAAAGACAAGATACTACTAAAAATGTAGACCCTGTAGTAAGCTTAGAGCAAGACTTAAACGATGATTCAAAGCGAAAAAGAATAATAGAAAATCCATCAATACAAAAGACTATTGCATATCCGATTGTAAAAAAATTAGCTGAAAAGTTAGGTATTCCTATTGCAGATACTCAGAAGACTACAGTTAAAATAGACGATAAGTTAAATGACGATGAAAATCTTATGTTACTTGTAGATATGAGAAATCAAAAAGGCGAAACTTTAAAAGGATATGACAAAATACCTACAAGCACAAAAGAATTCAAAGCTTTAGCAAACAAATTACAAAAATATATTACAGGTAATGAAGATAGCAATAACGACCAAGTTCTTGAAAATGTAGATATTGCAGAAGAAGTCATTAATGAGATGGAAATTATATTAAATAATAGAAATCAAAGCTTTGACATGAATAATAATTTTAATATTATAACAGAAAAAGTTACAAAAGACAAAAGAGTAGAATTATCTAAATCTGATTTACTAAAAAGAATATCAAATAAAATTGCACAAAATCAAAAAGAACAAGTAAAAAAACAAAAAGAACAACAGAGAATAGAAGATATAAAAGAATTTAAAGAATCACTACCAGGTGTATCAGCAGTAGATAAACGTACAAATCAAAATTGGAAAAAAGAATTAAAAAAATCACTTAAACAATTATTAGTTTCAAGAGAACAATTTAACAAAAAAGAAATAACAGAAAAAAATCTGATAGCTGCAGAAAATAATTTTACTAATTCAAAAAAAATAGCCAAAAAATTTGCAACTGCAAAAGAGATTAACAGTTTTATTAATAAAATTAAGAGTGATGTTAAAAAACCTAAAAAAGTTGAAAAAAAGAAAGTAACTTCTAAAGTTGAACAACCTAAAGCATACAATGAAATTAGATTTAAATCTACATATAAAGGCAAGTCTGAAGACCGAATACATCGCAAAAAAGACGATGGTAGTTGGGAATTTGAAGTTGTTAATGAAGAGGGTAATTTAGAATTTGTCCCAATAAAAAGCAAGGCTATCATAGCAAAAGCTAATAAAAAATTAAAAACTAAAGACAAAGATATAGAGGATGCTCAAAGAAGAGAAGATGCTGCAAAAGATGAAGAATATAAAAAAGATTTAGCCAAAGCATTGGGTGATTTATCAGAAATGTCAGGAGCTGTATTTATATTTCCAAGAAATGATACTAAGCTTAATATAGATAGAAAAATAAAAGCATTGTCAATAGTAGGAGCAGAGCTTATAAGTAGAGGTGTGAAAAGCTTAAAACAATTTACAAGTGAAATGATAAAAAGATATGACAACTCTATAAGAAGATATATTAAAAAAATATTTAAAGCTTCAAAAGAATACATAAAAAACTTTGCAAGAAGAAAAGAAATAGGCTTCCAAAGTGCAACAGAATCAAAAACTCAATACACAGAGCAAGAAAATAAAGAAATAAAATTACGTAATATATATAGAGATATTAAGAATACTACTCCTGAATTTGTTAAAAATGTACTTGGAGCTAAGTATTCGTTATTTTCTCCTTTCTTTTCAACAACTTTTCTTTTAAGGACAATGTCTAAGAATAGAGAATTAAAAAATATTTTAAAAAATTATGAGCTAAGAAAAAATATGCAAGTAAGAAAAGACCTTGATGCAATATCTCCTTTTTCTACAAAATATGAAAATTTATATAAAAAAGCATATAGAATATTTCCAGGCAATATAATAAAAATAAAAAATAATAAAATTTATAATGATTTGCAAAAACTTGATATGGCTTTAGCTAATGGAGATATGATATCAGCTTTAGAAATAGGTAAAAAATACAATATGGATAAAGAAATATTGCAATTAAGACCTGTTTTAAAAAATCTGTTTGACAGAATAGTAGAGTCAGGATATACATCTATGAATTATTCTATAAATTATTTCCCAAGAGTTGTTCATAATTATAAGAAGTTTAAAGAATTTACTATTGGTAAAGATAAAAACGAACAATCTTTCTTTGATGATATAGTAGCAGTTAAGGAAAGAAAATTAGGTCGTAAATTAACAGAAGATGAAAAGGCAGATACAATTAATAATGCCATAGCATATTCTAAAAAATTTAATAAAGTTTTAGATTTTTCTAAAAGACGTTCAATAGTAGAAGTAACAGAGGATATATTAGGTTTTTATGATAATTCAAATGTAGCATTGATAAAATATATTAACAGAGCCAATGATATAATAGCTAGACAACAATTCTTAGGAAAAGGTGTTGATGTATTTAATACAGGTGAAAAAATGAGAATATCTGTAGGTGAAGTTATTGCAAAGCTTATCAAAGAAAATAAAATAAAACCTGAAAATGAAGAAGCTGCTATAACAATATTTAATGATTATTTAAATAAAAAAGCTACAGGTAGAATTACATCGTCAATAAATACTATAACATATTCTATGCTTTTAGGGAGTTCTTTAACTGCATTTTTAGGTACGTTTAGTGAATTTGCAGTCAATGCAGTCGCTGCAAGATTAAATCCATTTAGATATGCTAAACAATATGCTATAGCAGGAACTAATATATTTGACGTATATAATAAAATAGGTTTAATGCAAGATAGAGTAACTATGAAAAAGTTAGGGATTGAAACTATTTCTAAAGATTTAAAGTCTTTAAAAGAAAATCCTACTTTATTATCAAGGTTAACTGGATTTCAACTATTAATAAATGGATTTAGTTATTTAGATAGAGTCAATAAAGAAGTTTTAGTTAATGCCTCTATAGATAGATTGCGGAAACAAGCTCAGAATTGGGGAGATATAGATACAGCAATGTTAGAAGGAAAGACCGCAACATCTCCTAAAGGATATATAAATAGAAAATTATTTGGAATTAAAAATAGAGGATTATTTGGGACACTAAAAGATTTTTCAAAAGGAGATTTGCCTGAAACAGCTCAGTCTTTACAAAAATATAAAATGAAATTGACTGATATATTTGAATCTAAGCAAGAAGTTAGTGAAGTTATAGAAGATTTAAAGTCAGGAAAGTTAACGCCTAATATTTTATATTTAGCAGAAAGTTTAGTGTTAGACAAACAACCATTGTCAAGCTCAGAAATGCCACCAATTTATAATAAGTATCCTAAACTTAGGGCTTTTTATGCATTAAATTCATGGACAATTAAACAAATATCAAGCATATTTGAAATGAGATTAGACAATATAGATACTGCTAAAAATAAATTTGAAAAAGCTGAGGCTAATGTTGCTATGGCTGGATATATAGCTATGCTATTAGCTGCACAAACATCAGGAACTATAGTAAGAGCATTGATAAATGGGGAAGAGCTAGACGAAGATTTGGTTACTGACGAAGTAACAAACAACTTATTATCAATGGTATTTTTAAGCAGATATAGTGTTCAAAGATATGTAAGAGAACAAGATGCAGGAGATGCGATAATAGATTTAATTGGACCTCCTGTGCTAGATATAGGGACAAATATAATTAAAGACATAGGATTGTATTATAGATGGTCTGACCAAAGTATAGCAGATAATGAAGAAAGTTTAAAATATGGGATTAGGTCTAAAAGATATATTCCTTTAATAGGGGCAGGTCTTTATACAGGATGGAGAGGATTAAAACATCATATTGAAATGATAGGCGAACAAGTGGGTTATGATTTTAGTGCTATAGTTGAAGGTGGAAGAGGATTTAAAATGAGACTAGAGTATGAAAAAAGAGAAATAGAAAAGAAAATGAAACCTGGCTCAATAGCCAAAGCTTTAAAAGGAGAAATGCCTGAAGAATTAACTACAAAAGAAATCTATAGGTATGCCTATGAAATAGTCCCTCAGCTAGAAGAGATAAAAGCTTTTGAAACTAAAAAAAGAATGGATTTATATCTAGATATTATTAGACAAAGAAAAGAAGAACTTAAAACAAAAAAATATACAGGCGATTTAAGAGACGAGAAACCTAATACAAATATAAAAGGTACAAATATAAAAGGAATACCTGAGGCTAAATAGACTCATTAGGCTCGGGTATCATTATCTGATGATACTCTGCACACCACCTAGTAATTCTTTCAAGGTATTCAGTAAAATCCTCAACAGATAGCTTAGTAGTAGATTGTACATTAAATCGTTGTTTAAAGTCTGAATGTATTTCATCTTTAGTCCATCCTCCATACGTTTCATCTTGCATAACAGTTCTTATAACAACACCCCAATAGTATTTATTTTGCCAATGAGTCCTTGATGAAACTTCTGTAACTGTAATATCAACTTCGCCAGGGATTGTCTTAATAAAATCAATAAAAGATTGTTTATTATGAAAGCTGAGTATCTGATTTTCTTTATCTACTCTAGCTCTAAATGATTTAGTCTTTAACAAAATACCTCCTTAATATTGTGTGTGCTTCCTTCCATAAGTTTATACGATATTTATCTTCAAACTTTTTAAAACCATAGGCATGTCTTTCTGTGTGATGAACCCTGCAGAGGGGGACACAAGAATAATCGAGGATGGTATTAGTTATTGTATCCCCTCTCCCTGCCAAACCTCTATGAGATAAATGGTCAGGGTCAACAGGAGTCTGTCCACACACAAGACAGGGTAAAGATTTTATTTTTTGAATGTAATCTTTAGTGTTTCTCAAATAATCTGTCTTTAGTGGTAAGTTGGTTCGTCATACATTACAAACTCTTCATTCTCATCTACTGGCTTTTTTGAAACACGAAGAGTAGGGTAAGAACCAGTTAGTATACCTTTTTTTATTTTTTTATCTATTAATTGAGTATCTAATACATACATAGGATTTTCATCTGTATCGTCTTTAGATATCGCAAGAGCCAATCTTCTGTCAGGAACATTTTTTCTAAAATTATTATATAAATCAAAAATAGATTTATAGGTAATATTTTGCATATTTACTAATGGCAGTTTATTAGCTATATTATTTATACTGCCTAATTCTGTTACTGCCAATAATTGACATTCACTATTCCATGGTATTTTTCTTCTTTGTCTTTTTTTGTATTTTTGTTTCATTTTTTTCTCCTTTATTTTATTTTTTTAATGTAGTCTTTGGTTTCCCTGATGTTTGTACCTCTTTATTTTTCTTTTCTATATGTTTAGACAAACCATCAAGGTCTCCTTTGTATTCAACATAATCATTTACAAGTTGAAATAGTTTACCTTGATAATCTTGCAGCTTGTGCAACTCCATCAAAAGATAATTCAATCTTTGTGTTATTTCTTTGTTGGTTATTTTAGTAGGTTTTGTTTTCATTTTTTATTTTTTCCTCTTTGATAAGCATAGAATATATCTCTAGAAAACATCTCGTAATACCACCATCCGTTATAAGCAGGTGGCAAAGCTTTAAACTTATTTAGTTCTTCTTGTCTTCTATTGTAAACCTTTTTAGTTTTATCATCGTTAGATTTTTTTCTACCACTATTTTCTCTCGATGGGAACTGAGCTAATTTAAGTTTCTTCTCTTCCATTACCCTCCTCTTTTTATCGTATTCCAATGTTTCTTACCAACCTCTCGCATAGCACATTTTTCACATACAATGTGTGTTGTCTTATAACCATCAGGATATAAGTGTTTAAATAGCATTTCCCATTCATAAGAGTGTCTAGGGATATGAGCACTACAGGTTTCACATGTAACATTTGTTTGACCTAAATACCTTACAACCACTTGTTTCTTTTACTCGTGGCTTTCTTAACTTTATTTTTAGAACCTTTAGGTCTTCCCCTTTTTCTTTTAGGCTTTGGTTTGTCTTTATATGTGTTTACCATTTCATCCCACGATTTTATTTGATTTTTTAAATCCTCACATTTCATTGCTTGATATTGTGCACGTTCTTTATATTTTAGTGCAAGATTAAACCACTCTGAAAACTCTTGAGCTTTAGCATTATTTACAGGTTTACCAAATATAATTGTATTTATATCTGCCACTATTTCTTGAAACTTTTCTAAATCAGTTTTCATTTTACCCTCCAAACTCTTTGAGTTTTTTTATCTATTGATTTAATTAAAAACAACTTTGTATAATGTAAATATTTATGATTTATATTTTCTTTTCTATCATTTTTAATTAATTGACCGATTGCATCACTCACCCAAACCTCAGCTGTTGAAAAAGTTCTGTTTTTAATTTTAATAGATTCTCCTTTTTTTAATATTGTCATTGCATTTACATGTGCTTTTTTATATTCCTTTATATTTTCCCATTCTGTTTTAGGTATAGGAATATTTTTTTCTATTTTAACTTCCATTTTATTCTCCTATTTAAAAGTGTGAGCAGGTAGTTGTGAGGTGTATAATATTGCTATACATTATTGGCGTTCATCGAAACGTACCTGCTCTAAGTTATATCCCTGCTATAGTCTTTGTGTCAGAAAGATAATATCTAGAGGTTACAATAATCCTTGCTATCCAAAAAACTATTGTGATTCTATCTACCATAACAGGGAATTTTATGTCGAGTATCAAAACAGGTCGAAAGGATGAGAGTGTTAAAAGTAAAAAAAATCTCTCAAAAGACCTAGGCTGCTCTCACGATAACAGCTCTCTACTCGACAATTATAAATTTAATCTTCCATCATTTGACATTAGTTTATACTCTGCAAATTTTTCTTTTCCTATATCTGTAATATCGTGCCCTTCTCCTCGAAGAGTGTGTATAATTGCACTCAATCTCATACCCATACCATTATTCAATGCTTCCAATGGTGTAAGTGTTCTACCTCTTTTTAGCCAATTTAGGACTCTTTGTTTTTGTGTCATCTTTATCTCCTTTTATTTTCCAATATTCTATCTCGGTTCTTGGTTTACTCGAGTATATCTTCTTTGCCTCTAATACACTTATAAAACAATCATCATTCCACAATATGCCTTGCAATGAATCCATAACAAACTTTGCCAGATTATCTATGTCTGGTTTTACAATATGTATGTTTGGAGAGTTGTCTTTTAATAAGTGTTTGAATTTGCCTGTTCTATAGTGAGCTTTAGGTCTAGGCATATAAAATGTCAAGGACAAAGAGATAGCTCCTTTAGATAGCTTTTTTAAGCTTAATTTAGATATTTCCTTTCTAAACTTTGTCTTCTCTTTAGAAGATGGGTCGTAATTTCTAATTCTACCCTTTTGAAATGTGTGCCGATGTCTTTTTTGCGAGACAGGTTTACCAAAAACTACGACATAACCATCTTCATTAGAGACTACTGTCTCTTCTTTGGAGGAGTGAAACATTTTATATTTTTTGTGCTTTCATCTATATCCCATCTATTGTTTCGTACGTTCCATACAATATTAAAATTCTTTTTAGGAACAAAATACTTATCAATAGGTATACCTTCGTTAACTCTTAAATAACTAAACTTTAAATACCACTTTGTACAAGAGGGACATATCTTTCTTGGCTTTCCATAAGTGGGAAAGTCTTCGTAATAATATATGCCTTTTTTTATCCTTGTATTAGGTTCGTATTTTTGCCAACACACATCACAATATTTGCAATAAAATATAATATGAGGTGCTGCAGGCAATTTAAAGTCCTAATCTATCGCTCACCTTGTTTACTTTAGTGTCTAACTCTGATAATTTATCATAAACATCTTGAAAAGCTTCGTGCACATTTTCTGCCATAGTATTTAAAGCTTGTGATATGTCTTCGATTTGTTTACAACAATCTTTTTCTACAGGTTTTTCTTTTGATTTATTTTTTTTATCTGACATTATATTTTCTCCATATCTATCCTGTCAATCTTTGGAACGAGAGAATTGTATCTCTGTACAACATTGTATACTAATTTTTCAGTAATAATTGTTCTATACAAGCCAAACTTAGATGCTTTGCCCATATTTTTGAGGTAATAGTCTATCATATCTGTATAAACAGACACTATAGTATCGTGTGTATTAGGATGCAAAATTATTATCTATTCTATTTATTTCTTTGAGTGTTTGAATTGCAATATTTATTTGTCCACTTTCAATTATAGCTTTCAATCCTTGAATAGCTACGTCGCATTGTGCATTTCTTTTTTTCATTTTTTTTATCATAGATTCATAATCTTCAATTATTTTTCTATCAGTTATCATAACCTCTTATCTTTTTTTGTTATCAATGTATGCTTATTATCCTTTACTATCCCTGCTATCCTGCTCTTAATCCTAGCATCATCGTATGGTAATTTACCAATACTTAGATTAGATGTAAAACTCAAATATAACATATTCTCATATCTGTAATTTACCATATTTGACAACAATTCCAAGGACATATCAGATTTTATCTCACCTGCTACGTCATCTACAATCAATTTTCTCTTCGTTTGAAGTTCTAAAATTATAGATTCCTTGTCCTTGAATGATGCATTTTTATACCTTGAACAGATTTCAGGGAAATAAATAACTACAGGCTCTCCTACTCCCTTGTTTATACATTCAATCATATATGCATAAACATAATGTGTCTTTCCTCTACCTGGTTCTCCGTGCAGGTAAAATGATTTGCTTGGGTCTATAGGTATAGACTTGTCAAGCTTGGAGTTTAGATACATTCTTGGCACTACGTTAGCTACTTTTTCATTTATCCTTCTTGTCTTTTCCTTTTCAAGCCATACTCTATATTCTTCATCACTTACAACAGAGTCTTTCATTCTATCCTCAAAAGATTTTATAACATCTTTTAATGTTTGACCTCTAGAGTTCTGCATATTCATCTCCTGCTTTTATAGCTGTATAACCTTTGGTTGATTGATTCTCCTGCACCCTCCTATTCCAATTACCACTAGCACTCTTCCAATTTTTCATTGGACTCTTGCCTACTTTCCAACCTTTAGACTCATAAAAGTCAAAGAACTTTTCTGCTTCATAGTTCGCATTGTGATAGTTTCTTTCCACAAAATAATGTTTACATTCATCTAATGTAGGTTTTTTAAAACTTGTGCTTTTAACTTTAACCTTATCTTTA
>Ga0160423_10003685_pt1 | contig 12719 bp, 12 predicted proteins | sample CRUFie14St8metaG_FD_108191 | JGI IMG/M metagenome (GOLD analysis project Ga0160423, IMG submission 108191) | Marine microbial communities from the Costa Rica Dome - CRUD Field 142mm St8 metaG | ecosystem: Environmental > Aquatic > Marine > Oceanic > Photic zone | place: Costa Rica: the Eastern... | reverse complement strand
TCATTTTTTATTGGAAGTTGATACTGATAGATATTCAGCTGAAAGACTTTCCTCTGAAGGAGCTTCATTTGTAGAAGAATTCACGAAGAGGAACATTAATTCAAACTATACCAGCACCGACAACCAAATAGATATTAATTTCAAGGACTTTGAAGATCTTTCCATGGCAAGAGATTATCTAGACCAGAATAATTTCACTACATCTGGCTCAAAATATAATATTTTACAAAATAACAATAGCCTCGAACTTCAATATACCGATAACTATCTATCGGAAATTGTTGATTATGCAGTTGAGCAAAATCTGGTTGCTCTTAGAAATAGAGTTAATGAATTAGGGGTATCTGAACCGATAGTTCAACGAGAAGGTAAAGGTAGAATTGTCGTTGAACTGCCAGGAGTACAAGATTCAGCTTCCGCCAAAAAAATTATAGGTAAAACCGCAAATTTAGAGTTTAGATTAGAAGCAAGACCAACTGACTCATTCTTAAGAAAAGAAAAATTTAATTTTAAAAACTCTCAGGCTAGGACCGCCTTTCTAGAAAAAGTAATTGTTATTACTGGTGATAACGTCACTAATGCTCAAAGCAGTTTTGACGAAAGTGGAAGGCCTCAAGTAAACATAAATCTTGATATAGATGGCGGTAGATCAATTCAAAATGCCACTAAAGATAATATTGGAAGACGATTAGGAGTTGTTCTTGTAGAAGAAAAGACAAAAACATTTTTTGATGAAGAAGATAACGTAATACAGGAAACGTACACCGAAAAAAATATTATCAGTAATGCAACTATACAGGCTGTTTTAGGTACTTCATTTAGAATTACGGGCCTTTCAACAAGTTATGAAGCAAGTGAGCTTGCTCTATTACTTAGAGCTGGTGCTCTTGCTGCTCCAATGAAATTTGTTGAGGAACAAACTATTGGGCCAACACTAGGCCAGGAGAATATAGATAAAGGTCTTAATTCAGTAATTGTTGGATTTATTTTGGTATTTATATTCATGCTCATAAGGTATAGGTTATTTGGACTATCAGCGAATGTTGCTCTAATTTCTAATTTGGTCTTAGTAACAGCAATAATGTCATTAGTTGGAGCTACATTAACACTTCCAGGAATAGCTGGAATTGTTTTAACAGTGGGTATGGCAGTAGATGCAAATGTACTTATCTTTGCTCGAATATCAGAAGAGCTTAAAGCTAACATCGAAGTTCAACAAGCAATTAAAAATGGTTTTGCAAAAGCATTTAGCACTATTATTGATGCAAATATCACAACTTTATTAGTCGCAGTCATCCTCTATTCTATTGGGACAGGTCCTATTAAAGGTTTTGCAGTAACCTTAAGTATAGGAATTATTACATCTGTGTTTACAGCAATTTTTGTTACAAGATCATTAGTCAATTTCATATATGGTTATAGACATGTAAAGGAGTTAAAAGTCTAATGAATATACCTTTCATCAAGCTCAATAGATTCGGCATAATGCTCTCAAGTGGGCTAATACTTATTACATTATTGTCACTCTTAACTAAAGGTTTAAATTTAGGCCTAGATTTTACTGGTGGCGTATCGATAGAGATGAAATATGAGCAGAAAGCAGATCTGGAAAAGATTAGAGGCAGTATTTCAAAAATAGAAAATGCTAATTTTGTAGTTTTAAATTTTGGTAGTGATAACAATGTCTTAATTAAATTTCAAAGTGATGAAGAATTAAGTATCAATGCTCAAACTGTTATTGATCAACTTAATGAGGATAACTATTTAGGCGAAGTTGTTAAATCAGAAACTATATTTCCACAAATCGGAGAAGAATTAAGAGACCAAGGGGGTATAGCAATTCTAGTAGCTATGCTGGTAATCCTTGTATATATTATTTTTAGATTTCAAATTAAATTTGGTTATGGTGCTATAGCAGCTCTATTTCATGACGTTTTAATTATTCTAGGAATATTCTCAGTCTTTGGTTTAACTTTTGATTTATCGGTATTAGCTGCTTTGTTGGCTGTGGTAGGTTACTCGCTAAATGACTCTATAGTTGTATCAGATAGGATTAGAGAGAATTTTCTTGATGTAAATAAAAAAGGCAGTTCTGAAGTTTTACTTAATGACTCCTTAAATCAGGTCTTTGCTAGGACAATTATTACTTCTTTTACAACCTTGTTAGTCTTGGTTGCTTTACTCATAGCCGGTGGAGAAGCATTAAAAAACTTCAGTTTAGCGTTAGCAGTTGGAGTAGTTGTTGGATCATATTCATCTATATTTATTGTGGTAAGAGTGCTTATACTCACTGGATTGTCCAAGAAAGATATGGAAAAACCTAAAAATGAACCTGAAGAGTCTTACTCTTTAGATTGATAGCCTGCTTTTACGCATTTAGATAAATCTTTAAAACATTTAGGTGTGGAAACAATCATATGGTCAGACACGAATGTATCTGGAGTTCCAGTAAAATCTGATATTAAACAGCCAGCAGTTTGGGCTATATAAAGAGCGGCCAACCTGTCCCATAATTTTAATCCATGTCCCCAAAAGCCATCTAATCTTCCAGCTGCACAATATGCAATATCTAAAGACGTGCAGCCTGAGCGTCTAACAGTAACATCAAAATCATTAAGCAATTTATATGTTTCTAGTGGTTTATAAATATAATTTTGTTCACTATTAGAGTGACCTGTAGAGCTAAGTAAAGAATTATTTAAAGTTGATTTATTGCTAGCTCTTATACGTTTATTGTTTAGTAAAGAACCAGTATCTTCTCCTGCACAAAATACATCATTTCTTACTGGATCAATAATCACAGCACATATTACTTTTCCTTCTTTAATACAGGCAAGAGATAATGCGTAATGGGGATATTGATAAATAAAATTTCTCGTTCCATCTATCGGATCAATGACCCAAGAGCATTCTTTGTCTTCAATACCTTCTGTTCCTGATTCTTCACCAAAATAACCGAAATCAGGATAATATTTTTGTAAATTCTCAAATACCTTTGCCTCTACGTATTGATCAAGGTTTGTTGTAAAGTCATTTTCTCCTTTCTTTATGACTTTAAGATTATCAATTCTCTTACTAAATTGTATTATTTCATTTGCACCTTCGTATGCAGCATTTAGGGCTCTATTAAGAATCGGAGGTAAAGACATAGACAATATATTATGAGTTTAAATAAACAAGTCAAAATAATTCTTATAGAAACAACCAATTCTGGAAACATTGGTTCTGTACTTCGAGCAATGAAAACAATGGAATTTACAAATTTATGCTTGGTTAATCCTAAGGAATTTCCTTCAGAGCAGGTAGAAACATTTGCTGCTAACGCAAAAGACTTAATAGAAAAAGTTGAAGTTGTAGACTCTCTTGATCAAGCATTAGAAGGAGTCAATTTTGTTATTGGCACATCATCAAGAATGAGAAAAGTTCCTTGGCCTAATGAGTCACTTGATTCAGTATCAACCAAAATTATAGCTGAAGCCAAAAAGGATCATAAAATAGCGCTTTTGTTTGGTCGAGAAGATCGTGGACTTACAAATGAAGAATTACAGAGATGTAATTTACATGTTCATATTAAAGCTAATAAGGATTATCCAGTTTTAAATATTGCAATGGCCGTACAAGTTGTTTGTTATCAACTCTACATAGATTCATTTCAAGACAAACATGTTGTTGATAATGCTTATTGGGATGTACCAACCGCACAAAGTAACCACGTAGATAGGTTGATAAATCACTTTATTGATGTTGCAGAAAAACTTGAAGTATTTAATAAAGGAAATCCTCGTCAAATCGGCGCTAGAATTAAACGATTATTTACTAGAGTCGGTTTAGATGAAATGGAGGTAAATTTTCTAAGAGGATTCCTAGGAGCAGTAGAAAAGAAACTTAAAAATAAATAACTTTAAAATTTAAAATTTGTAACTATAATTACCGAATGTGTCCCCATCGTCTAGAGGCCTAGGACACCGGGTTTTCATCCCGGCAACAGGGGTTCGAATCCCCTTGGGGATGCCATTTTTCCTAACTTGGCATCTTGACACATAAAAGTCATAAACTTCATATAGAATCTTATTAAGGAGTATTTATGAAATATCTTTTAATTACATTACTTACTTTTTCATTTATGTCTTTTTCGCAAGAAGAAGAAACAAGAGAAGCTGCACCTGGTGTAATAGAATTAACTGTCATTAAAGTTAAAACTAATTACATGCAAGATTATTTGGATGGTCTAGAACTTACTTGGGTTGCATCAAATAAAATCCTAAAAGAAATGGGAAGAATTGATGACTATAGTGTGCATGTTAGCAACAATAGCCATGTATATCTCTCCGTAGCTTATCCAAGCTATGCAGCTATGGATCCTGCATCTGAAGAAGAGCAAGCAATGTTCCAAGAAAAATTTAGAAAAATCATTTCTGAACAAGATCAAACAGCACGTGCTCAAGGATATGAAGATATTCGTGAGATTATTCGTGTAGAGATGATCAACAGAATAGATTTTAAATAATATTTTTAGTGCGGCTCAGCCGCACTTTTTTATGGATATCATAGTAATACCCATCATTTACTACACTCTTTTTGGGTTTCTAATTATTTTCTCTCAAATAAACAATTTAGGATTGGTTATAAAATTAACAGAAAGTAGAAATATTTTTATTTTATATATCTTTGTTGAACTTTTTATTTCGGCTTTATTAGTTATATATTCAATAATTGCTGTTAATTATGCATTGGTTTTTTTAGGAGCAATGATATTTATTTTTTCAGCATATTCACTTGTAAAGCAAGATGATTACATTGATCAGATAAAATTAATTGGCGATCAGTACGATTATATAGCAGGGTTTACCTGTTTTTTCTTGGCTGCAATAATTTATTTTTTGGATATTAGTTACTCAGCTTAACTATAATTCGTATTCACGATATTCATGAGCTTGTCTAACCAGCTCGTCTTTATATTGCTTCATATTTAAACAACAAGTTGTAAATGTAAGGAATTTAATTTCTCCTTTCGTTAAAACATAATATCCATCTATATTAAGAGCCACCATTTTTGCTTCAGGATCTTTTATATCTAATTGTGCATTTAGTGTAGAGACTATCGAGTTTGAATGGTCTTCATTCATATGATCAATTATTGAATCCTCTCTTTCTAACCACTTAGGTGAATGTTTTATCCAATTGGCTGTTTTAAGCCAAGCTATCTGACCAAAACCACCTATCCATCTAGCTTGATTAATTTCTAATTTATAGAAACTGAAGTCATGCATTTTATGGTAATTAACACTATGTGGTAAAAAGAGAGAGAATCTTTTTTTACAATCATCTTGATTATCAGCAAGTTTAAGATCACCCAGTAAAGTCAGTCTTTGGCTATCTTGTTGGTCGCCTTTTTTATTTAGATTGTAAATTGTGAGTGATGCTTTTGAATCATTTTTTAGATTCTTAGTGTGTTGAGCTAGGTCGCTAGCATAGATTATGATTGATCTATCCCTATCAGTAGTAAAGGTGGTGAAACTGCCGAATGGATAACCATCAAATTTCTTTGAAATGGTAGATAAAACCCCTTCATTTGCTTCTCTAAGAAGTTTAGCTGCATGAAGCTCATATACATCTTTCATTAGAAATAACTTACCTTCATTGTTTCTTTATCAACTGACATATCTAAATTATAGATTCGTTTTAATAATGATGGGTCTAATACATTAATAGGTGTATCTACTTTAACAAGACTACCATCGGACATTAAAGCTATTCTATTGGAATACTTAGCTGCAAGATTTAAATCATGCATAATCAGAAATACACCAACACCTTCATTAGCCTTCATTTTTATAATCTCCATCAATTTTATTTCATAAAATAAATCAAGGTTTGCTGTAGGCTCATCTAAGAGCATAAAGATTGGATCTTTTGAGTTTGAAGGCCTCCATAGCTGAAGGAGTGTTCTTGCAAAATGAACTCTTCTCTGTTCGCCACCAGACAATCTATTAAATTTCCTCTCTAATAAATTCTCTAGATCACATAAGCTTGATATTTCCTTTACTGCCTTATTGAAATCATCGGAATACGATGAAATCCCTTTTTCTATCCAACCCATTTCTATAATTTCCTTTACTGAGAAATCAAAAACAATCTGTTGAGCTTGAGACATGACTCCTCTATAAAAAGATCTATCAACAATATCTAAGTCTTTAAGATTGTGTTTTTCATAACGCACATAACCATTTGTTGGTTCAAGATCACCAGTCATAATATTAAGAAGCGTAGATTTACCTGCTCCATTTGGACCAACTAAAGACAATACCTCACCATTTTTAATTTCCAGTGATACATCATTTAAAATAATTAAGTCGTTCACTTGATAAGATATATTGCTTAATTTTATGGTCATGTTTTTCTTATCCTAAATATAAGCCATAAAAAGAAAGGAGCCCCTATAGCACTAGTTAGTAAACCTACAGGCAATTCTGCAGGTTGTATTAATGTCCTTGAAAGCAAATCTGCAACAATCATTATAGTTGCTCCAAATAATGCAGATGCTGGCAATAAATAATTATGATTTACACCTCCTAGTAATCTCATAAGGTGTGGAACAACTAATCCAACGAAACCTATCATTCCTGATAAAGAAACACTGATGCCTACTACTATTGCTGAACTTATAATTACTCTAAATTTAAGACTTTTGACATCAACTCCTAGTCTATATGCTTCAGGCTCACCCAATTGAAGTAGATCTAATTGTCTCGAATAAGGTATAAGTAAAAAAATTGTGATTAAAATTACTATTATTGCTGGTAAAACTAGTGTCCAGTTTGCTGCACCAAAACTTCCCATTGTCCAAAAAGTTAATCCCCTTAGTTCAGAATCTGAACTTATAAAAGTTAATATTCCAATCCCTACAGAAGCTAAAGCATTTACAGCAATGCCAACTAGTAGCATGTATGTAACACCCTGATAACCAAATCCTTTTGTAAACAAATAAAGTAAATAGATAACTAAAGCAGCCCCCATTATTGCCGAAAGAGGTAATATAAACGGACCAAAAATATAATCAGGGATAAAAGACGAACCTAATACTATTACTACCGATGCTCCAAGTGCTGCTCCTGCAGATACTCCAATTAAGCCTGGATCTGCCAAAGGATTACGAAATAAACCTTGTAAAGATGCACCTGAAATACCTAAACTTGCACCTACAATGCCAGCCAATAACACTCGAGGAAGTCTAATTTGTTCTAATACTTTATTTTCTAATATTGAAGAAGTTTGAAGTAGGTAATCAAAAATTGAGACATTAAAACTTCCAAGCGATGTAGCTACTAATAAACTAAGCAGACTTACCAATAAACATACCCCCAAAATAATTATTTGGTTCTTGGTTATGAATCTAAAAAAGGCTGATTTAATCAAAATTATTTTATTGATTGTAATTTTTTAGCAACATTATTTGCAACGTCAATTGTTCTTGGACCAAAACCTAACAATGACATACCATCTATTGCCATTAAATTATTGTTAAGAGCTGCATTAGTAAAAGATAAAGAAGGGTGTTTTGCAAGTTCATCTAAAGTTCCAAAATTTGCTAAGCCTCTATTAGTGATGATTATTAGATCAGGATTAGCAACCAAAATAGATTCTGCACTAACAGGTTTCCAGCCATCAAAGCTATTCATAATATTTATTCCACCTGTCATTTCAATAAAACCATTACCAGAGGTATTTAACCCTGCAATAGTTGGGGAAGTGCCGTCCATGCCGAGTATAATCATCACTTTTAGATTATTTGGTTGATTTTTTTCACTTAGTCTCTGTAGATTATTTATTTTGTCTTTGAGTTTTAGGTCTATTATCGAACGACTTTTGTCTTGAATGTCTAAGATGGAAGCTATGCAAGAAATTTTATTTTTGATAGTTTGCAAAGTGTAATTTTCTTCAATTACTCTTAAATCTACTCCTGTACTTTCGATCTGATCTACTACTAAACTAGGCCCCATGTCTTCTTCACCCAAAATTAATGTTGGGTTCAACGATAGTACACCTTCTGTAGATAGGGCTCTAACATATCCAATAGAGGGTAGTGTAGTTGCCTGAGCTGGATAATTCGAGGTTATATCAACAGCTACTAAATTTTTTTGTTCTTCTAAAAAGAACACTATTTCAGTTAAAGACCCTCCAGCGACAATAATCCTAGATTTATCTTTTGCTAATGAGCAATCAGCTTGCTGCAGCGCGCTAAACGTTAAAAAAAATATAAGACAAAATCGCATAAATCAAATTGTATTTGATAAATTTGTAAATGTGAATGATAATGATTCTCATTTACAAACAAAAATAAGGAAAAATGAATAATTATTTAAAAATTTTACTAACGTTACTAACAATCTTCATAACTTCAGACATTTATGGACAAGAAGATGATAGTGTGGAAGAAGTTGTTGTTATTTCTTCAAAGACACCGGTGCCACTTAGTGAAGTGGTTGGGTCTGTTACTTTAATAACTCAGGACGATCTAGAAAATAGATTAGTGGCTGATTTGGGAGATGTTCTCCAAAATTCTGTGGGCATTTCAGTCCCTAGGAATTCACAATATGGACGTTATTACAATGAAGGAATATCTATTAGAGGTCTTGGGGGTTCAAAAGTAAACATTTTTGTAGATGGCGTCAGAGTGTCAGATGCATATGCTGGTTATGGGCGAGATGTTGTAGATGTAGACTTGCTTAAGAGAGTAGAAGTTCTGAAAGGACCAACATCAGCACTATATGGTTCTGATGGTCTTGCTGGCGCAGTTTCATTCATAACAAAAGATGCTAGTGATTATGTTGATAATGGCACACATTTTACCGGTAGATATGCCTACAACGGTGACTCTGATCAAACAAAAATTTCTATGCTTTCTGCTTTCTCTGGACAAAGACTTGAAGGTTTAATGCAGGTTGTCACTAGAGAGGCTTCAGAAGTTTCGCTTCATGATGATGCTATGCAGGATCCAAACCCAGTTAGAAGTGAAGGACAAAGTGTTCTAATGAAACTTAAGTATGACCTCAACGATTTATTGGATGTAACTTTTGTTATAGATCATCAAGAGTGGAACAGTGATATAACGGTTAATACTGATATTGGTTCTGCTTTTTATCCAGGCATTTCAACGTTATCTACAACTTCAGCATCTGTTGGACAAGATGAAGGCTCTAGAGACAGAATTGGTGTAAAGATAGATATAAATAGTGGAAATGAACTATTTGATAATGGAACACTTAATTTCTATTCTCAGAATACAGATCAACAACAGATAACTAATAAATCAGTTGCTGATATGGTTTTTGGTCAATTCGGTCCAATGGGACCTCCATCAATAGGTGCTTTATTTAGGGACTATCAATTTAATCAATCTGTATCGGGTATGTCTATTGAGATGTTTAAAAGCCTTATGACGGGTAACTTAGCTCACAATATAGTTTATGGATATGAAGCTGAAACTTTAGAAACAGAACGTTTAAGAATTAGTACTTTAACGAACGTATTTACTGGTGTTGTGTCTACTAATATTTATGGTACTCAGTACCCTAACAAGACACTTCCCAATACTGATACTACAAGAACTGGACTTTATATAAATGACAGAATAACTCTTGATGAGCATACTGTTCTATCCATGGGCATTAGATACGATACTTATGAGCTTGAGCCAAAAGATGATGTGTTATCAGCAGTTAATAGAGCACCAGGTTATCCATTAGCAGAAGTTGATGAGCAAGAAATGTCGGCTAAGTTGGGCCTACTAACTGATCTTGGAAACAATTTAAGCATGTTTGTTCAATATGCAGAAGGCTTTAAGGCTCCAGATTATGATGCTGCAAATTTAAGTTTTAATAATCTAGCTTATGGCTATGGCATCGTTCCTAACGCAAATTTACGTCCAGAAACTAGTACTGGTAAAGAAGTTGGTTTCAGACGAGTAATGGAAGACAGATCATGGTCTATTACAAGATTTTCTAATAGTTATGATGATTTTATTGACTCTGTATCAGTGGGATACGATTTTATAAATAGCATTGCACTACTTACCTCAGCAAATCTAAATGACGTTGAAATAGATGGTATGGAAATCAGCTTTGCAAGAAAGATTAATGATAATTTAGATTTTTCTTTGGATATGATAAGAACATCTGGTAAGACAGATGGTGCACCATTATCATCCTTAGATCCTGATGAATCTATTGTTGGGCTTAAACATAAGTCTAATGATGGTAAATTATCTACAAATTTCTTTATTACATTTGTTGATGCAAGTTTTGATGGTTTCACATCTGGATGTGGAAGGGGAGGCGGAGCTTGCGTCACATTACCTGATAGAGAAATATTTGACTTGTATAGTACTTATGAAGTGAATGACCATTTGCAACTAAATTTAGCACTCAAAAACCTTTCAGACCAAAAATATTGGAATTGGTCTACTGTTAATGGTTTTGCAGCTGATCAAGCTAATTTAGATTTATGGTTGGAACCAGGTCGAAATATAAGCGCTTCTGTAAAAATATCATTTTGATTTAAAAACTAGGGGCAACAACCCCTAGTTTTTTCTTTTCTACATTGTTGTTTGGTAAATTTAATCTATATTTAGATTTATCAAATAATAATGTTTAGAAATACAGTCATTTTAATACTAATACTATTAGCAATTTTCTCAGGTTATATCCTTACATTTTATAAATCAGGTCTTAATACGCTTAGAACAAATCCAAATTTAGAAACTATTAAATATGAGCTTATTGAAGAGGATTTAACGGTCAAAAAAAACTATTTTACATGGATTGGTCAAGCGACAGTTTTGCTTGATATCAACGATACTACAATATTATTTGATCCTATTTTTAGTGAAAGGGCCTCACCATTTAAAAGTATAGGGCCTCAAAGAAAAATTCCACCTGCCATAAATATAAATGCTTTACCGCCTATAGATTTTATTTTTATTTCACACAATCATTACGATCATCTTGATTTAGACTCACTAAAATCAATACAGGGGATGTATCCAGATGTAACGATCAATGTACCAAAAGGAGATCTAAAGCTTCTCGAGAAAGCAGGTCTTGTGAATATAAATGAACTAGATTGGTGGGAGAAGATCGAATTTTCAAATTTTGTAGCTACATTTGTTCCAACGAAACATTGGTCAGCTAGAGGTTTGTTCGATAGAAAAAGAAGTCTTTGGGGAGGATGGGCCATAAAAACAAAACAAATAAATGTTCTGCACATTGGTGATACAGCATATGAAGAATTTTTTCAAAGCTATAGCCAAAAGTTAGGTTCTATAGACCTTACATTCATGCCTATAGGTTCATACTATCCAAGAGATATAGAAGCTGAACACCACGTTGACCCCTATGAAGCAATAAAATTAGTTCGAGATTTAGAATCTAAATACACATATGGAATTCATTGGGGAGGGGTATTTTTTAGCCAAGAACCTACATATGAACCACAAGAAATTATTCAGAAAGAGATGCAAAAAGATCCAAATTTAAATTTTCATACATCTATTCCTGGAATAATCTTTGAACTACCTTAATTGAGAATGATTCTCATTTAAGTTATTATCGTTAACCTTATGAAAACATTTAAACAGATAATTACCACAATTTCTTTCCTCCTAGTTATAACAGGCTGTATGCCAGTAAATGAAGTAAATATTTATACATCACGACACTACGATGCCGATGATATTCTTTACGCTGAATTTACAAAAAAAACCGGTATAAAGGTAAACATAATTTCAGGCTCAGGTGGAGCTTTAATGGAGAGATTAAAGGCAGAAGGTGAAAATTCTCCAGGCGATGTATTTTTTACTGTAGATGCTGGCAATCTTGCCAATTTCCAAAAACAAGGTTTTTTACAATCAATAGAATCTCAGACTATAAAGAATTTAGTTCCAAAAGAATTAAGAGGTACCAACGATGAGTGGGTAGCAGTAGCTAAAAGAGCTAGAGTTATTTTCTATAATCCTGAATCTGTTTCAGAGGACGAAGTAACTAATATTTCCTATGAAGATCTAGCTAACTCTAATTGGAAAGACAGAATTGTAGTTAGAAGTTCTTCCAATATGTATAACCAGTCACTTGTAGCTTCATTGATTTCAAATTTAGGTGAAGAAAGCACAGAAATATGGGCTAGAGGGCTTGTAAATAATTTTGCAAGAACACCGCAAGGTAATGATAGAGCTCAACTTATGGCAGTAGCAAATGGACAGGCTGATATAGCCATAGCAAATACATACTACATAGGAATTATGCTGTCTGGTAAAGGTGGTGAAGAACAAAAGCAAGCAGCCACAAAATTAAAAATAGCATTTCCTAATCAAGATAATAGAGGAGCACACGTAAACATCAGTGGCGGAGGGATTCTCAAATATTCACCTAATAAAGAAAATGCTGAAAAATTTCTAGAATTTTTATTATCAGAAGAAGCTCAAAAACACATTGTTAATAATACTTTTGAATATCCAGTTTTAGAGGGTGTAGAGCCTCATGAAGTAATCGCTCAATTTGGCTCTTTTAAAATGGATAAAACATCAGTAGCAGATTTTGGCAAATTCAATCCAGAAGCTGTAAAACTTATGGATAGAGCTGGCTGGAAATAATAATTACAGTATCTATTTGTTAATATTGGTAATTAATTACTACCATGGCCAATAATTTAAAGGTTAATTCATT
>Ga0160423_10003683_pt1 | contig 12721 bp, 14 predicted proteins | sample CRUFie14St8metaG_FD_108191 | JGI IMG/M metagenome (GOLD analysis project Ga0160423, IMG submission 108191) | Marine microbial communities from the Costa Rica Dome - CRUD Field 142mm St8 metaG | ecosystem: Environmental > Aquatic > Marine > Oceanic > Photic zone | place: Costa Rica: the Eastern... | reverse complement strand
TGAACAAGGTCGGCTTCTATTTCTCGCGACATCCAATGAGCCTCACTGCGAGCGAGATGCTCTTGCATCCGTGAGCGCACAGCGCGTTCCATCGCTGTTTCAGGCTCATTGGATTCTTGTTGAGGCGTTGTATCGTCCTCCACGAGTGGAGGAATTTTCGACAGTCTTCGACTGTTCACGTATGGCCGTGTGGCCTACCAAAGCGTCGGTCCGGTATCGAAGTCTTCGAGTTCGTCGGCTCCGATGATTCGGCATAGTCGTCCCTTCTTCCCGTGAATGGTTCCCGGGAGTCGGATGATACGGCGCGGGTCAGGGGTCACATCGAAGTCGATGAGGATTCCCTCGTTTCGCACCTGCTTCACGAACCATTTCTTCCATGCTTTGTCCAATCTCTGAAGTTTGTGAGACGGGAGGTGTTTCTCTCGCTCACGGTCAAAGAGTCGGAGGTAGCGGTCCTTCATGGGACCGTGGAGGTTCGGTTCGATTTTCCATCCGAAGTCAATGACGTGGAACCCCTTGCCGCCGCTAAACACGACGACCGGCTCCTCGTCTGAGACGATTTCTTGGTCCTTGTACCATTCGAGCAGTTTCTTCGTTTCTTCCGCCGCTTGATGAAAGGTTTCCATTTCATAGTCGACGTCAAAATAGAGTTCTCGGAAAAGGAAGGTATTGTTAAGGACGGGGTGCATTCCCCGTTTCTTGAACTTCTTCTTCCCGCCCTTGCTCAATGGGTCAGGACCGATGCTTTGTGGGTTGAGCCACGCACCCGTCGAGTAGTAGACGTGGTGCGGGGCGAACTGGACAAGTCTCCGCTGCAGGGCTTTCTTTCCCTGCTGATTATCGCGGAAGGTGTCCTTCAGTTTCATGACGCGCATCAGTTGCTTCTTTTCTTCCCAAACGAAGAACCTGATTTGCCGCCACTGTGCGTTGGGCGGCAACCAAAGGTCGTTCGGGTCCATTTTCTGGTAGAAGCGTCTGATTGCTCGGGTGCGTCGCCTCATGACGAGGCGCTGCTCCTCTTTCCACTCCGGTGTTTGCTTAAGGCTGGTGTTGAAACACCGCCGCAAAGTCCGAGCAAAAAGAGAAGCCAGCGGGAGATTCGGGCAGTCGCAATCGTTTGCTCCTTTCCGGTCACACGCTGGATGGTGCTGCTTTGGGAAGTAGCGGCCATAGAGAGCCACGACCTCAAGCGGGTTTCTGATGAACGCGCGTAGGTCATAGTTGTGATGTTCACAGAACATCTCTCCGGGTCCGACTTCCAACTTGCATTGTGTCCCGTCTTTCTTGCGGGCGATGCACCTTGTGTCATCTTGTCTCCAGTCGTTGCTGGTCACGTGTGCCTCTTCCGAGGCCTTGCATTCGTGCTCAAAGCGCACGATTTCGCCGCAATCGCGGCATACCCAGTCGACGCCACCACACATGGTTCACGCCTCGTAGAACGAGAACGAGACCTTGACGTGGTGCATGTTTCCTTCGTCAAGACCGTGGATTTGCTCGATGAGTTCGAGCGCCACTTCTCTTGACTCTGGGAACCAATACAGGTCGTGGGTCGTTGGTACGGTATGGGTGGTCTTCCATGGCCCCCATCCTTCTGTGACGGTTCGGAGAGCGTTTCCATTCCCGTCAAATCCGAACTTCTCTTCAAAGAGTTCAGCCGGGAGTCCTTGCTCCCAATCGTTTCCCGTGTCCGCGTCATGAATCATCATGGACGCACACACGGAGTAGGTGTAGCGACTTTCAGTCACGTGTGCGGTCAGCAAAATGAACTTGGTCGACCGAGTCGGTCAAGTCCGCCGTTCCGCGTTGTGGTGCGGCGCAGCATTTCTGCGCCGCTGATTGCGAAGAGGTTGTAGTGATAGCCGAAACCGACTTTCGTCCCGTCCCGTCCAAGTTGGTCGATTTCCATCAAGCATTCAGTCGTGTCCCAGTTCTTCTGCCAGAACCACTTGAGCGCAGCAACTCTGTGCTCGTGGTTTTCGAGGCTCGAATCAAGGTACAACCAACAAGGCCTGTCCCTCGAAATTGCTTCTTCGGAACATGAGCGGTGCTCAGTAATCCCTTCGCGTATCACCGCGCGGGCATGATGAAGCATCCGCCGCGCGTCTTCCAATAAATCTTGGTCGTTTTCCAGTATGGCGCTGTAAAACAGGTCCACTGGGTTGAGTTGCTCAAAATGCAACACGTGTGCTTCAGTCCCAGACTGAAGCGGGTCCTCCAGCGTACTGGAGAATGGCAGGGTGCATCGCGGTTTCTTCCGTGACGGGGATTCCCTCATTGGGGTTATCTGAGGCCACATGTTGCTCGTCTTCTTCCTTCATCAGGAAAACGACGCTGATAGCCACCGTCTCACCTTCAGCGTTCTTGCCGAGGTAGCAGAAATAGAAGCCGTCACCCAGTCCGGAACTGACCCAGCATCCGTTCGCGCTGGCGCGATAGCGGGGCCAATTGTCGAGGATTTCCTCGCGGGTCATGGTTTCTTGCATTCGCTCCCATTGGCCCGGTTCGAAGGTATCTCGCTCGTCCTCGTCTTCCTCGTAGGTTTCAGCGTTCCAGATGGCCATCTGTGCGCTATCCACCCCGAGTCCTTCCAAGAACGACCATTCGGTGACGTTTTCGTTGTTCCTTTGTGCGATGATGCGCGCCGTGCGCTCACCCCAGCCGTTGTACTCGCCGCGGACTTGCCGCACCGTGTACTGCCCGGCTTTCACCGGGATGTCGTATTCGCCGCACCATGTGCCCATCCCGTAGGATGGGTCAGATGCGACCGCCCTCTCTCCGAGGGAAATGATGCAAAGTTCTTTCTCTTGCACGTATGGGGCTTAAGCCCCGGTAGTGGATTCGCTGTTGTCCACGCTCAATGTGAGCAGTGAAACAAGTTGATTCCGAAGACGTGCTTCCTCTCGCTCGCTGGCGGAGCGAATGGTCGCGAAGCGCGGGTTCAGGGCCTCGGAGACCCGGGGGGCCACCGTGACGGTCGTTGCGATGGAGTCGCCCACAAGGGAGCGGAACTCCCCGAGGCGACGCTCAAGCGTCGACTTCTCTCGAACAAGCCTTTCGATGGCTCGCGGGAGGTCCTCGTCGTCGGTTTGGCGAACTGCGGTGACCACTTTGTCGAAGTAGTCTGCCGTCATGTTCGAAACCTTGTTCGAGACGTCCTGCATGATGAACTGCATGGTTTCTTCGTCATCCACGAATCCAAGGACACGGAACGTCGTCCGGTCCACGGAGCGTGGTTGCTGAATTGATGCCATGTTGAGTTCATCTTCCATCTGTTCGGCCATGTCCGGGCGAACCATTTGTGCTTCGTCAGTCTTCACCGTTTCGTCACCGAACCAGTTCACCAAGTTGGCGAACGGCTCGAGGACAGTAAGGTAGCGGTTGTTTCCACTGAAGTTCGGGATGAAATACGTTCCTCCCGAAGAACCCCCAAAGCGAACACCTCCGAAACGCCTGACTGCGTTCCGGATAACAGCACGAATGCTGTGATGGTCCACTGTGGTGCACTGGGTGTGCATAGCCCGAGTGAGTCGGGTCACGACATGCGCGAGGGCGTCGGGGTCCGCAAGGACCGCGCTGCTGTATGGAGTCACTTCGAAGAAGTCCGAGAGTTCCGACACATTGGCCGTAGTCTCGTTTTCTTCAAGTTGCCCCCATGCACCTCGCACGAAGCGGTCGCTCCACTTCTTCAGTTCTCCCTTCGGCGGCACGTAGGAAAGTCGGAACAAGTCCTCTGTCCATGTATCGTACCGTTGGGATTCGACGTGGAAGCCACGTAGGCGGCGAACCAACTTGTACTCGCGCTTTGGTGTGATGCATTCGACCTCATAGGAGACACGGGCCTTGTTTCGGCCGCGGGCGTCTCGCCACTCGTCGCTATCAACATACCCACGCGGGCCTGCCAGTTCACGTACTGCGAAGGAGAAGGCGTTGGAGCCAAACCGCGGCATCGGCAAGTAGCCGTTCCACGATGTGTAGCACGTCGCCCAGTCATCAGCGTAGTAGAGCGCATCAGCCGATGTCGCTACATTCACTGTTCCTTCTTCATCCAGACTTTGGATGGTTCCGCCATACGCGATTCCCTCTTCTCGTGCCTTGCTCACCAGCGTATCATAAGGTACTCCTTCGCGGTTGCCCTGATGGGCTGCGAAGAACACCAAATGGCCGATGTTGGCGTGGTTTGGGTTCATGTGTACGAGACCTGAAGTATCGACCGAACTGGTCGTGGTCTCGGTTGGGGTGTCGTTTTCGGACACGTGTGCGACTACAGCCGCTTTCGGATATGAGCGTTGCTCTCCGAAATGTCGTCTGCATTTGGTCGCGTTCTTGCAATGCCTCCAAGCCTTCGGTTCACTTCAGGCCACGAAGGTTTGTTCGTCAGCCAGAAGTTGTCCGGAATAAGGTAGGTGCCGGGTAGGATTCTTTCAGTTTTATTGTGAACTGTGTCTTGCACAGAAAGAGTCACCGGGAACGCATGGTACTTGTGCCCATGCGGCGCGGCTCTCGAGACTACACTCTCAGCAATAGATGTCGGTACAGGGCATGAAGCCTCTTCCGACACGCGGTAGCATGAAAAGCCACACTTCAGCAAGAGCGTCCCCCGGTAAAATTCTATTTCTGCTTCGGGGTTAATCCATGGTATATGGTTAATTGGACTGCGTTTGCTCTCTGCCATCGAGTTGTATAATCCCTTCAGGTCACTATCCGTGAGTTTGTTTGAGATAACCCATTGACGAACTTGCCCGCTGATTTCTATTGGTTCAACAATGGGCGGTTCCTCGAAGGGGTCATCGAAAGTCAGGAGAAAGTGGTCATACCTGACTCCAAATATCCGGTCAGATACGTCCCTTTCCTTGGCTTCGGCATAGTAGTCCGGACACAGAAAGGTCCGGGTGTATTCATTCGTTCCCTCTCTGATGGTGATAGAGTAGGTGAAGAATCGTTCCCCAAGTGCTGCGATGTCGTGAATTTCTCTTTCCGCGTCCCGAGGCAGGCTAACCCTGTCGTACTGGATGCAGATTTTTGGGAGAAGGTGACGAACCGAGAACTCAATGCGGTGCCCGGTGGTTTGAACCTTATTTTTGAATAAGGTTTCAAACCCATACAGATTGGGGAGGCCTCCTCCGCTAATTTGCACGAGGCCGTTCATTGTGTTTTCGACGCGAGAGATGTCCTCAAGCGTGCGTTGTAAGTATAGCGATAGTCGCATACGTGTGCCTCACTCGGAGGCGGTTTTATTCAGCCGAACAGGCTTCCGAGACCGAAACCGGCCTCTTCTTCCTCTTCTTCCTCTTCTTGGTCTTCTTCCTCTTCTTGAACGCCTTCATACCTGAAGGTCAATTTCATTTGAGGAGCCTTTGGTCGGCTTGGGTCTGCAGCCTGCGGATAGATGGAAACGCCAACGAGTCTTCCCTCGTCGTAGCGACGGACGATTTCGCGCATTGCTTGAATCATCTCTTCATTTCGCTCTTTTCGAATCATCGAGTCCGCTTCGGCATAGACCACGAACTTTTCAGAGCGCCCATTCAGGGAATTGAAACTCCGGCGCCAAAAGCCGGAGATTCCTCTTTCCTTGTGTGGTCGCAGCCGGGCTTCTCGACTCGGCTTCTTGTTTTCCCGCGCTTGTGCGGGGTTATTGTCTGTGTTTTCAGACACGTGTGTGCTCATCATGAGTCCATCCACCGGTTGTCGAGGATGTTCATTCCGAACACGATGAGCACGGCAAGCATTTCTGGCTTGGTGATTTGCTCCATCATGTCTCCAGCCTTTCTCGTGTTCGAGCATTGGATGGAGTACCATTTCTCTCCGAGAACTTTTTCGATTCCGGGCCATGGGACGTCAGTGAAATAGATTGTTGATTCGAACTTCACTTCTTTCCCGGCTGCCCTGAACTCTCCCGTTGCTTGGACGATGGCGTGACTGTGCTTCTTGGAAATCAAGACGAACTCCCATCGAGAACCGTTCAACAGTGTGAAGGTCTTCTTTGAGGAGCCGTCGTTCCACGCATTGTCGATGAAATCGCGCACGTCGTAGTACTTGGGGCCGTATCTTGTTCTTCGGCGAACCAGCCCGCCGCTTTGAGCGGGCTTTCCATTGCCTCCTGAGTCGGAAGATGCTGGAATGGCGATTCTCAATCGGTCGGGGTCCAAGGGACCACCGCCATTGAGAACAGGAGCCTTTCTTTGAAATCATGCCAGACACTCATCATGCTCTCAGAAATCAGTCCTTCTTGTTCGAGGACTGAACTGACAACATGAAATGCTGGAAGGAGCCAAGATTGGAACTCTTGCCCCTTCTGATTCAAGTCATTGCCGTCGAAGAAACCGGTAGCGTCCATGAGGGATTCCACCGAGATTTCTTCTACTCTCTGGAGCCTCCACAGGAGGTTCCGCATTCGAACGTCGCCCTTCATGTTCTCCGGTAAGGGGTACACGAGGTTCGTCACGTTCGGTAGTTCAAACTGAACCCAGCCGGTGTTGAAAAGCGGCCTTCGCAGTTGTTGAGGCTGATGTTTTTCAGCCAACGTATGAGGTTTCACGACGTCAGTCGCTGAAATGCCTCTTTGTGTTCGGATGAGATACTCTCACCCTTCTTCGCTTCCGCGTTTAGGTAGGCAGTGAACCACTCCCGTACCATTGCTTTGTCCTTTTCGTTCATTTCAGGTTCCTCCCAGATGAATCCGGGTTCTGTCCTTGGACTCCAAATCTCGTGGCTTTCAGTGACCTTCATGGAGAAGGACTGAGGTGCCGGTGGAGGGATGAAGACTGCCCTTGATTTACGGAATCTCGGGTCGAGTCCTCCTTGATTCTTCACACTCGCCTTGACGAGCGCCGGAGAGGGACAGGACGTTCTTTCAAAGAACGTCCTTGTCTTCCAATACGGCAGGTTAAGTCCGACGTAGTGATGAATGGTGGGGTTTTTCCCCCATTTGCTTCCAGCGACGCCAATCGAAATCAAGTCGTTTTTCCGAACCCCCGCTCTGCGGAGCCTCTTTGTGACGAAATCCTGATGTAATTGGACGTGGTGCTGCGAATCGTAGCCTCGTTGGTAGTACTGTCTGATTTGAAACTCGTCCGTGTACAGCGTCATGCCCTTCAGGCTTGGCTGCACTTCAACAAGTGGACCGCCTTTGGCGCTTACTTCGTGAAAAGCAAGTGTCGCCCAATGGCGGAATGAAACGAAGAAATTGATGTCCGAATCTCGAACTGCTCTCCGGAGCGCGTTGTACGGCATCCGGAGTTCATAGAGGACATCCATGTGTGGGATGACAACATCTCCAGAATCACCGGGAGAAGCGTATGCTTTGTACCCTTGCTCTCCGACAATCTCAATCCCACTGACGGTGAGGATTGGGTCATTGGTCCCGCCGCAGTACAAATGAACTGGGCTTTGGTCGTTTCTGAAGGCATTCCTCCCTCGAAAATCGAAGGCATAATGCATCCCGGCAAAGGTTGCGGCGAAAGGCATTCTCTTGCCTTCCACCTTGCAGTTTCGCATCTCCATGTATGACTGGTCATAAACAACGTTTTGAGCGAGCGTATTCACCATGAACACGCTGCTTCCGTCGTAAATGACGCGGAGCATAATGGGTGGTCTGTTCTCGTGGTTGTGTGTCCAACCGAGATGTGACATCAATTCGCCGCTTGTACACGGCAGTGTAAGGTGGGTTGAGCCACCTGTGATATTGTGGTTGTAGGCCACGTGTGACGGTTATCGCCGTCCTTCGTGCATCTCTTGCACTCTCTTTTCGACCTCTTCAACCGAGGTCGCGATGAAAAATCGTTGCATTGCTTCCAAAACGTCGGCAATGCGCTTAACTTCCTCATTCAGTTGTTTGACTTGCTCATGGATTTCCCTTAGCGAGTCTTTTGGGGGAGGTTTCCCTTCCACGTGTGCCTCACTCGACAAGGCTGCAACGTGCAACCTTACGGCGTGGCTTCTCGCTCCATTGTACGAGGTATTCTCGGAACTTCTGCGGCGTCGTCGCATCAATGTAGTGCGGCGCGAAGACGCACGGGCTGAGAAGCCCCTCCGGAGAGAGGCTCAATTCGTCATAACCCGCGTTGCACGGTTCGATTCCGAGCATGTGGTACATGCACGGTTCGACCATGTCGTTCTTCGTCTTCTTGCCCATGATGTCCATGTGCGGAAGTTCCCACAATCCCTTGAGGAGACTGTAGAAGTGCTCGTAGGAGCCGTAGTACTGCTCGACCGGCTTCATCATGAGATGATTCACCATGTCGGCATGTTCCTTCAGCGAAGTGATGAATGAAGGGTCTTTGACCCATTCAAACACCTGTTCGGTGTAGGTGAGATTGACGTTGAGCGTCCCGGGCCATTCGGCCGGAATGTGCTCTCGGACCTTCTGCAGCCACTTGAGCGCCTGTTCGGGCGTCTTGTAGCGTTCGGTATCGACGCTGATGGAAAGAATGTCCACGTTGCTCAGGTTCTTCTCGCTCATGATGAGGGCGACCTGATGCGTCGTCGTGACGTTCGTTGTCCATTTCAGTGTCTTCGCACGGGAAAGGAGAACGAAGTCCTCCTTCACTTCATTGTGCGGATTGAGGAGCAGACTCAGTTCTTCGAATCCGAAATTGTCTGCAATACCGAGGTAGCCGAGGAGACTTGCTCGCTCTTCTTTCTCGTTTGGGGGCACATCCGTCAGGTAGCATCCGCTACAACTGAGGTTGCACGCCCTTGTAGGGTGTACGAAAAGTCGCACGTATGCGTCTACTCATCCTTCTTGAGATTGAGGACGCGATGGTAGTGGGTATTGGTGTGCTCGCGCACCCAATCTTCACCGTATCGAACGATGAACTCCTTTCTTGTTAGGACTCGTCCGACACACCGGTCGCTGATTTGCAACCGGTAAGGTCCAACGACCATTCTCTCTCCTTCACCGGAGGTGTTCTGGTCATAGTAGGACATGATGCGGTCACGCATCGCTTCCGCCTTTGCTGAAGCGGCTTTGGCTCGCTCTTTGGCGGCCATGTATTCCGCGAGGAGTTCTTCGAAGTCCTCTTCGGTTTGATAGGTCGAATCGTTCGACACGTGTGCATCAGAAATCGCTGATGCTAATTTCGGCCAACGAAGGACATCCGTCCATCGTCATCCAGATGAGCGTTGCTCCCCCTTCACCGTTCTCCGCATAGACGAAGTCGGTCGGAGACCAGTCCGCGAAACGCTGAAGCATGACGTTCACCGATGAGATGAACGCCATGTCGGGCGTGCTTTGGAATGTACCTCCGTCCTTCAATGCGTCCATGACGTTCCCGTAGGTCGCCTCGGCATTGAACACAGGCTGGCCCGATTGAACGGGTTCTTCAGCCTTTGTGGTGGTGGTGGTGCTTTGGGGTCGTCCCCATCGCTCTTCCGCTTTTTCTGCGAGGTTTCGTCGTCGTTGACGGTACTCGCGGTTTGCGGCCTTTTGGCAGTTTTTGCACTGATAGATTCTTCGGGTCCGTTGGGAAGGGTACCAGTTCTCTTCGTTGAGAACCACGTCGCATTTTGAACAGGTTGGCTGTTCGCCTTCAACCGTGCTCTCTTTGCGACTGCTATACTTCCGCTTAGTTCCTCTCGTCTCGTCCTTGTCGCCAGCCTTTCGTCCGGCCTTTGAACCGTCGTTGAAGCAGTGCTTACAACATCGGTAGTCAAGTTTTGCCTTCGAAGGGTACCAGTTATCTGGAACCTTGAGAGGAACTTCGCAGTGGATGCAGATTGCATCGGTCGGGAACTCCTTTGAGGGTTCCTCCTTCGGTGCTTCTTCTGCTTCCTCTTGCGGCTCTTCCACGGGAGCCTCGATTTGCTCCACGTCAGTGTTTTCCTGCGGGGTGTCGTCAATCCACTTTTGTAATGTGGGGACGCCACCCTCGTATGTCCGTGCGAGGGCGAGGATGTTGTTTCGCAACTCCTCGGCTGTTTCGCCGGAGATGGTGACCATGTATCGAGTCACGAGTGTGAGACCGGGACTTATCATCGCCGTTTCATCTTTCAATTATCGGCGAGCGGCTTTAGCGGTGCATGGCCGTCTGTCGTTTTCATTCTAAATCCACCGTTGATTTTTCCTCAATGGGAAAAATCTCGGTTTAAGCACCTATCCAGATGCCCGGTTCTCACGGTACGGTTGTGACGCCCGAGGCTTATATACAGGCTCATGATTCCTGCCCCCTACCAATACTTCATTTTGAAGGTGGGGTCTCTACCTTTACCTCGTCATTTCTCACGGGGCTACGCGCAGCATACAGTCTCTATTTGTTTCACCTCGCCGTTGAGAGGCGTCATAAAGCCGGAGCACACGGGACGGACGACTGTAAGTTCGCCCCCAAATGTTTTCCGCCTCGAAGCATTCTTTCAGAGTGCTCGGGTCGTCACGTATGGTCTCACCCGTGCATGTACGAGTCGAAACCGTTTTGTTGCCTCTTCTCCTCTTCCTTTGAGGCGAGGTCGTTGGCGTTGATTTGGTCTTGGTTCACATCATAGTCGACAATCGGTTCGCCACTGTTCCAGTCAAGGCGGAGCCTTGCGGAAACGGCGTTGATGTCCACCGGACGGAGGCCTGAGTTCTTGCTCATGTCCTCAACGAACCACGCAATACCGTGATTGATGCGGTCTGTGATGTGGTTTGAAACGTCCGCTGTTGCGTCGTGGATGTTTTCCCTTGCCCATTCGCGCCATTCTTCCTTCGGCATCCTCTTGAGGTCTGCGAGGTAGATGAGGCATTGACCCACAGCATTCGTCATCTTTGGGTCGTTCACGAAGTCAAGAGACGGGTCAAAATCGCCCGCCTTGATTCGTCGTTCGAGGTCTTCCTTGACGTTCTCATCAAGGGACCATGCGTCACGTAGGATTGCAAGGCTTTCTTGAAAGAGCCTGTCGATGCTGTTGATGACACGTCGGGTAAGTGTTCGTTGTAGGTCATTCGTTGAGACCCACGTTCTGTTCACTTGCCCCATGTCCAACTTCATCCAACGGTCGTAGTAGTCCTCGCCGTCCTCGTTGTTGTTTTCCAGTTCACAGAACCGCTCATAGAGGGTGAGAACGGAGAGACACTGCTCCTCGTTCAGGACACCCCCTGACTCGGTCCTATTCTTGGTTTGAGCGGGCCAGTTGCCGCGCACGTATGTTCCGAAAAAGAGAAACGTATGCCCCGTCAAGCGAAGCGCCCGTAGGAATCTTCCACGGGTGCCGAATGAGCGGTGGCTGATGCCGTAGCATCATTTCCGATGTTTGCCATCACGTAGCCACGGTTCTTGGCCATCTCACGAAGGGCTTCAGCCCTCTGAGGGTCCGGCGCAGAACCGATTCGCAACTTTGCAGCCGCGAAATCCTCCATTGTGGGGAGCGGCTGCTCGTGATTCCGCATGAATGCGGTAGTGACGGCCTGCTTCACAAGCCTTGCGATTCCACGACCGTTGTACCCGTCCGTCGAAGCGGCGAGGGCTTGTAGGTCGTAATTCTCGACACTGAGGCTGAACATGTTCATGTGGGCCGCGAAGATTTGCACACGTTCTTCTGTCGACGGGAGGTCGAAATAGAACTTGTAATCGAAGCGGTCCTCGAACTCGGGAGGTAGCACTGACACATCGTTGCACGTGAAGATGACACGCACCCCTGACTGGTTCTCTTGCATGCGGGTGAGCATGATTCCGAGAACGCCGGCTGAAGCACCACCGTCGCGGGCGCTGTTGGCGCCGCTGTTGATGGTCTTTTCACCGTCGTCCAGTCGCAGGTAGCAGTCACCGATTTGCTCGGCGAGGTCCCAAAGACGGGTAGTCTTGGCCTCGCTTTCGCCGACATATGACCCCTTGAGGTCGCTGCCGTCGATGCTGACGCACAGTCGGTTGGTGAGGAGCGGGATGATGGTCGAACCCATCGACTTCCCGGTTCCCGCCGAACCGACGAGCAACACGTTCCGCGGACCGAGGCCCGCGGTGATGGCGTGAGGAGCGCACAGGGCGACTTCCTCGTTGCAGTATTCCTTCCAAACGTCGCATCCACCAACGTCTTCCATTGTGATAGTCGGGTTGATGACGCGGAGTCGTCCCTTTGTCCAGAGTTCTTCCGCTTGCGCCTTGTTCAGGTAGGGGACGTTGAATTCCCCTGTTTCAGTGAGCGAGAGGAGGAGTTGATTGTCCCCCTTGTTTGCCGGGAGCCCTCGAAGGCTCCGTGCGATACTTCGCGCTCCCTCCTCACTCATGTTTTCGAGTTCAGGGTAGCACGGCGTACCGTCGGCATTTCGCTGGTATGAGTTCACTTCCGCCGCAAGCGACGAAACAGCCTTTGTCCACTCATCCTCGTTTCGCACGGGGAAGTCGTAGGAATGAACCCATTCGTTCAGTTCGTCAGGCACGCTGCACCCCGAAGGGGTTAGCATGATGACAGTCACCGGTTGTGGGTGATTGGCGATGTGGTGCAGCGTTCGGCGCTGAACCTCCAAGTGGTCTGGATTCCTACTCGGGATGCCGTCGTCACGACGAGGCACGCCCATGTAGTTCTGCCAATCACACAAAATGACGGTGAGCCCCTTTCCGTCCCTGCGGCCGGGCCACAGGCGGATGAACTCCCAAATGTCGTCTTCATCGAACTCGTGAAGCGGGGTTTCCCCCAATTCTTGACGGCGTTCGATGTGGCTCTGGTGAACAAGAGGTTCTTCCCCTTCGGGGAACGCACTGTGTCCTTCCATACGGAAGGCTTCCCTCAAGCCGTTGTCCAACAAGAACCCTTG
>Ga0160423_10003682_pt1 | contig 12722 bp, 13 predicted proteins | sample CRUFie14St8metaG_FD_108191 | JGI IMG/M metagenome (GOLD analysis project Ga0160423, IMG submission 108191) | Marine microbial communities from the Costa Rica Dome - CRUD Field 142mm St8 metaG | ecosystem: Environmental > Aquatic > Marine > Oceanic > Photic zone | place: Costa Rica: the Eastern... | reverse complement strand
TTGAATAGTCATATGAATGCAACCCATAACTTTTGCACCTGCAAGAGGTTGAGCATCTTTATATTTTGTTCTTAGGGCCATTAATGCAGGCATTTCATTTTCAGCAAGAGAAATCTCTCGTCTACCGAATTCAGCAAGACTCATATCTGCGACTTTATAATCGTTTTCCATTATTTACTCCAATAAATATAAGTGGGCATTCTACATAAAATAGAGATGCAAGTGCACTATTTAAGCAGCTATATCTATCATTATTACGAAATATCAGTTGCTTTATCTGTTTTTTCCCATGAAAGCTCTATATCTGATCTTCCAAAGTGACCATACGCTGCAGTTGGAAGATATATAGGTCTTTTTAAGTCCAGCATATTAATTAGACTTTTTGGCCTGAGATCAAATTCTTCTTCAACAATTTTAACAATCGCTTCTTTAGAAATTTTTTCACTATTAAAGGTTTCTACATGTATCGATGTAGGCTTAGCTACACCAATTGCATATGAAACTTGAATTTCACAGTAGTCTGCAAGTCCAGCTGCCACTATATTTTTAGCAACATATCTTGATGCATATGCTGCAGATCTGTCTACTTTGGATGGATCTTTTCCAGAAAAAGCTCCTCCACCGTGTCTGGCCATGCCTCCATAGGTATCTACAATAATTTTTCTTCCAGTGAGACCACAATCACCAACAGGCCCACCAATAACAAATTTTCCAGTTGGATTAATAAATATATTTGTAGAATCAAGTAACCATTCCTCTGGAACTATTGGTTTGATAATTTTGTCCATTACCTCAGTTTTTATTTCTTCTTGGCTAATGTCTTCATCGTGTTGCGTTGAGAGGACGACTGCAGACAAGCCTTCAATTGTTTTTCCATCATCGGAGTAAATTACACTGACTTGACTCTTAGCATCAGGTCGTAACCATTTTATCTCACCGCTCTTCATAACATCTGCTTGTTTTTTTACCAATCTGTGAGAAAGATCTATTGGAAGTGGCATTAATGATTCTGTTTCTTTGCATGCATATCCAAACATCAGTCCCTGATCTCCAGCTCCTTGTTCAAGGTTTTCTCCTTCACCCTCGGTAACGCCTTGAGAGATGTCAGGTGATTGTTCAAAAACTAGATTTGTGAATTCACACGTATCTCCATTAAATCCATATTCATCCGAGTTGTAGCCAATATCATTAATTGTTTTTCTCACAACAGGCTCTAGATCAGGACTTCCTAGGGAAGTTATTTCACCTGCTATATATACCATGTTATTTTTTATCATGGTCTCGCAAGCTACTCTGCTATTTGGATCTTCCGATAAGTAAGCATCCAAAACAGCATCGGATATTTGATCGCACACTTTATCAGGATGTCCTCCTGAAACAGATTCGGATGTAAATATATAACTCATAATTTTCCTCTACAGTTAATAATTTAGTTTTACGGAGGAAAATTTATATATTGTTTATTTTTCCACCTCAGTAAGGCGTCCTATTTAGCAGTTTGAGTATGCAAGCAGGAACAAATCACTTTTGTATGTAAAAATTTTATTAGTTTTGTTAAATAAACACAAATTTATCTATAAAAAATCCAAGCCACATATTATGATTAATATGTTCTAAATTATTTGCAAAAAAGATGCACAAAGAGCTTGCTAATGCTATAAGGTTTTTATCAATCGATGCCGTTGAAACAGCCAAATCCGGTCATCCAGGAATGCCAATGGGCATGGCCGACATTGCAGTGGCTTTATGGAAATATAACTTAAAACATAATCCTCAAAATCCAACTTGGTTCAATCGAGATAGGTTTGTACTCTCAAACGGCCATGGATCAATGCTCTTGTACAGTTTGCTTTACTTAACTGGCTATGATCTTTCTATAGAAGACTTAAAAAAATTTAGACAACTAGGCTCCAAAACACCTGGTCACCCAGAGCTTGACATGTCTATTGGTGTAGAAACAACTACTGGCCCATTGGGACAGGGAATTGCAAATGCAGTTGGAATGGCGCTAGCTGAAAAAATGTTGTCAAGCAGGTTCAACAAAGATGACGAGTTAAAACCAATCGATCATTTTACTTACACATTTTTAGGTGACGGTTGCTTGATGGAGGGAGTTTCGCATGAAGCTTGTTCATTTGCAGGAACTCACCGCTTAGGAAAATTAATTTGTTTTTATGATCAAAATGGAATATCGATTGATGGAGAAATAACTAATTGGTTTACTGATGACACTCGGCAAAGATTTGAAAGTTACAACTGGCAAGTATTAGAGGTAGATGGACATAACGTTGAGAAAGTCTTAGAGGCAATTCAAACAGCGAAGAAAGATGTTGAGCGTCCCACTTTGATTTGCTGCAAAACAATTATTGGTTTCGGATCGCCTAACAAATCAGGAACATCAGGCGTCCATGGCGCTGCTTTAGGTGAAGATGAGGTCAAAAAGACTCGAGTTGAGCTTGGATGGGACCACGAACCATTTCATATACCTGATGAAATTAAATCTGAGTGGGATGGTAAAGTTGCAGGCGCTGAGCTAAATGCATCCTGGGACAAGCTGATGAAAGATTATTCTGAAAAGCATCCTGAGTCTTTTAAGGAACTTAAAAGAGTAATAAATAATGAACTACCAACAAACTTTGAAGATACTTATAAAGATTTTATATGTGAATTATCTGAAGGTGATAAAAAAGACATAGCTACTCGAAAGGCATCTGAACTATGTTTAAACTATTTTTGTGAGAAACTTCCAGAACTTGTTGGAGGATCTGTAGATTTAACTGGTTCTAATAATACATTTTCTTCTGTCAGCACTAAAATGCTTCCTGAGAGCCCACAGGGAAATCACATATTTTACGGAGTTAGGGAGTTTGGCATGACTGCAATGACTAATGGAATGGTCCTGCATGGTGGAATAAAACCATATAGCGGAACGTTTTTAGTTTTCATGGATTACGCTAGAAATGCTGTTAGATTGGCAGCACTTATGAAGATACCAAATATCTTTGTATATACTCATGACTCCATTGGTCTAGGAGAAGATGGCCCAACCCATCAACCTATTGAGCATCTTGTTACATTAAGAGCAACTCCAAATTTAAACAATTGGAGACCTGCAGACATTATAGAAACTGCAGTAAGTTGGAAAGAAGCGATTAGCTCTAAAAGAACCCCTCATAGTTTAATATTATCTAGACAAAACCTTCCTTTTATTAATAGATCAAAAGAACAAATAGAGTTGATTGAGAAAGGAGGTTATTTGCTATCTTTTAATGATAAAGCTGATATTACATTGATTAGTTCAGGAAGTGAGGTTAAGTTAATTATCGAGGCAGCTAAAGCAATTGCAAAAGCGGGTTTAAAAGCCAATGTTGTCTCTATGCCCTGCCTTGATAAATTTGTCTCACAAGATAAAGCCTACAGAGACAGCATTATCGACCCTGAAATACCAAAACTCGTAGTTGAGGCTCTACATCCTAATTCTTGGCATTGTCTAGTAAATCTAAATGATATTGTGATTGGCATGGAAACATTTGGAGAAAGTGCTCCAGGAAATGAGTTAATGAATGAGTTTGGCTTCACAGTCGATAATATTGTTAGTCAAGTCAAGAAGCTAACTGCAAAATGAGAAAACTGTCTGAGACAAATGTCTTGAATAAGACAATTGCTCTTCGAGTTGATCTAAATGTTCCTGTTGAAAATGAAAAAGTCCTTGATGACACAAGGATTATTGCAATTATTCCTACTTTGAAATATTTGTTAGCTCAAAATACAAAAATAATTCTAATTTCTCATTTTGGAAGGCCAAAATCAGGAGTATTCGATTCCAAATTTTCTCTTTTACCAGTAGCTAAAAGACTTGAAGAGATTTTAAATAAGCAGGTTAAATTATTCTCTTCAATAGAAGATGTTAACTTCTCATCAGATATTTCATTAATTGAAAATATAAGATTTTTGCCAGGAGAGCTTGAGAATGACGCAGAGCTTGGAAAAAAACTATCAAACATAGCAGATGTTTATGTATTTGATGCTTTTGGGACATCTCATCGCGCTCATGCATCAACTTATGGAGCTATCAAAGCCTCTGAAGTATCATGCGCCGGATTGCTTTTAGAAAATGAGACAAATGCACTTCAACAAGCCATTAGTTCAAAAAGTTCACCCATGCTTTCAATCGTTGGAGGATCAAAAGTATCTTCTAAATTAGAAGTAATTAAAAATTTGTCAAAAATTTCTGATGACGTCATGACAGGAGGCGGTATCACAAACACCATTTTGAAAGCTCAAGGGCATAATATTGGACTTTCTCTTTATGAGGAATCAATGTTGAATGAAGCAAAAGAATTACTTGAGAGTGGCAAAATTTTGTTGCCTGATGAAGTGATTGTAAGCAAAGATATTGAATCAAATATTACAAGAATAGCTAAAGTTAATTCAGTGCAACATGATGAGATGATTCTTGATCAAATGCTCTGCCCTGCTATGTTAAAAAAAATAACTCAAGCAAAAAAAATTATTTGGAACGGCCCTATTGGTGTATTCGAACGCCAACCTTTTTCATTGGGGACTAAAGATCTGGCTGAGGCAATTGCATCATCAAACGCATTTAGTCTTGCTGGCGGTGGAGAAACTCTTTTAGCCATTAAGATGTTTATTGAAAAAAATAATATTTCCTATTGCTCAACTGGAGGGGGAGCTTTTCTTGAATTTATGGAAGGAAAAGAGCTACCATCTTTATCTGCTTTAGGCTTTAAATTTTAAAAGGGAGTGAATTATGTCATTAAATACATTAGAAGAAATAGCTGAATATATAGTTTCAGATGGAAAAGGAATTTTGGCAGCAGACGAGAGTAATCCAACCTGTGGGAAGCGATTTGATTCTATTGGTGTCGAGTCAACTGAGTCTAATAGACGTGATTATAGAGAGATGCTATTTAGATCAAGTGGGATGAAAGACAATATCGGAGGCGTAATTTTATTTGATGAAACGATAAGACAGAATGCTCAAGATGGAACTCCTCTTGTTGAATTAATTAAGAATCAAGGAGCTTTGCCTGGCATAAAAGTCGATAAGGGCCTTGTGCCTTTAGACTCATCGCCAGAAGAAACTTTAACACAAGGGCTTGATGGTCTTGATGAGAGATGCAAAGAATATTTCACGCTTGGTGCAAAATTCACTAAGTGGAGAGCAGTCATTAAAATATCTGATGACATTCCAACAGATGCATGTATCCAAGCCAATATGGAAGCTCTAGCTAGATACGCAAAAATTGTTCAAGAAAATAACATGGTGCCTATGGTTGAGCCCGAAGTCCTGATGGATGGCAATCACTCAATTGAGAGATGTTATGAGGTAACCAGCAAATCATTGAATACACTTTTTAAATGCTTAAAAGATGAAGGAGTTAATATTACAGGCACAATTCTTAAACCTAACATGGTAACTTCTGGATCAACTGCTGAAGCTCAAGCATCAATTCAAGAGGTGGCAGAAATGACCATTCAATGCCTTAAGGAAAATGTTCCATCAGATCTTCCCGGGATTACTTTTCTTTCAGGAGGACAATCTGACGTAAATGCTACAGCTCATTTAGATGCCATGAATAAAATTGGTGGATTTTCCTGGAAACTAAGCTTTTCTTATGGAAGAGCTCTTCAGCAACCTTCTCTAAAAGCATGGCTTGGAAAAGAGGAAAATATACCTCAAGCTCAAGAAGCCCTTTCTCATAGAGCCTTGATGAATAAGCTTGCTGCAAATGGAGCTTGGAACTTAGATTTAGAATAATTTGATTAAATAGTTGAAAGTAATAGCTCAGAGAGTTTCATCTGCAAAAGTTATTATTAACAATAAAACTCATGCTTCAATAAAAAAAGGCATTTTAGCCTACGTCTGTTTTGAGAGAGACGATAAAGATGAGGTTATTGATAAATTTATTCATAAGATTGGAAGCTTTTCAATTTTTCGTGGAGAAAATGATGAGATGGCATTAAATCTAAAAAATGTTGAGGGCGAGCTGTTAATAATTAGTCAATTTACATTGGCGGCAGTGACAGAAAAAGGCAATAAAGCTAGTTTTCATAGAGCATTGGATTCCAAGAATGCTAATTCCCTTTATAATTTATTATTAAAACGGCTTTCAGATTCTCCTATACAATTTCAATCAGGAGTTTTTGGAGCAAATATGGATATTCAGTCTATTAATGAGGGTCCAGTTACATTCTTGTTTGAAATATAAAACTATGGAAGAAAAATTAACTAGCTTCACAAAAGAAGTCGATGCATGGATAGAAGATAATTGCCCTCAGTCCATGAGGACTCCAATGCCTGTAAACGAGCAAGTGTGGGCTTCCTCAAGTATTGAATTTCCTTCTCATGATTCTAGGGTATGGTTTGATGCAATGGTGTCAAAAGGATGGTGTACTCCTGAATGGCCAGTGGAATATGGAGGTGGAGGATTATCATTTGAAGAATCAAAAATTTTAAAAAGTCGCCTCAAATTTTTTGGCTGCCGTCCAGCACAAATTAACTTTGGCATCTCAATGCTTGGACCAGTGATCTTAGAGTTTGGAACCGAAGATCAAAAAAAAGAGTTTTTGCCTAAAATTTCAAGAGGAGAAATTTGGTGGTGCCAAGGCTTTTCTGAGCCTGGCGCTGGTTCAGATTTAGCTAACCTTTCAACTACTGCAAAATTAATAGATGGTGAATATATTATTAACGGATCTAAAATCTGGACATCAGAGGCGAATAAGGCAGATTGGATGTATTGTTTGGTAAGAACTGCAAAAACAGAAAAGAAACAAGCCGGCATATCTTTTATTTTAATAAATTTAAAACAACCAAAGATTGACATTAAGCCAATTAAATTATTAAGTGGACAATCACCCTTTTGTCAGGTTTTTTTTGATGATGTAAAAGCTAGCGAGTCCCACAGAATCGCTGATGAAAATGATGGATGGAAAGTTGCAAAAAGATTGCTTGAATTTGAAAGAACCATGATGGCAGATATGGGTAGCGAAGGGGCAGTCGATATCGAGCCCATTGAAACCTTTAAAACTAGCGATGCTTTAAATGCTCCAGGACAACTTAATTTGCTTAAAAAAATAAAAAAACACGAGATGCGCAATCATTTAATTGATTTAACTATGGCAAGAACTCAGATTGAATCAAAGAATGGCTTTTCACCTGCTGCGCTCTCATTGAAGTACATTAGCACAGAGGAGACTCAAGCAAGATGGGAGCTAAATGTAGCAAGTCTTGGCGCCGGAGGGTTAGAAGCTGTTGAAAACAGTAGCGGCATAAAAAAAGAAATAGCTAAATCCTTTTTTTATTCAAAGGCCTACACTATTGCCGGAGGAAGTTCTGAGGTTCAGCTCAATATAATTTCTAAACACATTCTAGGCTTACCTTCATGACAATCAAAAAAATATCTGTTTTCTGTGGCGCACATGTTGGCAAATCCCCTAATTACAAAACTGCTGCAGAGCAAACCGGGATGTTGATCGCTAAAAAAGGTCTTGAAGTAATCTTTGGTGGCGGTAATGTTGGCTTAATGAAGATCGTAGCTGATACTGCAATTAAGCATGGTGGAACTGCTACAGGAATCACTCTAAAGTCACTGCATGAATTTGAATTAACAAATCCTAACATAAATGAAATTATCATTACTCATTCACTATTTGAAAGAAAAGAAAAATTTTTAGAGATGAGCGATGCATTTATTGTGTTACCCGGAGGAGTGGGCTCAATGGATGAGCTGCTTGAGGTTATGGTAAGCAATCAATTAGGCGGAATTAATAAACCAGTTGGTTTATTGAATACCAATGGTTACTACAATGGTTTTTTAGATTGGTTACAACGTTCAGTTGATGATGAGTTTGTATCTCAAGAAAATCAAAGACAAATCCATATTAGTGAAAATCCTAAAGAGCTCTTAGAAATGATCTTGTCAGCTAAAATGCCCTCATCGGACACCTGGATAGAAAGACTAAACGTTGATTTTCCAAAAGATTAATTTGTTGGATCCTTAGATATTAGTAACCCTAACTCAAAAAGAAGCCACATTGGTATGGCTAGAAATAACTGAGAAAAGATATCTGGAGGAGTTAGAAACATTCCCACAACAAAAAAACTAATAATTAAATATGGCCTCAATTTTTTTATTTGATCTTTAGAAATTAACCCTGTAGTGATAACAAGAAATGTGGCTATTGGAATTTCAAAAGCAAAACCAAAAGCAAAGAACAATTTCAAAATAAAATCTAAGTATTTATTAATATCTGTCATCACCTGAATAGAATCTGGGGCTGCTGAAATAAAGAAACTTAAAATAATTGGATTAACAACCAAGTATGCAAAGACGATCCCAGTATAAAAAAGAATGATCGAAGAGATAATAAGAGGTATAACAAAAGCTTTTTCTTTTTTATATAATCCTGGAGAGATAAAACCCCATAGCTCAATAAAAAAATAAGGCACAGATATTAATAACGCGGTATAAATAGTTATTCTGAGTGGAGCGATGAAGGGTGAGGCTACTTCAGTAGCAATCATAGAGCTTCCAGAAGGCAGAAGGTCAATCATTGGCGAAGAAACGAATAGGTAAATATTATTAGTAAAGGGAAGGCAACATAAAAGGATCAAGCCAGAGAAAAAAAACATTCTGATTATTCTCGAGCGTAATTCTTTTAAATGCTCAATGTATGACATCTCATTTGGATCGCTCATCTTCATCCTTCTTAAATTCTTCCATTTTAAGCTCATTAAAAATATCTTGCTTAAGATCTTCAGCGCCAATATCTCTTTCTATAGAGGATCTAAATTCAAATAATTTGTTTTGAAATCTAGTAAGGGCTTTCATTAAAGATTTTACGAAGCTGGGCAGTTGTTCTGGACCAATTAGGACTATCCCAACAAGCAGGATAATCAATATCTCAAGAAATCCTATTTGTAACAATTTTTATTGATCGTCTTTTTTAGATTCAGATTCTTTATCTGCATCTTCATCTTTTATGGCCTTCTTAAATCCCTTTAGCCCCTCACCCAAATCAGATCCCATAGTTCTAATTTTCTTCCCACCAAATAGAACGAGTATCACAACTAATATAATTAGTATTTGCCAAAAACTTATTCCGCCTATTCCCATAATTTTCTCCTATCCTTCATGACAACATTGTTCCAAGAAGATACATAATAATGCCTATTAGAATAAGTATAGTTAGATTTTGCCATTTTCGCTGATTTTGAAGTCCAGTTTCAAGAATTTTTACTAATTCAGCATTTTTTTTGCCGTCGTTAGCTAAGAATTTAATGTTATCAAGAAGATCAAAAATTTCTCCTGGCAATGAAGACGCTTTTTCTAAAATTTCATAATGGTTATTTTCTAAAAATTCTTTCAATTTAATTGGACTAAACTGTTTATTAATCCATTGATCTAAATAAGGCTCTGCTAGACCCCAAAAATCAAGGTCCTTATATATCTCTCTTCCCATACCCTCAATATGAATTAGTGTTTTTTGGAGAAGAATCAAGGAAGGCTGGACTGACAAGCCAAACTGTCGAGTTGAATCAAATAAATAGAGCAATAGACTTCCAAATTCTATTTCGGAAAGGGGCTTTTCAAAAATTGGTTCGCACGTAGCTCTTAAGGCTTGCTCTAATTCTGCCTTGTTTGTTTGACTAGACACCCACCCTGCTCCTATAAAAAGTTCGGAAAGCTTTTCGTAGTCTTGTTTCAAAGTTGCTTGGAGCATCCTTGCTAGATTGTATTGGTCCTCTCTACTAAGCGAGCCTACTATTGCGCAATCAATAGCTATATAACTTGGCTGCTCAATATTTTCCTTACTGACAAATATATTTCCAGGATGCATGTCTGCATGAAAAAAATTATCCCTAAAAACTTGATCTAGAAAAATTTTTACTCCATTTTCTGCTAGAACTTTTCTATCTATGCCAAGCTCATCCATTGATTTGATATCTGTGCAGGCTATACCATCAATTTCCTCAAGTGTTAAAACATTTACTCTTGTATAGTCCCAAAAAACTTTTGGAATAAAAAGTAAATCAGAATCAGCGAAGTTTTTCTTGGTAACTGTTGTATTTGCCGCTTCAACTTTTAAGTCTAATTCTCTTAAAATTGTTTTTTCATAGTCATCAATAACATTATTTAGTTTTAATCTATTACTGTCTTGATAGAAAAAGTTTACTAAAAAACCTGTAGCTCTCATCACCCTAACATTTCTTTTAACTTTCTTATGAATTCCAGGCCTTAAAACTTTTATTACTACTTTTTCATTTGTTGTTTTGAGCTTTGCTTTGTGAACTTGAGCTAGAGAGGCTGCAGCCAATGGAGTTTCTTCAAAATCTTCAAATATTTCGTCAATTTTTATGTCTAAACTATTTTCAATTATTTCTTTTGCTTCAGTCGTTGAAAAGGGCTTACATTGATCTGTTAGTTCTTTTAAATGTGAGGTTATATTTAAAGGAACAACGTCAGTTCTTGTTGACAACAATTGACCGAATTTTATAAACATGGGACCAAGGTTTTCTAAAAAATTTTTTATCCTAAGTCCGTGAGGAATATTGCGATTAAATACAAAAAAAGGATTAAAAAATCCAAGAGTTCGAATTAATAAAGAGCTACTATTTTCAATTGGAATATTTACAACTCCAAATCTTAGAGCTTGGATAACTATTTTTAGGCAGTCTAATATTGAAAGAAAAATATTCATTGATTAGGAAATTCTTGTTCGATTCTGTCAAGCCTTATCGAGATATCTCTTAAGGACTTAAGAAGCTTGTTTATTTGATCATTATCTTCTACCGACTCTTTTTTTGAGGATTTAGCAAACATTTTTCTCAATATTATAGTAGGAATATCCCCAAAATATTTATATACGAGCAGCTCAATATCAATATTGGAACTTGCAATCGCACCAAAAAATACAATAGCAGTTTCGATGTCACCTGAAATACATTTTGTTGGGACCTGTTTGTTTTTCAAGGCATTTAGTGCTTCAAAAATATCCAATCTCAGCGAAAATTGTGGATCATTATGTTTAAAAAAATTAAGTTTTTGATCATCGCTGCTCAAGGTCAAAGAAAAATCTGGCAAAGCAGAAATCTCAATATTAAATTTCAAAGGATATAAGCCCTCAACCTTTTTCAAGAGACCTGGAGATACAGAGCTTATCTCCATGAAAAGTTTATTCAGTGATATGCTCATTTATTTTGCTTGATGAATTGCTACGATCCCATTTTGTAGATTGTAAAATTTACATTTCTCAAATCCTGCATCTAAGATCATATTTCTCAATTCTTCTTGGTTTGGATGCATCCTGATTGATTCAGCAAGATATTGGTAACTCTCAGAGTCATTTGCAAAAAAACTTCCTAATTTTGGGATTATTTTAAATGAATACCAGTCATATATTTTAGAAAAAAAAGAATTCGTTGGTTTTGAAAATTCTAAAATTAATAAAGTACCATTTGGTCGCAAAACTCTTTTCATCTCTTTCAATCCACTTAGTTTATCTGTGAAATTTCTAATGCCAAATCCAACTGTTACTAAATCAAAAGAATTATCTTGATAAGGAAGCTCTTCACCTGATGCTAAAGTAAAAGCACAATTATGAAAAAAATTCTCATTTAAAGATCTCTCCCTTCCCTTAACAAGCATTGATGCATTGATATCAGTTACATGGATTGATGCAGATTTAAATTCTTCACTGATAAGTTTTGGTATATCAGCAGTTCCACTTGCAATATCAAGCACTACAGAGTTTTCATTTAGCTCAGCAAGCTCAATAAGGATTTTCTTCCACAGCCTATGAAGCCCAAATGACATGACATCATTCATCAAATCATACTCTTCAGCAACGGAATGAAAAACATCGCCAACATGCTCCGCTTTCTTGCTTATGTCAACCTCTTGGAAGCCAAAATGTGTTTTATCATTCATTTAATTTTTTTTTGACTTAAAACTATAAAATTATTGTATCTACTTTCTTCAATTTCGCCATTTCTTACTGCTTCCGTGACCGCACATCCTTGATCATTTTTATGATTACAATTTGGAAATTCGCACTTTGTTGAAAAACTAAATATTTCTGTAAAGCCTCGAATAATTTTCTTCGGCTCTAAATGATCTAGGCTAACATCTCTTACTCCGGGGGAGTCAATAAGCCGCATATTATGTGTATTATATAGAGTTGAAACAGAGGTTGTGTGGACTCCTTGATTGTTTGATAAATCTCTAGACAGAATTTCTTTTCCAGTAATAGCTGAAGTAAGGGTTGATTTACCAGAGCCAGAATTACCAACGAATATGGTAGTCTTTTTTGCTAGAAATTCTTTTAGGTGGTCTAAATGTGTTAAAAATTTTGCAGAAATTTCAAATGTCTTTATTCCAATATTCCCATAGACATTCTTTTCTTTAGAGAATGCATTTTCTTCCAGTGAATCAATTTTATTAAATATAATAAAAGGCTCTATGGATGCATTAATTGATATAGCTATCCATTTATCAATAAAGTCTTGGCCTGTCTTAGGGCTTCTAGTTACCAATATTCCAATATGAGAAATATTTGAGGCAATTGGTTTCTTTGTATTTTCTCTAGATTTATAAAGAATTGATGACCTATCTAGCCTCTTTTTAACCAATGCTTGAAAATTATTTAATCCAATTAATGGTTCTATTTCAACGAAATCCCCGACAACAAGATTGATT
>Ga0160423_10003681_pt1 | contig 12724 bp, 7 predicted proteins | sample CRUFie14St8metaG_FD_108191 | JGI IMG/M metagenome (GOLD analysis project Ga0160423, IMG submission 108191) | Marine microbial communities from the Costa Rica Dome - CRUD Field 142mm St8 metaG | ecosystem: Environmental > Aquatic > Marine > Oceanic > Photic zone | place: Costa Rica: the Eastern... | reverse complement strand
ATCTCAAGGCAACGAACGGTGTTCTTGCTGGCGATTACATGTTCTACATGACGGTCTTTGACGAAACCGATAATGTACAAGTCAATCAAGCATCATCTGCTCCAACAACAACAACTCTCTCATCAAACGAGCGAATCGACTTGACCTTCCCTGCTTACAATGGCTGGATGGATGGACACACCTACAACATTAGTTTCCACGCTGAACTTGCCAATGGAAACCCAAGCGGAAACGTTCGGTACTTCCATGCAACCTTCGCTGACCAAATTGATATTGCAATCCTCAGTGATTCAACTGCACGTACGTCGACCATCAAGGAAGACCTTCAGTTGCTCGGTATGTCCTATACTCAATTCTCAATCAATGATTGGACCACCTATCTTGACACTGGATGGATGACCCACTACGACAAGATTCTCTTGCCGTGGCAGGAAGAGATTGCCGCAAAGGATGTGGAGAGTGGTGGTCGAGGTTACTACCAGAAGCTTGGTTCGACTGCAAACCGACAAACACTTGAGTCGTTCATGTCCGCTGGTGGTACTGTGCAAGCGCATCTTGGGCCACAAGGTAGCCAAATCTACGGATTGGATGTTGGATTGAATGGACGATTGCCGTTTGGAATGGATGTCCAAAGTCGAGACACGCCGGGTACGAAGATTCTCTACACCGATCTTGACATCGCCGACCCATTCCATCCGATTATGGATGATGTTTCTACCACAGCCTTCCAAGGATTCGAGGGCGATGGAACCGTTGCAACTGCAGTACTTAACACGAACTCCGTGAGCACGCAAAACGTTCCTGGTGTCTGTAATGGATACATGGAAGATGGTGGCTACTTCCAGAGTTTGTTGCGAACAAGTGCAAACAGCAAGGATGTTATCATGGGTACATGTAGTTATTACCAAGGTGGAATGATCGTATCCACAATCGACGTAGCAACCTACTCTTCTCGTGCGGATAGTACAACCTTCCCATTGCTTGGAAACATGCTTGATTACCAAGTAACACCATATCCTGAAGGATTCGGTGCGATGGGACAAGATCTTACCCTCAAAATTGATGATAATGAACTCGATATCGACCCATCGACAGGCGCATACGCTGTACATCACATGAAGAGTGATGCAACGGTCAACTTTGCTTACACATCTGGAACCACTGCTCCATTGACAGCTGATTGGCTCCTCGCTGGTCCGACCGATTGGATGGGTCAATCCATGGCTTCTGGTACAGATCACGTACGAGATGCTTCTCCGTCCGCAACCTTCTGTAAGACCGACCTTTCCTCTGCGACGGGTTGTCTTCAAGGTGCACAATGGACCGTAACGCTCCTTCTTCACGATGATGCTGGACACGCTCGAATCATCTCCGTTGTTGTTGAAACCAATGACGTTCTTGCTGATGCAGAACCTCCAGAAGCGAACATGAGCATCGATATGAGAGACGAGTATGTTGACAACATCGAATACATTGGAACCAAGACTGTTTCGGAAACCGAATGGGACGTCAACCGAATTATCCTGACAGAGGCTGGAGAACTTGTTCTCCACTTCGATGCGAGCGAATCGTTTGACGCCGACGCTATCGACGGAAGCAATGGAATTGTTACCTACGAGTGGAAGGTCTTCTTCGACGCACCGTACGGTGATACCTCATTCAACTTGGAAGGTCACACTTTCGAAGAATCCGCTGCAAGCAACGGTCTCTTCTCCTACAAGTTCCAGAACGTTACAGTGGACGACTCAGGTACTGCTGAATCCCAGATCAGAATGGAACTCCGTGTCTATGATGCTTCAGGTAAATTCTCGGACAAGTTCCGAATGTACTTCGTCGTCGTCCCTGAAGGCTATGGTGACGAAATACCCGAAGTTCAATACGACAACTTCGAAAACTCATCCGTCGCCGTTAGCGTAGCCGAATACGTCATCACAGGAACAATTTTATCCGGTTCTGAAAAGGGCGATGTTTACGTTGAAGCAGCTTTCGTTCGAGAGGTTTTCTCCAAGTCGGCGATTCAGAAGTACAACCTCATCAACGACAAGCAATTTGCTCGAGCTGAGAAACTCTCAGACTTGGACACCTTCGAGTTGACGCTCTACATCGATGACAGATACAGCAACGAGAGCGAAGTTGTTGAAATCTGGGTTCGTGTGTATGAAGGTGATGATGAGCGTTGGTCCGAAGAGTTGACCAAGATGGTTGCCGTCAAACTCAACATCTGTCGTGGTATTCAAGCAAATGCGAGTGCACTCGCTGCAGATGGATTCTCATTCGTTTGGAATGCTACTTCGATGGAGTGTGAATGGGATGGATCATGGGCCTACGACCCAGAGACAGGATCTTGGACAGAACCAACGACAGACAACAAGGCCGTTGACGATGAAGAAGACGACAGCATGACGCTCATCATTGCTATCATTGCTTCCGTTCTTGTTCTCTTGTTGCTGACGTTTGTCTTCCTACGCGGCGGAAGTGGTGATAAGGTTGACAATTTGAGTGCCGCAGCTGCGGGATACGGTCAAGAAATGGACATGACCGAGCAGTATGTACAACAACTGATTGCACAAGGCTATCCTGAAGAGACGGCGAGGGCCTATGCGGCTCAATACGTCGGACAAGCCGCTGCAGAACCTGCTGCACCTGCTGCCGCAAGCAATGACTTGTACACGCAATACTACAACCAGTATTACCAACAGTTTGTCGCCCAAGGATACGATGAGGCTACAGCTGCACAATACGCCCAACAGTATGCTGCACAGGCTCAACAACAGCAACAGTAACCAGTTGCGGACCTCATGGTCCTGAAGATGGGTTGAAAAACCCCAAGTGCTGGCGTTAGGTATGGAAGGTTTGGATACCGGTGACGGCTACGCCGTTCGAGATATAGGACTCGCAGACGAAGGATCACTCAGAGTTGACTGGGCACGGTCCAGAATGCCTGTACTTGCAGCACTTCGAGAGGAAGCTGAGCGCACGAAACCACTCGCAGGAATGCGTGTGGCTGGTTGTTTGCACGTAACCAAAGAAACAGCTGTCCTGGTTGAGACCATCGCAGCTGCTGGTGCTGAAATCTCTTGGTCAGGTTGCAACCCATTGTCAACTCAAGACGATGTTGCTGCTTGGCTTGCTCGGGAAGGTTACTCCGTCTATGCTTGGCATGGCCAGAGCGTTGATGACTTCTATTGGTGCATCGATAAAACGCTTGAATTCAATCCAACACTCACACTCGATGATGGAGCGGATCTCATCGTACGTGTGCATGGGGAGCGCTCAGAATATGCTGCAGGTGTACTCGGGGGAACGGAAGAAACCACGACAGGTGTCCACCGCTTGCGAGCGATGGCGGCTGCTGGCGATCTCAAGTATCCAGTCATTGCAGTGAATGATGCCGTAACGAAGTGGGATTTTGATAACGTCTATGGAACAGGTCAATCAACGCTCGATGGAATTCTACGAGCAACTTCGGTACTTATCGCTGGAAAAACCATGGTCGTTGCCGGATATGGTCACTGCGGAAAGGGTGTTGCAATGCGCGCAAGAGGACTTGGTGCGAATGTCATCGTCACCGAAGTTGACCCTCTTGCGGCCTTACGGGCCATCATGGATGGCTACCAAGTTATGACAATGGATGAGGCTGCGCCACTGGGCGATCTCTTTTGTACTGCAACTGGAATGAAAGACATCATCGTTGAACGACACTTTGCCGTCATGAAAGATGGTGCAATCGTTTCCAATACAGGTCATTATGACTGTGAAATTGATGTTGATGCATTGGAAACAATCTCAACTTCTGTACGAACCATTCGCAAGGATAATGAAGAATTTACCCTTGAAAATGGAAACAAGATTCACCTTCTTGCTCGAGGTCGACTTGTCAACCTTGCCGCAGCAGAAGGCCACCCTTCCGAAGTCATGGACATGTCTTTTGCAAATCAATTCCTTTCCCTGTGCCGCCTTGCCGCAGAAGCGAAGGACATGGATAACTCGGTGTACGATATTACGCTGGAACAGGACCAGAACCTTGCTACGACCAAGCTTGAAACGATTGGTGTACGTATCGACGTTCTTAGTGAAGATCAAATCGAGTACAAGGACGATTATACGGTCGGAACATGATTCGATTACTCTTCTTCGAATGAAGTGAGTTCCTCATCTTGAACATCCTCGTCCCAGAACACTTCATGTTCTGATTGATGAGATGAAAAATCAGGAAGTTTCGGTTTCCAGTCCCCTTTGAATGTCTCTTGCGCATCAACAATCTTCAGCATCCGTTCTTGGAAGGCAGGCGGTCGTCGGCTAAGAATAAACATAAACAGTGTTGAGAGACGAATTTCCTCTGGGATGACAACATATCCGGTCGACGTTTCGAAGTCCATTGCCCTTAGGAGATTGAATGCTGGACGATTAAGTCGCTGGAACCATCGGCGTGAAATCCGCATTCCGAGAATCACTGTTACAAGAATAATGAGCGATGTTATACAGAATCCTCCAAATCCAGAACCAAGGATTTGCGGTGCCATAATGACTTCCAACATGAGAATCGGCGTCGTAATCAGGAGGAAAATCTTGGATTCACTAATCGGTGGTTTCTTCATCCTCGTTTTGATTGCTTCCCAACCATCGTGATGTTTCTCCCATGGTTTGAAGTGTTCCGATGAGGGTTGTTCGCTCGCCAATTGACACATCTGATGCAAACGAGCAACACGCGCATATTGTGTTGTGGCGAGATCCATATTCTCATCAAAAATCGATTGAAGACGTTCACTGGCTTCCCCATAGAGCCCCATATCGGCAAGGATTGCCGCTTGTTCAACGATGGGCGTGACTTCGTTCGGAGCATGATGTCGTGCATCTTGCCACCATTGAAGCGCGTCCATGTACAAACCAAGTTCATCGGAAAGCAATCGGCCTCCGCGCACCCACATGGCAAGATCATCAGGTTGGAGTGCGACCACTTTTTTTGCCGCAGAAAGTGAGGATGCTGCTTGTTTCAATGTCGGTTGTTTCCTCAGTCCAGGAAGACTCGCATCGGAGATTACTCTCCACGCATCAGCATGTTCTGGATCCAATTTGACTGCCTTTCGAGCGTGTTGAAGTGCCTCTTCTCGCTCATCGGCTTCCAGCGCTTCCAATGCATCAAGATAGTGTGCTTCTGCAGTCACATGTTCACCTCAATCATCTCGATCTTTGCCTTGATAGCGACGCGGACGTATTGGCTGTGGTCCTCGATTGTGCGCATGTCCTGGCCGCTTTCCTCTTGCTTTTCGATAGCGCTCGTTTGGACGATCGTTATCCCTATCTGGACGACCTCGTCCTGAATCACGTCGTTCGTCACGACCTCCTCGGCTTCCACGCCGGTCAGAATCACGACCTCCTCGATTTCCTCCGAAGTTTCGCCCACCGTCTCGGCTTCCACCACGGCGGTCAGAATCGCGACCTCGACGATTTCCACCAAAACTTCGGCCTCCATCTCGATTTCCACGGAATCCTCCGCGTGAACGATCATTACCTCCACCACCTGGCTTCGCTTTTCCACAGCGATTGCATTCTGTTCGGAACGAGAAGTTGATGTTGTTGCAAGCAGGGCATTCCCAATCGTTTTGACCATGAGTTCCTTGACGAGGTCGCTCACGTCGCTGATTTGAGCGATTATTCTCTCGTCCTGATGATTTGTACGCCTTGACGTTCCCTTCCTTTGCTTTTCCACAACTGTTGCATTCAGTTCTCCAAGCGAAGTTGACATTGTTGCAAGCAGCACAGACCCAATCATCTTTCTGAGAATCACGTCCTCTTTGGTTATCACGACGTGGCCTTTCATCACGACGTGGACGTTCTTCTCGTTCCTTCTTTGCACGAATAATCACATCTGCACCGATGAATGAATCAACGTTTTGTTTCCTGTCAAGATGGGCTACATGAGCCAAAGGAGCATCGGTTGAGCCAATGACAGCATCGATTTTACCGATGTATTGTCCATCTTCTTCTCGAACGATAATTGACCCGAGAGCAGGTGATGAACCCGTAAATGTGAGCAAAAGACCGCCCTCATGGCTGGTTCGGTCAATGACGCCTCGAAACATATCCCTCATCCCTTCGTGTCTAGCGACCATGTTTGAGTCTGTTGGTCAGTCTCTGCGTGATGAGACCCATCCTGCGGCAACAAGTCCGATGAGAAGTGTTGCAAACATTCCAGGTGCTGGGAGAATCGAACCTTCCGCTTCTTCACCATCATCCGTTGTCGTTTCACCAGAGTTGCTGCCGCCATCCGCATATGGATCCGTGACCTGAATGGTTACTGTCGTTGGTTCAATAGACGTACCATCTGTTGCTGTGATGATAACGGTGTATGGAGAAGTGTAGTCGCCTTGAATACAGCTCGCTGTAGAAACTTGAATTTCCCATGCAAGTTGCACACGATCGAAGTTTGTTGCATCATTACCACAGATGTTCAAGGTCATGTCAACCTCTTCACCATCCGGGTCGATTACATTCCCACTGAGGGTGAACTTTTGCCCGTCAATGCTCCATTCTGCTTCCTCTCCCTGTAGGTTTGTTTCGATGGTAATGGCTGGAGGTTTACTGATCTTCTTAAGACCAAAATCAAACATGAATTCATAATCAAGCATTCCGTTTGCGGTTGCCTTGCCCGTAACCATGACCTCACCCGGTGAGAGGCCCGTCATCGACAATTCCATCATGATGCCATTCTCATCGGCGACTGCAGTTGCATCAGAACCCATCTTTGCCATTTGGTGGGCGTGTGCCATAATGGTTAGACTTGAGGCAACCCCGGTTGAAGTCGTTGTGAATTCGATAACCTCTCCATTGGCTGAAAGGACTGCAGTAGCATCCATGACCTTGCCAAAGGTGTAGTTGCGATGCTCTTCAGTTTCAGCGCCGAACGCGTCAACTCCCATGCACTGGCCAATAGCAGAAGCACCGCTGGCAGTGACATACAGGTCCGCAAGTTCATCCATACGGACACTCCAGCCTGCATCTGCAAACGTACATTGTAGTCCCCAACCACTTTCATCGACCACCCACATATCGGCATCACTCGTTGCAAGTATCTCTCCATAGGTTGTACCGATTGGAATAATCGTACCATCTGCAGGTGCAGTTGGGCTCCAAACCGGTGCATCATTGGTGAACGGCGCCATGGTTGTGAAATCAACAAACAATTCACGGACCATTGGATAGGAACCGATTGGATAATCGACATCTGCTACGATTCGAAGTCGTCCATCTGGAAGGAATTCACTCGATGGTGCAACGAGTTCTTCGTTAAGTACGCCATCGTCAAAGAAGCCGAGGTCTGCAGCGCGTAGACCTTGCTTGACCGGGAAGGTCATGACAAGTTGTGCATCAGTGATGTTGGTAACGTTCATGGCCAATGTGAAGTTGGAACTTCCTCGATTTGGAAGCGTATCAAAACGAACGTTGTTGTTCTCATTCTCCTTGATGAGCAAATGAATTTCCAGATCGTCTGTCACTGTGACTGGAACTTCCTTGCAACCATCGTTTGAGAGTGGGCTACTGCACGAACGCTCTTGTGAATGACCAGTTGGAACGAGATTGACTTCATCGAGTGCAATTCCGTCTTCGACGAATTCAAGATCGTTCCAGTCGACGTTTCCTCGGTGGGATGGTCCTTCACGGATTCCGAGTCGAGTTTCCATATCTGCGATACACTTTGGACCAATCGAGCGCACTGCTTCACGTTCGTCCGTTGAAATCCAGTCGTCATCACCTCCTGGGACACCTTCAAACAAACCGTCGAGATTGTCGCGAACAATGGCAGATTTGCTTCCGTTTACCCACGCCTTTGCATCCATGACACCTGTTCCCCAATCGTCATTGATGTCAAGTGTAAATAGGGCAAAATCGTATTCGAAGAGGTCCTCAAAGGTGTATCCGCTACAATCCACGTCGAGGGATGTCTGGCGTCCAGAAGTGGCTTGAGGCGTTTCACTATCGTTGAGTGTAGACATTTCAATCGACGGGCTCACAAGTGCAAGAAGCAGCATGATGAGAACTGGTATCATGCTTGGACGACGACGACTTCGTTCATCAATGCTTGGTTGAGAACCATCACGGAACGAGCTGATTCAACCTTCTTTGGAAGAAATAAATTGGAATGATTGTCCAAACTATCGCTGACAAATATGCAACAAACGGTGATACACCACGCTCCACGCCATCAAGCCGAGTTTCAAGGAGATGATGATAGACACCATTCGGTGAAAGGAGATCGAGACGCCCTTCAAAGATCAAATAGCCTTGGTCTTGCGTATCGCCCACAGCGACCCCATTTAGAGCAGCGAGAAGTGTTGTGAAGAGCACCCAGAGCAACGTAAAGAGGAACCACAATCCGATAGAGAAAGCGATGGCTGAGCCTTGTTCCTTGGCAATGCTCGAAGCGAGCAGAGCGAAGACGGTGTACCACAAAAGGACAAGAGCTGCAGCGATGATGAAGATCATTGCATCAGAAAATGGAATCCACATGTCGCTTCGAAAACCGACCAGCATCATCGATACGATGATGAGTAACGTTACCGGTAATGCGATGCTCATCCAATGACCAAGAACCAACACAGTTCCTTGGCGCCAACGTGGCATTGGTTGTGATAAACGAAGTTCAAGAACGCCACTCATTCGGTCGCGACTGATTCCATCATGAGCGAGAAGGACAGCAGCCATCGTTCCAGCAAACACGATTCCAATGCTCGCCAAAAACATCGTTTCAGTCGCAGATTCTGGAATCTGTTCTGTTGGTAACTGGAGGTTTGGATCGGCAAATCCCCACGCCATCCCAGGGATGAAGAGGAGAAGGATTGGGAGCATAATGAGCATCCTCGTTGAAAACATGCGAGAACGACAAAGAGAAAGTGCAAGACGAATCATGCGGTGATTTGGTGTCATTCCTCCTCACCACCCAACGTTCGCAATGGAATCATATTACTATGGCCAACATCCATTCCAATCGCATCCCTGTCCAATCCAGTAGCTGCACAAAGTAATTCGATGAGGGTAGGAGGAATGATGCGCCATGTTGAAATTTCGTACCCTCGTTCGATCAATGTTGCAAGCAGTTCGGGATGGCTTGAATCGAAGATGTATCGATGTTCTTGTCCAGTAGCAGTATGTTCGAATATGTTCAATGAATCAATGATGGAATCAGTGATCTCTTGATCGAGAACCACTTCGGTCATCTCCTCAAATCCTAATTTCGCTTGAAGTGATTCGATTGCACCATGCCCGAGCAATTGTCCTCGATGCAAGAGTGCGATTGTATCAACAAGATGGTCAAGCTCTGAGAGATGATGGCTCGAAATGACGACAGCGATACCATTGTTGGCGAGCGTTCGTAAGAGTCTTTTGAATGCATCAATTGCAACAGGATCCATTCCATTGAAGGGTTCATCGAGGACGAGTACCTTAGGTGTGCCAAGCAAAGCAACCGCCAGTGAGAGTCGCTGACGCATTCCTTGACTAAGCGATTCAAGAGAAGAATCGGCCCGATTTCTTAGTCCTACAATGGATAGAATTTCTTCTGTGGATTGAATCGAACAACCTTGTAGAAGCGCAAACTCAAGCATGGTTTCACGAATGCTATGTTGGCCAGACCAACGTATTTGCTCCGGCATGAAGCCAACCATTGAGCGCAATGAATCAACATCTAGGCGCTTATCATCTTTCGAAATATGCCCTTCATGAAGTGGTAAAATCCCACTGATCATTCTTAGGAGCGTTGTTTTTCCTGCACCGTTGGTTCCAACCAAACCGATAATCTGGCCTTCGTGAAGGGTCAAGTCCAACTTTGCGATTCCCGCTCCTTGACGCTTGTTGAACGGATTGTACCATTTTGGATTTGGAAGTTGATGGCGAAATCCGATGGAGGAGAACTGCAATGCACCCCCGTCCGCCATATCACGGCTTAGAAGCCAATGGTCTCAAATGCTTTGTTTTGGCCGTGTGTTTCCCAAACGCATATGATGGTCTGCGAGAAATCATGCTCAATGGGGTTGGCTTTCGATGCTGTTGGCTTTCTTCTTGTCGCCATATCCATCCTCTTTTCATTCGGTATCTACAAACTGTTCACGAAAAATGAATCCCTTCCGTTCAACGCTTTTCTTGGAGAAAATACAACGATGCATGTCTTGGTCGCTCTCTTCCTACTGCTTTTGATTCCCTACGGAGCAATCCTCCTTTTCCCGATTGTCTTGATCCTCTCCTTTGTAAGTCCAGCAGGACGCATGGACTGGTCGGAACACCGGAACGAACGAATTCTCGCAATCTTCATGGTCATGTTGATGCTTGGCGTCTCTGGATTCATGCCCGTTGAAACCCCCCGTGCACCTGATGAATGGGGTGAGCCATTTGCAACTGAAAATCCGTACGCTCCTGCTTGGCCAGCAAGCGAACAATACACCTGGGTGTTTGTTGAGCCTCTTGACCCGACAAATTTTGAAGTCGTTCAGAGTTTAACAATACGAACACCACACCAATCGAACCCATTCCAACAAGTTGAATCATCGATTTGGGTCTCTTCACTTCTCGGACTACAAGAATCAAGGATGCGACAAGCCATTGATCTCGTCGATGAACGTGTACCAATTCGCGTCGATAGCGATGCGTTTCGCCTCGATCAAAAGGGTGATGCACAATCACATTTGTTTCGTCCAAGTTCAGGTAATGTTGAACTGAATGTTTGGGTGTATGATATCTTGTCTACGTCTAGCACTGACCCTGCTGGAACGAAGGTTGGCGAGGTTGTTGTTGTTGGGCAATCCAACTGGGGCGGAACGGTAGAATTGGTCGTTATCATCAGGCCTCGGGGGCATGATGGACTTACGACCGACCCATATGCAGAATCGTATGTAAATGCGTGGTTAGATGTATGATTTAGGGAAACCTAAAACTAAATACTACAGATTTTAGGGAGGCCTAAAACGAGTGGTTCCGCATGGGTTTGCATATTTGTTCCTCCTATTCGCACACGCTTTCGCGGAATCTGTTTCTTGCGTCGCTTGTTTTAGCAGTAATTTCGACTGCAGCTAAGGAAGGAGTCGAAATGTTTCGGAACTTACGAGGGGTTTTGTTTCGGAAGGAGCACTACACGCGATGTCATTCCCCGAGTCCTTCCAGGTGAAAACCGCTGTGCTCTGGCAGTGTCTATGATAAACCAGAATTCTTGGTGCGATGATAAACGTCGATTTGTCCCTCAATAAATTCAAGAGTTGTAACCAGTTCATAATCTGGCTTAAGTGCTAAGGTCAAACTATCATATTCCCACATCGAAAGCTTGTGTCCTCTCACGTGTATGACTTCGAAAGGTTCGTCATCGATGACCTGATTTGCTTGACCGGAACTTACGTGCCCCCATCTGGTATGTTCGTCAATGATAACGTGGCTGTCCATCCGATTAAGATACAGATTCCAATATTTTGCATAAGGTTGTGAGATGATGAAGATGTCACTCTGATTACCTTCGACATTGGTATCGAGCCATTGACTCATCCCTTTGAAATCTGATCGCCCTCCTTGTTCGTAATACTCGTATTCGTGTACATACCAATGAGCACTGTTGAGAACAAACAAGAACGAGAATATCATTGCGATAACCATCGACTTTTTTTCAGTCCCAGAACTTGTTTTCTCTACCCGTTCATTGATTTCGACTAAAATGTCGATTACCCGAGCGATAGCTATTCCAAAAAGGATGTACCAAGCTGGCATTGAAAATACAAAATAGCGGGATACCCAGAGATTTCTAACGGAAATAGAATACAGAACAATGACCAACATCGTGCCCCCACCTACTGCCCAAACGAACCACTCGGATTCAGATGAAAGTCGGCGTTTTTTTCCGACCAAGAAACGATGCGCAAGCATGAGGAAAGGTGTGATCAAAACGAAGTACCACATCGCTTCTGCTATGTCAGTAACTCCTCCGCGTGTATCGAAGGCGAAGAAATAATCGAACAGACTGACGACAGGTCGCGTGGGGGTATCGTTTATCCACATGCTGTGGTTGGTATTTGAGGAGTCATGACGCATCTTCTCAAGCATAAAAATCGCAAGCATCGCAACTGCGAATGATATTTTCAGACATTGGCCGGATTTTCCTTTCATGTATGCGATCACACGCTCGAGTTTTGTTGTTTCTGAAGGGTGTTTTGTGCAGATTGCTTGAGAAACGCGAATAAAAAAATCTGCGAGTAAGCCTAAGACAATCACTAATCCTGCAACATAATGTACAAGATAAGAAAAGGAGAGTAAAGCGATGCATAAGATTGTTTCATTTCGTGATAATCTACGTTCAGAGCGAATTAACAACAACGACAGCCAAATGAACATGGTTGTGAACATATATGGTCGAAATTCTTGGCTATAGAGAATCGCCAAATGAGAAATCGAAAACATACTTGCAGCGATTATTGCTGCCTTTTCATCGTGAAAACGTCGCGTAAATTCAGCTACAATATAAACAAGAATGATGCCTGTAATTGCGCTTAAGGAACGCAAGGCGAAATCAGAATCTCCAACGATCAGTTTCCAGAAATACATCAGCCATGTGCCCATTCCTACCATCGAAAGCCAACCTTCCATTGTAGCCTTCCATGTTCCTTGACTAATCGCATGCAGTGTTGTGAGTTCGTCCAACCAAAAGGATTCAGTGTCCAACCCTCTAAATCTCATTATTGCTGAGAAGACAAGT
>Ga0160423_10003679_pt1 | contig 12725 bp, 8 predicted proteins | sample CRUFie14St8metaG_FD_108191 | JGI IMG/M metagenome (GOLD analysis project Ga0160423, IMG submission 108191) | Marine microbial communities from the Costa Rica Dome - CRUD Field 142mm St8 metaG | ecosystem: Environmental > Aquatic > Marine > Oceanic > Photic zone | place: Costa Rica: the Eastern... | reverse complement strand
GATTCTATTTTCTCTATCAAATCTGGATTTACTTCGTACCTGTGACGATGTCTCTCATCAACAGAATCTCCTTCACCATACAATGTTCGAATCTTACAATCATCTACTTGCCAGATTGTAGGTCTTGAGCCCAATCTCATAGTCCCTCCAAGATGTGTTTTGGAAATTTCTGGCATGAAAACCACTGCAGGGTGTGGAGTATTTTCATCAAACTCTGTGGAGTTTGCTCCCTCCATTCCAAGGACATTTCTACAAAATTCGATAGTCGCTATCTGTAATCCCAAGCAAATTCCTAGGTAGGGTACATTATTCGTTCTAGCATAATTTGCTGCCAGTATCTTACCTTCAGTCCCTCTGTCTCCAAATCCACCAGGAACAAGAATACCATCAGCAGCTTTGAGTGTAGACCAGTCATCATGGCCTTCATCTTCTAGGTTGCTAGCCTCAATCCAATCGATAACTAGAGTTCTGTTTACTGCATAAGAAGCGTGCTGTAGTCCTTTGATTACTGAAAGGTATGAATCTGTCAGTCCAGTATATTTGCCAACAATGGAAATATGGACGTCGTCACCCAGATTATCTACTCTGTCAGCCATTTCTTCCCATTTTTCTAGGACGTCTGTTTTGCTGCAATCTATTTTCAGAGCTTCACACATACCTTGTTTTTCTAACATCAACGGTACTCGGTAAATGTTTGAAACATCGTGGGCGCTAATCACAGCGTTGGGTGATACATGGCAAAATTCAGCCAATTTGTTTCTAGTTTCATCCTCAAGAGGTGCACTCGCTCTACAGACAAGAACGTCAGGCGAAATTCCTAGGCCTCTGAGTTCCTTTACTGTGTGCTGTGTTGGTTTTGTCTTTTGTTCTCCAACAGGTCCCATCACCGGAACTAATGATACATGCACGAAGAAAATGTTCTCCCTGCCCACTCTAAACTGGAATTGTCTGAGTGCTTCGATAAATGGTGAACTTTCAATATCGCCAACAGTACCACCCAATTCGATAACACAAGCTTCTGGTGGTAAATCACTACCATCGCTAGGAGTTGATGCGACATCTTCTATCCAGTCTTGAACTGCATCTGTAATGTGTGGAATCACTTGGACGGTCTTTCCAAGGTAATCGCCTCTTCTTTCAGCCTCTATAACCTTCGAGTAAATTTTACCAGTTGTGATATTATTGTTCTTGAAGAGATTTAGATCGCAGAATCGTTCGTAGTTTCCGAGGTCAAGATCAGCCTCTCCTCCGTCATCAAGAACGAATACTTCGCCATGTTCGAATGGAGACATTGTTCCAGCATCGCTGTTTAGGTAAGGGTCGATTTTGACAGCAGTCACTCGCAGTCCAGCACTTTTTAGGAGAAGGCCGATGCTAGAAGCCGTAACTCCTTTGCCTAACCCGCTAAGAACCCCGCCCGAGACAACAACGTACTTCATGCCCTTCAACGGGCTTTGAGGCCGTCGCGCCTCCCATTTCAACATTGGGTCGCGTTCAGAAACAAATTATGTACACAAAAATATGATTGTTGATAGCCAAAAGAGGATACTGCTTGCAATTTTTTAATTTTAAATACCTTCTAAGACATTATTTACAGAATTCAAGATTTTGTTCTCCGACTTCAAAAAATCAATTTTGAAGAGAAGCAATCATAACATCACATAATGAATCAAGATTGTATTCTAATTTGAATCCCCACTCTTGTTCTGCTATGGAACCATCGGTTTCATCAGGCCACGAATCGGCATATTCTTGGCGATGATCTGGAGAAAACTCACATTCGAAATCTGGCATTCTTTCTCGAATTTTATTGTACAGATCTTCAGCAGTAAAGTTGAGGCTGGGCAGATTGTAACCTCCACGAATAGATAAGGCGTCGCTTGGAGCATCCATAAGTTGTAAAGTTGCTTTAATTGCATCATCCATATACATCATAGGTAGTCTTGTTTGTCGATTTACAAAACACGTATACTTCTCTGATGCTACTGCTTTATGGAAAATCTCCACGGCATAGTCAGTTGTGCCGCCTCCAGGCATTACCTTCCATGAGATTAGACCAGGGTAGCGAAGTCCTCTGATATCGACACCGTGGACTGAGTGATAATACTCGGCCATTAACTCCCCTGCCGACTTGGTTACCCCGTAAATCGTCGAAGGATTCTGAGGAGAATTCTGCATAGCCAGCCTACCTACTTCAGAACCAAAAACTGCGATTGAGGAGGGCGCGAAAATTCGAAATTTATACTTGCGAGATAATTCTAAAACGTTCAATAATCCATCCATGTTAATTTTCCAACACAGTTCGGGATTTTTCTCACCAGTTGCTGAAAGGATGGCTGCTAGGTGGTATACTTCAGTGACGTTATGCTCTAGGATTATCTTCTCAATGTTATCACGATTAAGAACATCTAATTTCAAAAATTTGAATTCGAGGTCACCCATATCTTCAGGCTCACGAATATCTGTTGCAATGACATTTTCCGGGCTGAATTTGTTAATCAGAGCATCTAGTAACTCCATTCCAATTTGGCCGAGGGCTCCTGTGACTAAAATTCGGCCACTTTTCTGCCCGCCCATAAGTTAGGGACATTAGAGTCGATACTTGAACATAAAGGTCTTAGTTGCAGATTTCAGCAAACAGGCTTTACTCGGCTCCGAAGCCTTGTAGACGTTGTTCGACTTCTTCTGGGATCTGTGCTTCCATTTGAGCCCATAGAATGTCATCAATTCTTAGAACACTTATCGCTGCTTCAGTCGCTCCTGAAATGGATTGTTTTGTTATCGCCATTGGCTCTAAGACCCCTCTTTTTATCGAACATTCAGCTTCACCTGAACTAAGATTCAAACCATAAGAATCTCCTTCTTGGTTTTGAGCAGATGTCAATTTCAGAATCGAATCAATACCATCAAACCCAGAATTCGAAGCTAGGAAACGAGGTATTGATTCAATGGCGTCAGCCCATGCATCAATAGCCAATTGCTCCCTACCTGGAACAGCTTCTGCGTGTCTACGTAGTCTTCGTGCGATTGCTGTCTGTGTTGCTCCAGCGCCTGGTAGAAGGATTGGATTTTCCAATAACTGACATGCAACTCCAAGACCGTCATCGAAACAACGCTCTAACTCGTTTACAATATCGTTAGTACTTCCTTTTGCAATTAGGGTTGCCCCGCCAACTTCAGCATTCAGAATCCAGTGATTTACTCCTCCACTGAGTTCTTCCCTCGTGGATTCGAAACCGCCTAAATCATTTTCAGTCGCTCTTTTTGCATCGATTACTAAATTGGCATTACAGGACTTTGCAAGGAGATCTAGATCTTTTTTCTCAACACGCCTGTAAGTTAGTATTCCTTTGTTAGCAAGCATTTGCCTCGCTTCATCATCGACACCTTCCTTACAGACTAGAAGGTCACATCCTATTGATACAATATTGTCGACCTGCTGAATTAGTTCCTTCGATTCTGCTTTTCTGAAAGCGTCAACCATTCCAACCGATGTTATATTGAATTTAGCATCGAGTTTTGGTTGTTTTTTCTCCAGACCACCGTCCAATAGCAGGATTTTTCCTGGACCGCCCCTTTCTTTCATTTCCGGATGAATTCTAGTTTTTGCTATGGCGAGTCCTTTGATTATTCTCGAATCGGACATCTTGCCACCTGTTTGCTTGATAATTTTGACACTTGTAGCATCGGCTCTACCATCTGAAAAGATAATCTCTGCCGCTTCAAGTGACAAACTTGATAGATGCTTTTCCATTTTTTTATCCAGTTTCCCTGATAATGACGTTTCAACCGCCGATAGAATTTGATCTCTTGTTGCCTTTATTGATAGTTCTTCAAGATATGTTAACGCATTCTGTTCAGCTTGCGCATAGCCTCTGGAAATTGTAGCAGGATGAACTCCTTGTCCGACTAGTTGCCAAGCATTTCTCAGCATTTCAGCACAAATCACTACCGTTGAGGTAGTTCCGTCTCTTGCAACTTTATCTTGTGTGGATGATGCACTGATTATCATTTTTGCAACTGGGTGCTCAACTTTGGCTGTTTCGAGAACTGTGACACCGTCGTTGGTAACAAGGGTTCTTCCCTCATCATCTACCAGTAGTTTGTCCAATCCTTTTGGACCCAGAGTGGAGCGAACCGCTCCCGATAGAGCAATCGCAGCTTGGACATTCTTGCGCAATGCTTCGCGACCACTGGTTCTTTCAGTGGACTCAAGAATTGTTTCCTCCGCCATCAAACCTGCGACTACTTTTGTGTCTTGAAACCTCTTGATAGGAGCATTCCGTTGAGTTCATATATGGGGGGCTGCTCCGACTATACAACCGATGGTTAAGTAGTGGGGTGATAAAGTGACCGAAGATTGGGAAGAAAAGATGCTAAAGCAGATGGCTGAGATGTTCAAAAATATGGGTATGTCAGTCGATATTGACCAGTTAAGAAAACTGATGGATCAATTCCGAGGTCAGTTCGATTCTATGGGATTCGACTCTGAAAAAATAGCAAAAGGAGATGTAAATTTCAATTTTGATTTCTCAAACCTAAACAAGTTATTCAAATCGGGGATGCCAATTGAGGAGATGTTATCCAATCTTGGGATGGACGTCAAAGTCGATGCTTCTCCAGCTCAAGTCGATATTGAAGACGTCGAACCTGATAATGAAATAATGAAATTACCTACAGATGATGTCTATCTATCTGGCTGGAACATGTCGGTTACAGTTGATTTTTCCACTAGACCAGACATCGAGGAAATTGAAGTCGCATTGTCAAGCGGCGGGGAATTAATTCACGTATTATCCGATCCTGCGGAACCACCACTAGCGCAAATTGAACTTCCTCACCAATGCGATGATGTCGTTGACTGGTCGCTTAATAACGGCATACTCGACATAACACTCAAACTATCACCTCAGGGCTCAGCATTAGAAACCGAAGCCGAGGAAATCGATGAAGAAATCGAAGATGATTTTAGTCCAACACCATCTGATGTCAGTGTTGATTTTTCAAAAGACGATGATGATGAAGACGATGGAGGCATCCCAATCCTCTGAATTGGGAATTTAAGGAAGTGAAGAAATGGGAAAAGCAACAGTAATAGGAATTGATCTAGGAACTACAAATTCATGTGTAGCAACTATCGAAAATGGAGAACCGATCGTGATAGCAAATGCAGAAGGGGCGCGTACAACTCCTTCAGTGGTAGCATTCACAAAAGATGGCTCAGAAAGATTAGTCGGTATTACCGCAAAGCGCCAAGCTGTGACTAATATCGAAAGGACTATGATTTCTGTAAAGAGACATATGGGTACAGACTGGAAAGTCAATGTTGATGATTCAGACTATACTCCTCAAGAAGTATCTGCATTCATCCTACAAAAATTGAAAGCGGATGCAGAAGCATACTTGGGAACAACCGTGAAACAGGCTGTAATTACATGTCCTGCATACTTCACAGACGCTCAAAGAAAGGCAACAAAAGATGCTGGTAGAATTGCAGGTCTTGAGGTTCTTAGAATAATCAACGAGCCTACAGCAGCAGCATTGGCATATGGTGTCGACAAAGAAGAAGACCAAACCATCCTGGTTTACGACTTAGGTGGAGGGACTTTCGATGTATCTGTTCTGGAAATTTATGATGTAGATGGACAACCACAGATCGAAGTAAAGGCAACTGCTGGAAATAACAAGTTAGGTGGAGATGACTTCGATGAAGTACTAATCGACTACCTAGTCGCAGATTACAAAAAATCTTCTGGCATTGATTTGTCAAAGGATGTACAGGCAATGAGCAGACTCAAAGAGGCTGCAGAAAAGGCAAAGATAGAACTTTCAGGAACTGGGCAGTCCCAAATCAATCTACCTTTCATTACAATGAAGGACGGACAACCAGAGCACCTTGATATCACTGTCACAAAGGCAAAATTCGAAGAATTGATTGCGCCTCTTGTTGAAAAGACAATGAAACCTACTCGCCAAGCAATGAAAGACGCTGGAGTCTCCAAAGGTGAAGTTGACAAGGTTATCCTCGTAGGTGGTTCAACACGTGTACCTGCGGTTCAAGCAGCAATCGAAAAGGAAACCGGAAAGCAACCATTCAAGGGAATCAATCCTGACGAAGCTGTAGCAATGGGTGCTGCACTACAAGCAGGAATCATCGCTGGAGATGAAGGTGTGTCTGACATCCTCCTACTGGATGTAACACCTCTAACCCTGGGCATAGAGACACTAGGTGGCGTTACCACAACAATGATTGAAAGAAATACTACAATCCCTGCAAGGAGATCTGAAGTATTCTCAACAGCAAGTGACAACCAGCCTGCTGTAGAAATTCACGTTCTACAGGGTGAGAGAGAATTTGCAAAGGACAACGTAACTCTTGGACAATTCCACTTGATGGGTATTCCACCAGCACCACGTGGAATGCCACAAATTGAAGTTACATTCGATATCGATGCAAACGGTATAGTCAATGTGTCTGCAAAGGACAAAGGAACTGGCAAGGAACAATCAATAAAGATTGAATCCAATACCTCATTATCGGAAGATGAGATTCAATCAAAGATTGCTGAAGCAGAAGAATTTGCTGAGGCTGATAAGAGATTGAAGGCTCAAGTTGAAATGAGAAACATGGCTGACCAAATTGTATACCAAACAAGAAGGACAATTGAAGAGTCAGGCGAAAAACTCAGTGATGATGACAAAGCGCCAGTTCTATCCAAGGTCGATGAATTAGAATCTCTTCTACAGAACGAAGAAGGAGAGCCTAAGGAACTTGATGATATTGACGAGGCTGCGGTCCAAGCAAAGGTCAAGGAAATCGAAGAAGGCATGCATGCAATATCCGCTAAGTTGTACGAAGCAGCGGCAGCGGAGATGGCTGAACAAGAAGCTGCAGGCGATGCGCCTGCAGGGGACGACGGCGTCCAAGATGCCGATTTCGAAGTTGTCGATGAAGATTGAAGACCTCTCCGTTATGTACCTCGCGAAGCATCAGGGTGACATGGACAAACTTCAAGACCTACCTGAAAATTCCAACGAAATAATGGAACCAAAATCACTTACAGATCTTCGCAGACGCATTGGAAACTATGACATTCGCAAATATCGGTGGAGAGATTATCTGACGATCGAAGGCAATCGCGGCCTATTTCTTGGGAGACTTGTCGAGCAGTATCTCGGCAAGTACACCGAGCAACGGATTGCTGAATACAACCCTAACCCGGGCGCTAGGCACTTGCCAAAAGGAAAGGTTGTGGATTGGCGTGACGATGAAAATATTGCAGAGCAGAAGCAATCCCCTGATACGGACAATAACTCCAGCAGGAAGGAGAATTTGCGAAAACTCAAATCAGAGGCTCGAAAATCAGGCCTTCGGCCGCTTTACTGTTACACACAAGACCGCAGGAAAAATCGCTATCGAAAACAGGGGGTATTACATTTACACGGCATCGCCATTTTCGAATTTTTGAAAATTGCCGATAAGTGGGAAAATTTCCTCGTTGATTTAAATGCCGCAGAAGCTCTTCTAGTAAACGAATTGAGCCAGAAATTCGACAACCATTTCAGGGAAATGGTTCTCACCAAAGGAATGGAAGCGCTGAAAATATCAGCATGATTGCTGGTATGATTATCGCCTCAGTGGTCGAACGCAAGTTCGCTACGACTGATAATTCGGTTCCTCTGGATAATTTTGCATGAGTACCAATATCGGTTTCTCCTGTCACAATTAGATTGGCATTCGATATCTCAGTAGGGCATCCTTCTTCAGGCATGAAATCGCCTCGTCGAGGCTCAACTCTGCCCATACAGTAGATTGGGTCTCCCGCACAAAGGGCGTCTACAGTCCAGCGCATTCTGCCCCATTCCCAAACAACTAGAGAGTCACCAAAAATTGGTTTTTTCCAGCTGATTGGGTCTACTAAAATCCCTCCTGTTCCATCATGGAGCATGAAAGGAGTCCCCCCATTTTCCTTTCTCCTGGTATTCCAAGAACAAGATTCCTTACCGTCTGAGTCTTTAGTACAAACATACTCCTCCTCTTTCCATTTGAATAGAACAACTCCTTCTACAGTTTTGTCAGGGTCATCTCCGACTTCTACGCGTAGAGTTCCACTTGGAGACGGTCTGATTTGTCCAACCAGTTCAGCGGGTCCAACTGCTACACTGCGAACATTGCTGGTCGGAGTATCTAATATGCTGTGACTTAATCTCCACTTTCTAAATGCTAGAATCAACCATGCCACTGTAAAGATAACTACAACGATTCGTAATGCTTCGCCGGCTAAACGGGTTTCAAAATCATTATGCCTTGCTAATAGATCACTCGATAACCAGATTGAAAATATAACAAAGAGCATTCCATTAACTGAATAGAGCGTCAGAGTTGCTGGAATTGGAGTGCCTACATTATTCGGATGTTCTTCGATTAATTTACCATCCTTGTCTTCCATGTATGCATTTTCTGACCACGTTTCGTGTGAAGGAGGAGTTAGTATCCAATCATGTTTGTCCACTTTTCGGGTTGGGCCTTCTGCATCAACAATTTCACCCGGCTTACCATGTCCAAACGGCAGGTTACCCCACCTGGTTCTAAGAGTGTCGATATCGTAACGCAGTGATGTAGGAGTTGTAAACATCATAATCGCAGAAGCCACTATACAAATTAGAAGACCGATTCTTTGTGCATCTTCTCTATCTGTTCTCTCAGGAGGATAATTTCCTTCTGCACCGACTGACATCATGTAATATTCATCTTCGATTTGTACGGCGAAAACCTTGATTCTATCTCCTTCCTCAACATACCAATCATCGTATCTAGAGTCGCAATCTCGATGATTGTGACTGGCCTCTTCTTCTAATGAATCATACCAAGAAAACTCGAATGTATCATCAGACGTTACTGGGGACAATATCAGGCTATTTGATGGATAATCGACATAATCCGTACAATTTTCACCATCCGAATCCATCTCGTAATAACCATGCAGTAAGGTCCCTGATACAATATCCATTTCAATAGCGAAGAATTTCCCTACCTCGTCGTCCCCCCATCCGTTTCCAAGATTTACTTCTTCTATGTCGGCCAACTCATCCATTTCATAGATCACGGTTACATCTTCTGTAGGTGGAACGTCAGGTATTCCTAAACTCACAATGAAAAATATCGCTGCAATGAAATAAATTACAATACATATGCTCCAAGCAAAAAGTTTCTTTCCCTTTGGCATTGTTACTTGGAAAAAACCGTGATTGATGGAACTAACATCCACCTTCTCACTCACTGCCATATTAACTGGATATCAGATGCTGATATTACATCACCGACTATAATCCCGTAAAGCGATTTGATTTGTGGTGTTAGAAGGATATTCGACAAACCATTTTAGATGCATTACAATACGGTTGTAATGAGGGGAAACTGTGGTTGGAGTGCTAGATTTACTTTCTCAAATGCGCGAAAGAAGCGGAAGCGCTCAAACTACTGGATTGAGCGATGATGTAATCCTAGATTTCGCGTCCCATGATTCTCATTTGGTAACAGCGATTGAAGACGCTTATTCAATGCACAGCGGCTTATCTGCCGATGAGGTGTCAATGGATGAAAAAGACTTGATTATTCATCTTCAGAAGGATTATGTCAATTTTTATTCACCTGCAACAATCAACCCATACGTTGCAATCGCTGCAAAGGGACCATGGATTGTAACATCCCACGGCGCAGTTATTCATGACAACGGAGGTTACGGAATGCTTGGCGGAGGACACGGTCCAGATGTTGTAATCGATGCAATGTCCAAAAATCACGTCATGGCGAATGTCATGACTCCGTCATTTAGTCAAGCTCGTCTAGCAAAGGCTCTTCAAAATGAATTAGGCCATTCAAGAGGATCTTGTCCTTTCACCCAATTCATTTGCATGAATTCTGGTTCTGAATCAATGACCGTTGCAATGAGGATTTCTGATGTAAATTCCAAACATATGACTGGCCCTGGAGGTAAGCACGAAGGAAAACCTGTCAAATTATTGGCAGTTGAAAGAGCATTTCACGGTAGGACAGACAGGCCAGCGCAAATTTCTCACTCCTGCAAAGATTCGTATGATAAGAATTTGAGATCATTCTCTGACAGAGATAATCTTCTACTAGTTCCTGCTAACGATATCGATTCATTGAGAGCAATGTTTGCTAGGGCAGACTCTGAAGGATTCTTCATAGAATCTTTTTCAATAGAACCGGTTCAAGGGGAAGGAAATCCAGGACAATGTGTTGACCGAGATTTCTATGATGCAGCAAGGGAACTGACCAAAGAACATGGATCGATGTTGATAGTTGACTCAATCCAAGCAGGAATTAGAGGTCAAGGTACCCTTTCAGTAATTGATTACGAAGGATTCCAAGATGCAGAAGCACCAGACTTGGAAACATGGTCTAAGGCGCTAAATGCAGGACAATACCCACTGTCTGTTCTAGGAATGACTGAAAGAGCAGCAAGCCTTTACGTCACAGGAATCTATGGAAATACCATGACTACTAATCCAAGAGCTCTAGAAACTGCGGTTGCGGTTCTCGAAAAGATTACCCCCGAACTAAGGCAGAATATCAGAGACAGAGGAGATGAGTTTGTCGAGAAACTGAATGTGCTCGCTGAAGAAATGCCTGGAACGATTACCAAGGTTCAAGGTACAGGTCTACTAATCTCTGCAGAGTTGGATCCTGAACAAATGAAGGTCGTTGGATTCGATGATGTCGAAGTATGGTGTAGAAAACACGGATTGGGAGTAATCCATGGCGGAATAAACGCTTTGAGATACACCCCTCACTTCAACATCACAAGCAAAGAAATCGATCTGGTAATCGAAATCACTCGCAGAGCGATTCAACACTTCGCACACTGATTATTGTCCAGTAATCAAGTGGTGCAGAGTCCTTACGTGGATTCCTGTAGCGCCAGTCTTGACCAACTTGTTGGTCTTTGCTCCCCAAGCGGTCCCAGCGATATCCAAATGCGCCCATGGAATTTGCTCTTCGGTTCCTTCCTTGTTTGGAATGAATTGCTTCAAGAATGCTGCGGCAGTGTTAGAGCCGCCCCATCGGCCTGCTCCAAGGTTTCTAACGTCCGCAATCTTTGAATCAGTCATTTCCTTTTCGAATGCTTTGAACAGAGGCATTGGCCATGCGATCTCGCCACAGCGTTCGCCTGCTTCTTTGATATTGTTGAGCAGTTCATCATCATTTGACCATAGACCGCTTGCTTCGTGTCCCAATGCTACAACACAAGCACCTGTCAGAGTTGCAAGGTCGATGATATAAGACGGATTTAGATGAGTACCAGTGTACCACAAACCGTCAGATAGAACCAATCTGCCCTCTGCATCTGTGTTCAGTACTTCAACCGTCTTTCCTGAATATGTTTTGATTACATCTCCTGGTCTTTGAGCGTTGGACGATGGCATATTTTCTGCCATGCATGAAACTCCGATTACTCTTTGATCCCATCCGGATTCTGCTAATGCCTTCATTACTCCAAATGTGGTTGCAGAACCGTGCATGTCGTACTTCATCTCATCCATAGATGCAGGAGGCTTTAGTGAAATACCTCCAGTATCGAATGTAATTCCCTTACCAACAATACATGGGCTAGGTCCAGGTTTGTCGCCGTTTAATTCAAAGATTACAATACATGGCTTCCTTGCTGAACCCATTCCAACTCCTACAAGTCCCCCCATTCCCATGGATATGGCTTCGTCATAGTTGATTACTTTCACATTGACATTGTCGAAATCAGAAGCAAATTCCATTGCTTGTTCTGCGTATGCCATTGGGTACAGGTCGTTTGGAGGAGCGTTTCCAAGATCCCTTGCTAGATGAACTCCTTTTGCTACTGCAGCGGAAACTTCTGTTGCTGCTTTCAATTCTTCTGCTTTCTCAGCTTCACAAGAGACGTGGACTGTAATAGGTCCTTTGTCCTCATCGTCTTCATTCTGAGTTTTGTATACATCATATGAATAATCTCTCAATAACATACCTTCAACGAAAGCAGCCATGTCAGCATTACTCATCCCGTTGAATCTAACAGTTAGGGTATTGCCATGGATTTTGCCTCTTGCTGCAACAACGCCTGCACCGGCTTCTCTCATGTCTTGAACTGTGGTCTTACCACTCTTTCCTAATCCGATTAGGAGTGCTTTTCCACCTTCTGTTCCGGCAAGAGTCATCTTTGAACCCGCTTTACCAGTAAAATCTCCAGATTGTAAAACTGAATCAATTTGATTTTTCAAAATTCTATTGATTCCGTTATCATTGCCTGAAGCAATTCCATCAGAACCTTCCCATACAGGAAGGACTAGAGTTCCGTTTACATTTTCATTTGCGTCAATTACCACTTGCATTGGCTCACCAATTGGCTCCAAAAGCACTTGGCACTTGAAGATGTGCATAAATCGGCTCATTCGATGAGTTCCGCTTCCAACGGAATCTCATCATCCAAATCGAATGGTGTCTCTTCTCTAGACCACCAAAATGCGAATGCAATAACGAACAGAGGAATTGCACCAGCCTGCATTATCCAAACAATTGTTTCAATCGATTTTGAAAAGAAACTTTGTGTTTCAGGAGATATGTCTACGCTTTCATTGACCCATTGTGATGAATGAATTACTCTCTTTTGATAAGATAGCCTCCATTCTCCACCTTCGTGGTCGAATCCACTGCTTTTGATTGTGGTAGT
>Ga0160423_10003678_pt1 | contig 12726 bp, 10 predicted proteins | sample CRUFie14St8metaG_FD_108191 | JGI IMG/M metagenome (GOLD analysis project Ga0160423, IMG submission 108191) | Marine microbial communities from the Costa Rica Dome - CRUD Field 142mm St8 metaG | ecosystem: Environmental > Aquatic > Marine > Oceanic > Photic zone | place: Costa Rica: the Eastern... | reverse complement strand
GTACCTGAAGTGCCATTTGTACCTGAAGTACCGTCTGTACCTGAAGTACCGTCTGTACCTGAGGTACCATTTGTACCACTAGTACCATCGGTGCCTGAAGTGCCGTCTGTACCTGAGGTACCATCTGTGCCACTGGTACCATCTGTGCCTGAGGTACCATCTGTACCTGAAGTACCGTCTGTACCTGAGGTACCATTTGTACCACTGGTACCATCTGTTCCTGAAGTACCGTCTGTACCACTGGTACCATTTGTGCCTGAGGTGCCGTCTGTACCACTAGTACCATCTGTACCTGAAGTGCCATCTGTACCTGAAGTGCCGTCTGTACCTGAAGTACCATCGGTGCCTGAAGTACCACTGGTACCATCTGTACCTGAAGTACCATCGGTACCTGAAGTGCCATTTGTACCTGAAGTACCGTCTGTACCTGAAGTACCGTCTGTACCTGAGGTACCATTTGTACCACTAGTACCATCGGTGCCTGAAGTGCCGTCTGTACCACTGGTACCATTTGTGCCTGAGGTGCCGTCTGTACCACTAGTACCATCTGTACCTGAAGTGCCATCTGTACCTGAGGTACCGTCTGTACCACTAGTACCATCTGTACCTGAAGTGCCATTAGTGCCTGAAGTGCCGTCTGTACCTGAAGTACCGTCTGTACCTGAGGTACCGTCTGTACCTGAGGTACCGTCTGTACCTGAGGTGCCGTCTGTACCTGAGGTGCCGTCTGTACCTGAAGTGCCATCTGTACCTGTAGAACTTGTGCCTGAGGTACCATTTGTACCTGAAGTACCTGATGAACCTGGTGCACCATCTGTACCTGAAGTGCCATTTGTACCTGAGGCACCATTTGTACCCGAAGTGCCATTTGTACCATTTGTACCATTTACACCTGATGTACCTGAAGTACCGGCTGCACCCGAAGTTCCAGAAGAACCTGCACTACCACCAGCTCCATCATTATAATCCAATAACAAACATATTTCTTCCTCTACAGAAAAAGGAATGTTTTCAGATTTTGCAATTGCTCCTGAAGAAAGAGTAAATGTTATGTAAGTAGATTGTTCAGTTACTGATGAGTAAGGAAATACTGCATAGCTAGTAGGAAATTCTTTACTATATATTGTTATAGTGCCCTTACTACTGTCTTTTAAATAATTCGATAAATCGTTTTGAGATAGATCTGATTTGTTTATATCAATTCTACTAACGTTAGCTACTTTTAGACTATTATATAAACTTATTCTTCCAGAAACCGGGACCGTAGAGGTGCTTGACAATTTGTAAGGAATACAAAATGCTCCTAGGTTTCTATCTATAATAAATTTTTGTGCCATAAACTAGTGGTTCTTCATTATAAATATTCAAGGTCTATGGTACCTTAAATACCTTTCTTGAAGGTATTTTCCTAAACCGTAGTATTTTTCATTTTTTTCTTTCAAAAGAACTATATTACGGTTAATATCAAATACTTTTTTTGGGTCTCCAACCAATGTCCAAGGAAGATTAAAAGGAGCCCAAAATTCATAGTCTATAGTAGAGGATTGTTGTAATAAATTATTATAGTCTGATTGGGATATTTCTAAAAATATAGATTCATTTCTTTTTTTACAAAAATATCTTCTAAATTCACCTAACTGATAATCCGATTCAGTTGGTTGGGTAAAAAATAATTGGGGAGTATTTCGTATATTATTACCTTCAACTCCTTTTAATGTTTTATAATTTTGATTTTTTATATCGTCCTTAATAAAAACTTGAGTTTGATTTGCCTGAGGAAGAGATGGGGGTGGGATCAATAATCTATTAGGTTTATCATCAGGATTTTTTCCAGTAAATACTTCACCTGTGTAAGTTCTATAAAAATATCCTACATAAGGTTTTAAAGTGCTCTGAATTACATAATCTTTTCCAGCAGTATATAAATTAGGTTGGATTCTACTTTTAGGAATATATGGCATATTAATAAATATAAATTAAACTAATTTACTCTGTGGTTTCAGGAGATATAACTGGTTGAGGTTTAGGCATAAATTGGCCCTCAACATTAGTTGTCCACCCATTGTCGTCAATAGTATGATTTATACTTTTAATAATAAATTCAATGTTATCTCTGTAACTTTGGGGTAAAAATTCATCCGTAATAGTATATTTTTGGAAAATTTTCATGCCCGAAAGACCATCTAGGCTGAGAGATAATGAAATAGGAATAAGAAAAGGAGAAGTATATTGTACACCTCCTGCGGTCTTTTTTTTCTTAATATTATCCGAGGATTTAATTTTAAAAAAGTTATTAACATCTGTGCTTAGTTTAAAAAGAGAATCATCATATCTAAAAAGTGCATTTTGAAATGCTGCTAATTTTGCATTTTTTTCAGTATTTTTGTACTTATCTACTTTATCGGCTTCTGCTGCTTCTTCAGCAGCAGTTTTAGTATTTTCAGATGTGCTTTTTTCTAAAACTATTCTATCAGTATAACCTTTATTCCAATTAGAAAGTGCAAAGCTATTTGAATCTACACTAGTGTTATTAGCTTGAGCTCCAATTGCTATTTGTGTTGCAAAATTAGGAGGGATTGTTGAATTAATTGAAAATGATTTTACAAAACTTCCTTCTTTAATAGCAGAAATACTATCTGGTAAGGGTTGCCCCTCGGAGTTTTTTCCACTGTGAAGGAATCCTATTTGAAATTTTGAAGGTTCAGCTCTTTTTTCAGGTGGGATAATTGGATCAGAATTTCTTTTATTAACAATATATAAAATGTTATCATCGGTATCTACAAAAGGAGCAAGCTCAGTAGTACTACTTAAAGAAGAATTTATTTGATTACATAATGCTATTAAAAAATCAATTAAAGCTAAATTTCCACTGCTATTTATATTATTCTCAAGAATGTTTAAAACCATATTTATGTTTAAATGAATATGCATAAAGCTATACTCATTTTGATTTATAGCTGTGGTTGAAGGAAGAAAATCAGTTCCTAAAATTGAATTTAATCTTGTAAAGGTATCGCTAAATTTAAAAGCATCTTTTGCAGGAGGTTTAGTATTTTTAAAATTAGAAGGAATTTGACATATACGAGGATCAGATGAAAATAGATTTTCAACAGGGATAAAACATTTATTATCGTATTTCCAATCAATTCCTACTATAGGGCTATTAGTAGTATCAGAAGTATTATATAATAAAAGAAAATTTTGAATTATTCTTAGTAAAGCCCCAAATTTAATATAATATTGTGGTTCATTTTTTTCTCCTTGTATTTTAATTAATTCTTTAAAGGGAATAGATTCATTTAAATTAGAAGGACCTACTGCTTCGGGAACATCATCATCATACGGAATTAAATCTTCTAATTTAGCAGCCTTTTTTATCCGTGCATTAGTGAGAGACTGATTAAAATATGATCCTATACCAAATTGACCAAAATTTCTGTAAGTATCTTGTATAATAGTTCCTAAGACTGTTACATCACCCACAGTTTGTGTACTTCTTTGAAACCATTTAGGACTGCCATCTAAAGCAATTTTAAATCCAGTTAATATTCTTCCTATTGCTGTAGATTCAATTTTATTTTCTATACCTGAAGTATCTTCTTCTCCAGAGTCCTCAACAAGTTCAGGGCCTGGGAGCACTGCGCTAACTGAAAGAGATTCAATTACATCTCCAGGGGAAAGTACTTTTACTGTTATGTTATATTCTCCTTCAGGAGATACATCCCAATTATAATTGAGAACTCTTCCTATCATAGCATCATAATTACCTGAAGAATCTACTCTTGCTTGTTTTATGGCATTTAAAGTAAAAGTTTGAGGATCATTATCACTATCAGAGGTACCCTTAAGGAAATTTTTATATACTGTGTCTATATTATTAGTAATATTACTATTTAATTTTCCATTATTTTGATAATATACTGTATGTCCCCATTCTAATAATAAAGTATACCCTAATCTTAAATAAAGGGATTCAATATGATTAAATTGTTGGACGTTATAACATTTAATTTTTACTTCACCTTCTATTAATGAACCATTATTTTTTGGTTTTATATTAAAAGAAGTTACTCCAGGTAAGGGAGTTAAACCATATTCTGCTGAGGAATCAAAGCCGTATGAAGCATTAGCTAATACTGAATTGGTATAATCACTTACAATACCTCCTTTAGGCTTAGATGATTTAGTAATATTATTAGCCCCTCCAAATAAAACATACCTTTCTGCTAATCCTGATGCAGCAGGGATCCCACCGTCTCCAATTGGGGTACCTGGGATAGTTGAGAGTTTATCTTCATCTATATCAACTCCCGATGTAAGTCTTAACCAACTATCTTTACTTGTAGTGTATGTAATAAGGTCAGTGTCATAGGTAGTAGTACCTAATTTTTCCTGTCTAACAGCAATTTGTTTCTGTACAAAAGGATCAAAAACTTCTCCTATAACTTTTCCCATAACTTATTTATTTAAAATTTTATATGCTTCTATAATATCTGAAATATTTGAGGGGATTCTAAGTTGGTGACCCAATACAGGGTAAAGACTGTTAGGTTTAAATCTAGGGTTAGCAGAAGATATTATCCACCACAGGGTGCTATCACCATAATATTTAAATGCTAACAAATCATACCTATCTCCTTCTTCAGCAGCAACATAAAAATCATTATCACTAAAAGGTATTTGGGGGTATTTTACATTAGCCCTATATCTTTTTCCTACAGGGGTACGAAATATTGGTATGTTATTATATCTGTCCATTAGTATGAAATAAATCTACTTTCATCACTTACTAATTTACTATCATTACTAGTAATTGGAGTAAAGTTGAATCCACTTATTTTTATTGCTTTAGGAAGTTGTTTACCTGATGATGCTTTTGATTGATTAATTTGATCAATAGTAGCCTGGTTAATATTATTGTCTTCTAAAGCCGAAAGAAGATCGGAAGTAGAAGTGAGAGAAGTACCGTCTGCTGCACTAATTCCTGTATCAAATCCTGCTTCAAATATTGGGTTTATTGTAAAGCCATTAATAATTCCCGGAACGTCATCAAGATAATCTCCAAATGTTAATCTAGCAAAATTCCCACGTATATAACCACTATTACCGTAGTTAGGTGCTAAATTTTGAATTAATGTGTTTAATTTAGTATAAATAGGAATTATTTGACCCGGTCGTTCAGCTACGATAGTAAAATCTAAACTAATAGCCCTAGTAAATCCCTTATATCTATATGAAGGATAACCTCTACCTGTGTAAGTAAATGAATCATATTGAGCATTTACATTATCTGAAAAATTATCTACATAAGCTTGCCAATATAAGTAATTATTAGCTCCTGGGGATTGAGGGTCTATTAAATTAAGGAAAAATTTAAATAATTGATCATCTACAGGTGCGGCATCCGTAAAAGAAGTATTTAATTTATTAGTATTAGTAGCACTAAATTTATCTCCAGTGTAAGTATATTGTCTGCTTCCACTTGTAGGTGATCCTAAATTACCATATTTACTACGTATAAAATTAGGATCAGCCTTATAAGTTCGAGTTTGGTTTGGGGCAACATACTCAAGTTTATTTCCATCAGGCTTTGTATAAGCAGTTTTAAGAGTTACAATTTCATTATTACTAACTACACCTCGAGGAAAATTTTCATTATATGTACCACTAGAAATTTTAGGTAAAATATTTACTCCAGTAGGATCAGTAAATGAATCTGTTATTTTAAGAGGAGAAGAATAGTTGTTATTAAAATAAGTTTTAGCTGATGATACCCCAGCAACAGAAGAATCTAAAAAATCTTTAACATTAAAACCATATTCATTTATACCTGTAGTATTAGTTGTTCTTTTAATGGTAGTTTTACCTATGCCTAATACTGCTCCTGGACCTCCACTATAAGATAGTATATTAAGATCACTAAGAGCAACTAAAGAATTTTTAGGAAAAAAATTACCTAAAATTTTAGTATCATATAAAGATACTAATCTATTATTGCTACTATCTCCTAATTGATTGTTTTCGTCTCTAACAACTTGTTCATATCTGATAAGACCTCCTCCTCGAAATAAACCTCCTTCAACTACACCTGCTATTGGAGATGATGGATCTAAACCTAATAAATTTAAATGAGTACCTGAATAGGTAATAGCAGCTTGAGCTAGTGTTGATGTAGGAGTGTATACTCCCTGATTAAGAGTACCCCCAGCATAAGCAGGACCACTAGTAGCTTCAGTTTTTACTGAAGTTCGAGAAAGTAGATTAGTATTAGTTATAAATTTAAGACCTTTTGCTGTAGTAAATAATTGGGTTAGCCTAGATGTATCTTGGGCTCCTCTTACTATAGATCCATCTCTTAATATAACATCAATTGAATTGTTAGGGAGTTCATCCGGAATTGGGGTTGTAATAAAAGGTTCTCTACTACTTCCCCCTCCAGCTCTATCATTCCCATAACTAAGGGATTTTAGATCAGTTTTAAGGTCTATTAAAGGCATTTATTAGAATGATCTACCTTCAGGAGTATTATTTTTATAAGCATTAGGAGGTGTAATACCTTTTAAGCTTAATGTAGAGGGGGATGGCTTTTGTTTTACAAATGGATTACCATTTATAGAGTATTCATCATGTAATTTAGATTGATCAAAATTAGGTTGAGGGCCTTGTTGACCATTTAAATTTGAGAAAATAGAGCCGTTGGTTTTAAAGGAATTTAAAATTGACATAGTTGTTATTTTATTATAAATATTAAATTATTGTAATTTGTAAGATCCTACTGTTAAAGCTGTTCCTACTTTTGTACCATCTAAAGTAACTGTACCTTCTTTAGAAAGAATTGCATTTAAAACCGTTGTCATTTGATCCATTTTTTCTACTAATGGAGTTATGTTTATTGAAGCAGATGAATTTTCAGTATTATTATTATTATTTGTAACAGTTTCATTATTATTTGTAATAATTTTACTGTTATCCGTAATAGTCTCAGTTATAGTTTGACCTGGTGAGATCATATCATCAGCCATTTTTAGGTCAGTACCTGCTACTATAGTATCTTTATTATTTAAAGCAATTGCTCCTTCGGGGCCAAATAAAGTACGTTTACCGTACCCCGATCCTTCTTGTGCAGGGGAGATAATATCATCTCCCAAAAGAGCATCAAGTCCTTTGTAAGCTATTACCCCTGCTGCTACGCCTGCAGCTGCTGCAGCTAATCCTGCTCCTGGGACTAATGCTAGGGTAAGACCCACTGCTAAAGCAGCGGCTGCAGCTGCACCAAATTGAAGTAGTCCTGCTAATTTTTCAACAGCCCCTGCTAATTTTTCTTGAGCGGATAATGCTGTTGCTGCTTCTTCTGCTCCTTCGGCAGTTCGTTCTGTAAATTTATCTGCTTCAGATGATATGCTTTCTTGAGTTCTAAGGGAGTTAGCTAATTCATCAGTAGTTAATCCAGCGGCTTCAGCTAAAGCTTGTTGTTGAATTACATTCATAGCTTGGAATTCAGCAGCACTACCTACTTGTTTAGCTATTTCGGCAGCGGCTCCTGCTGTATCTCCCTGTAGTGCTAATGATCTAGCTTGTTCAAGATTAAGTTGTTTACCAGTTAAAAGTTCAGCTTGCATTTCGGCTTCAATACTTGATTCAAAATCAAGTAATTTTCCAGCCATTTTAGCAGTTTGTTCTACTTCTAAACCTAAAGCAGTGGCTTGAGCTACAGCTTTAACTAAACCTCCAGGGGCTTTTTCTAAGTTTAATCTTAAGGCTCCTGATATTTTATTGGCTTTATCTAAAGCAGCATTTGTGTTTAAATTAACTTGTAATGTTTTTTCAGCAGCTACTAATGAAGCTAATTGTTCATCTTTTATACTTTCTAAAGAACGACCTGTAGCTAAAGATTGTTTAGTAACATTAGCTAAAGCTTCTTCAGACATGTTAAATCTTTCTCTTAAAACTGTAGCAGACACTAGTAAATCTTGATCAAATACTATAGCAGTGTCACCTAATGCTGAGTTTAGGTCATTAACGGATTTACTAAGGGTATCAACATTAACTCCTATAGTGTTGCTAGTTATAGCAGTCTTAGCTAGTTTATCATTTAAATCTAAAGCTGCTCCTGCGCTTAATCCTAAATTTTTTCTAAAACTTGCTACCCTAGTATCTATTTGTTTAAAAGCATTTAATGATAGTTTTATAAGAGCTAAACCTATATCTTGGGGCTTTATAGATGCAGTAAAATTACTACCTACATTTTTTATTTGAGTTGCAAGATTACCACCTTCTACTCTAGCAGATTGAATGGATTTAGTAAATATGCCAGCAACTTTTTCACTAGCTCCAAATTGTTGGAGAACTCCTCCTAAACTTTCAATTAAATTACCCGTTATGCCTACAGAATTTTGAACTTCATCATTTTGTTCATCTATAGTAGCAAGTATTTCTTGTTGGATATCTAAATTGTTTACAAGAGCTTGGTATTGTTCTTCATTAATCTTAACTCCATTTCTTTTTAAAACTTCAGCTTTACGAGCAATAATAGCTCTTTGTTGTTCTATTTTTGCTATTTCTTTTTCTATATCCTTAGTAGCATCCTGGCCTTTATTAATTTTATTAATTATACTATCTTGGTTATCTAAAGACTTATTAGCGGTATCTATTCCTTTAGTTAAATCTTTTTGAAAAGAACCAGCTACTTTTTGAATTGAGGGGATTAACGAATTAATTTGCTCACCAATATCATCAGATAAGCTCTTACCTATATTTTTAATAGAATCATCTAATATAACAAATTCTTCTCTTATGTCACTAAGATTTTGCCTTAATTCTTCAGGTGTTGCCATGTCAATAAATATTTAAAAATAAAGTTTTATCGATATGTGGGACGTTTTAGATGTTCACGTGATTTAATTTTTCCAGATGAATCTATTACAGTAGTTTGACCTGGTATTTTAGGTTGGGAGGCTTGTTCTTTTTTAGATTTTTGATTATAAAAATCTTTAATCTGTTCGAAAGTAAATCGACGAAGCCATAAAGGCATGCTATAAACAGTTTCCCAATCATAACCTCCTTGACCATGAAATACTATTTCATGTATTTGAGTAAATGTAGATTTTCTTAAGTAAGCTGCGTTACTCGAAGTCAGGGTAAAAAAAGCGGACACCAATTGGGATGGGGAGAGCCTCTCCTTCATTATCGGGAAAAAAAGTTAAATCAACATCAGGTTGAAATTCAATAACATGTTTTCTAAAGGCTCTAGCATCCTTAGCTAGCAAGTAGGTATCTACAAATTCTCTTATATCCTTAGGTTCTCTACTTTCTCCTACAGAAGTAATAATGTATTTTAACCGAGTAGATCCTTCAGGATTAGATTTACTTATTTTTTTAATACCTGCAAGTTCTTTTTGGATTTTTTTCTCATCACCATGAGATAATAATTTAAAAGTAATATCTGTATTTGTATGAGGTAAAGTATAATTAAACTCATTTTTACCAGAGGTAAATAAAGATTCGTCTATTTCTTTATTTTCGAGTTTAGTTAAATCTACTACATGAGTATCTTCACCAATAGTAAATTCATAATCTTTACCATACCCTAAAATACGAGCTGCTATTAAAACTGCATTTTTATCTCCTATTAATAAATCATCATACTTAATGTCTGAAACTATTAGGGATTGGAGGAGTTTATCAATCACCGTTCCATTTTTAAGATAAGCTGAATTGGTTAGAATATCTTCTTCCTTAGCAGTCATATACTTCATTTCAATTGTTCCAGAAGAAAGGGGATTGTCTTTAGGGTAAAGAAGACCTTTTGAAGGTAATTCTACTGTTTCTGTAGGTAACTTTAGATTATCGAGTGCCATTATAAATAACTATTTGTTTGATATAAATATATAGAAAATAAGGAAGGCGTACCGAAGTACGCCTTTCTTTTTATAATATTTGACTTGTATTAGAAGTTTAACACGCAGTAATCGGGTTGTACTGTCATTGAAATTTCAACAGCACCCTCAGCATCATAATTGTAATCACCAAAAGTAGCTTCAGTAATTAAAGCACCTTTAATAACCCATTCTGAAACTACATCACCAACGGGACCTAAAACGTTTACTGTTAAATCTTTCTTATAGAAATCTGAGTAGCCATCTCTACCTGTTACTGATTCGTGATGCAATCTTACCCATTCCATTACCGATTGTGCTCCAGAAGGAGTAATAGCATCAAATAATGTTAATGCTATAGTACCCCAAGTAGTTTTACCTTTAACATATCTTTGGATATTGATGTGATTTAAAGGTATTGTTCCTTGAGAAACGTTTACTGCTCCTAATCCTTTAATAAGGTAAGCGGGGAATCCATCTACATACAAAACAAATCTATTTTGTTGTTTTGGTTCAAATGGGGTGAAAAATATTTCGTTGGGATCTAATACTGCCATTGTCGTGTTTTATTATAAATATTACAGTTCTTAATTTTTATTATTCTGGAAACTCAGCTCCTGTTGGCAATACGTTGAAATCGAGAATTATAAATTCTGCTGTTCTAGTTGGCTGTAAGAATATTTGGCCTACCATCTGATTTCTGTCAATTACATCAGGAGTATTATTTGAATCATCCATTATTACCTTAAAGGCAAAAATACCTTGTCTTTGTTGTACACTTTCAAGATATGGATTTACTTGAGCTAAGAAATTATTTCTTGTTGCTATTGTATTTTGTTCAAATACTAAATTGTTAGCAACTTGTCCAATAAAGCCCTTAAGTGCAATTAATAACCTTCTAACATTTACACGATCAAGTGCCGATGCTTTCTTTTGTAATGTTTTCTGACCAAATACTACTGTTCCTGTTGCAGGGAAATTAGCAATTGGATTAACATTACTTTCATATAAAGTATCTCGTTGAGATCTTTGTAATTTTCTTTCTGGTCTAATTACTGTGTCTAATCCACCTCTATTAATACCTGCTGGTGCGAACCATGGTTCAGCAGCATTATCTGTAAAGGTGTAAACACCTGGGATCAATGTTGAAGCAGGTACCCAATTTATTTTTCCTGTATCAGGATTAATAACTTGACACCAAGGCCAGTATGCAGCAGCATAACTTGAATTAATAGCGGATGCTTGGTTAGTAGTACCTGTTATAGTAGCATTATAAGCTGAAAGGTCTATTACTGCAATTGCATCACCTCTGTTTTGAGTATTAGTTATTAAAGTGTTTAATGCGCTAGTATGTGCTGATACACCGTGGATTAATCCAGGGGCAGTAATTACGTTGTATTGATATTCGTCGTTGTTAGTTAACAAATTAAACGCATCACTATAATCTTCAGCTCTTAATCCTTGTGTATTAGTGCTAATTTTTTCATTAAATAAAGCTGCTTCAGATCCAGTAAGTGCTCCTGTAGCACCCGCAAATGAACCACTTGCTACAACTGGGATGGATTCTTGGTAAGCATCAGTAGCTGCAGTACCTACATTATTAAAGAAGTTTGGAGTTGGGGTTAATACTTCATCTACGTAAACATAATTACTTTTATTAGCATATGAACCTGTTACTTCAAGATACTTATTTCCATCAGCATCTGTTACTAAAGTTTGGTTAGTATCACCTATTACTTTAGAAATATAATTATCTTGGAAAGGATCAAGTGATACACCAGCGTATGTTTCTAATACTATTTTATCATTAGTTAAATCATCACCTCGTCTAATTAAAAGATTAAATGTACCTGATCCGGTATCTGCAAACGAGATTTCCCATCTAATATTATCTTCTGTACCAGTTGATAGCTGACCCTGACTTCCTAAAGTACCATTACTATTCATAATAGTACCCTGAGAAATAGTTTTTAATTTAAAAGCTTGGGTACTTGCGGGTTCAGCAGCTACATCACCTGCAGCTAAGGTTATTACTAAGTTTCCAGTACCTGTACCAGATCCAATAGCGTCATTTAATTCAGCAGCTAAGAACGTAATCGTATCTCCAACAGCAAAACCACTTCCTCCTGTTGCTACTGTAGCTGCTGTAACTCCAGAAGCACCTGCTCCACCTGCAAAGGTAAAATTAAAAGTAGCATTAACACCTGATCCATTTGTAGAGGAGGCTGTAATAGCAGTTAAAGTACCAGCATTATAATCGTCATTAATTCCCGAAAGTGATGATGATATCGATACTCCAGTTGCTAAATCTCCAGTAACGGTTCCATTAGCAATAGAAGCAGTAGCAGATGTAAATGAACCTGTTGTAACTCTTGTTACTAACAAAGTATTACCACCATTTTGGAAGTAATTATATGCTGAATTATTTGTTAAGTAAGAATATACTTGACCTCCACTTACAAAAGTAGAACCAAATTTATTTACATATTCACTATAAGAAGTGACTAAAGTAGGGATTTCAACAGGACCTTTAACAGCAGGGCCTACAATTGCGGCTCCTGCTTCTACAGGTTGTTGGGTTATAAATGACTGGTCGTTTTCTCTTGTAAATACTCCAGGTGATACTATTTGTTCTGCCATTTTGATATATTGTTAAAATATTTTATTCCGTTTTTGTAAACGTTCCTGACTCTAAATCGACAGTTCCGTTCCCATATTTTTGTGTTAATTCTTGTCCAATTTTTGTTTCTTCTTTTTGCAACTCACCCATAGTTTCCACTAATTGGTCTTTTTGTAACTCCAACAACTGTACTTGGTATTCTATTTGACCAAATTGGCCAATAAGAGTTTG
>Ga0160423_10003677_pt1 | contig 12727 bp, 10 predicted proteins | sample CRUFie14St8metaG_FD_108191 | JGI IMG/M metagenome (GOLD analysis project Ga0160423, IMG submission 108191) | Marine microbial communities from the Costa Rica Dome - CRUD Field 142mm St8 metaG | ecosystem: Environmental > Aquatic > Marine > Oceanic > Photic zone | place: Costa Rica: the Eastern... | reverse complement strand
TTGACATAGTTTCAGATATAATTTCTAAAACAGACTCTGAAACCGCAATTGAGGTAATAGAAGAAGTAAATGATACAGAAACAGAGACTAATTTATCATTAAAAATAGGTGCTAGCATTGCTGAGAAAAGCAATCAAAAGCTAAATGACTTATCTAATATTGATAAAGAAGAGGTAGATAAATTACTTGAGAAAGCAGTTCAATCTGCAGAAAGCACAAATGAAGATAGCAATTTGATAGCAAAAGTAGTTTCAGTTGCTAATGATGAACTTGCAAATAAGGTAGTTGATGAGGTTAGCAAAACATCGACTGATGACAAACAGGATTTATCAGCAAAAGTATTAAAAGCAATTGTTGATACAGAGCCATCCAAAATTGAAACACTAAATACTGAAGTTAAAGAAAAAGTAATAGAACAAGCTATTGATGCAGCAAAAAATCAACAAGAAAATTTAAATGAAGGGCAAACACTATCTACAGAAGATGATCTAACAGATGTTGTAGCAGATATTATTACCAAAGCTGACAATGATACAGCTGCGAAAGTTTTAGAAACACTAAATGAAGCATCAGAAGAAACAGACTCTAAACTTTCTTTAAGTGTTGTAGAAAATTTAACTAAGAAAGATAATTATGAAGAAAAAATTGAGATATTATCTGTAACTTCTAGTATCGTAGATGAAAGTATCAACAAAATTATGGAGAACGCAGTTGAGGAAGCAAGCGAAGAGGGTGATATAGAAAAAGTAAAAGAAATTGTAGAAAACAGCAAGGGCACTCTTTCTAATAAACTTATTGATAGTGCAAACAAAAATGAAGAAAGTAAGAAAAAAATAACTGAGGTTATAGTTGATATAGTTCAAGAAAATCCTGAAAAAGCTGTGGAGATTTTAGAAAAAAACAAAAATACAAACACAGTCACTGAAACAATCAAAACAAAAATTGAAAACAATGAAGCTATAACAACAGAAGACTTTGATGAAGTTTTTGAAACAAATGTATCGCCTAATTAATTATGCAACTATCAAAAAATAAAAAATATCAATATTTATTTTTTTCTATTTTATCTATTTTTATTATTTTTAATGGAGGTAACTCAAATTTATTTATTCAATTAAATTTTATTTTAATTAGTCTATTTTTTTTATATTGTTTAAAGGATAAAAATTACAATCTTCATTTAAAAAACTTTTACGTAAATAATAAAAAATCAATTTTTCTTTATATAATTTTTTTAAGCTACTTATTTTTTCAGATTATACCTTTGCCAATAAATATTTTGAAATTTTTTTCACCAGAAAAATATAAATTTATACTAATGATGGGCGATTCTTATTCAAGTATAAGCTTTTCACCATCAAATTCTTTTTTTCAGATATTAAATTTTTTTACTTTATTATTAGTAGTATTTATTCTAAAAATGATTTTCTATACCGAAAGACACAAGTATAGATTTTACTTTTATTTATCCCTAGCAGGATTCATTTCATCTATTATAGCAGTATTATTTTACTTAAATGGCAACCCAGATTTTTTATTTTTTAAAAATTCGTATTATAATAAAGCATCTACTGGTTTTTTTATAAATAGAACAGTTTCAGCAGTTTTTTTACTTTTTTGCTTAATTTCTTCTCTGGAATTACTAAAAAGCTTCGAGAAAACTAAAAAAAAAGATAATTTTTTCTTTAAGATTTATATAAGATTGTTTGTAATTTTTATAACCATTGGAATAATTACATCATTTTCCAGAATAGGTAATTTTTTATTACTAATAACAATCTTATATTATTTGTTTAATGAAATTTTTTTCGAAAAAAAAAAGAATTTTTCATTTAAAATTATAATTTTATTAATTATTTTTTTTGATTTAATAATTATCGGTTTTTATTTTGGCAGGTCAGAGATAATAGATAGATTCTATTTTTTAAAAGAAGATTTTACCTCTATATCTGGAGAGGTTTCTGGTACATCGCGATTTGATTTAATTAAATTTGGATTTTTAGAATTAAAGAATTTTATTTTTTTTGGTTATGGATCAGGAGGATTTGAAAATTTATTTAAATTAAAATTTATTAATTCTGCAAGTCAATTTGCAAATCATGTACATGCTGATATATTTGAGTTTCTAGGAGAATTTGGTTTAATTGGTTTTTTATTAATAATATTTAGTGTGATTAAATTTTTCTTTGATAAACAAAGTTATAATTTAATTAATCTTTTGATGATTACTTTTTCAATAACTATTTTGTTTTTTGATTTCTCTCTGCATATACCAATAATTCAGATTTTATTAATAATTTTTCTTTCATTAAATTATCAAATTATTCGGTTAAATTAGCACTGTCTGCTTTTACACCTTCTTGAACGATAGGATTATAAGATTTAAATAAATCAGTTTGTGGTAGCAATAAACTTATTGTTCTGTTCCATTTAACTATCTCTGTTGGTGGCACGAAAACTATGTCTTTTGATTGGAGCATAAATTTTCTCCCAGCAATTAAATTTACAGGATTTCTTATGTCCAGTTGAAAAACATCAACCTCTAAAAATGAGTCGAACTTTTCTCTTATAACATAGACCTTTTTTGCATTTGCAGTTATTTGATTTAAACCACTAGTTGAAATTAATTCTGTGACCGAATATCCAATATTAGGAAAATAAACACCAGGTTTACTCACTTCTCCAAATACGTGTATCGCATCTGAATTTCTATCAATAAATATTACATCGTCTTTTTTTAAGTAAAAATTTTCCTTTTCATCTGTTCCACTAAAAGCATTTGCTAAATTAATTTTGTATACTTCATTGTCTCTTCTCAAAAATCCTTTTGTTCCAAAAAGTTTGTCTTGAGCACTTGGATTAAAATTTGCCTCAATAGCGGCCTCGATAAGTTTGATTGGTTTTTGATCTAACTTAATTGTTTTTTGATTTCTAACAGCACCCACAATATAAACTTTGCTACTATTAAACTCCTCGATATTTATTTGAAGATCTGGATTTTTGTAAAAATCTTTAACAACTTCAATTAAAATATTTTGAGCTTCATTCAATGTAAGACCGTCTAATTTTACTTTACCCACAAAAGGGAGATCTATCATTCCTTCTTGATCAATCAGATATGTATTATCTATATCATCTGTATCAGTTAAATTAATAGATATGGAGTCAGCTGGTCCTAAAATATATTCGTAATTATATTCATATATATTTGAAAATTTTTTAACTTTATAATCAACTTCTTCTACTTTGTTATTATTATAAAAATCAATATCCATCTCTGATAAAGAATTAATATTGATAATATTGACACCAACATCCTTGATTGAGTATTCACTCTCAATTATTTTTTTATTTGGTTTTTTTTTACTAGGAGATTTATTAATACCTGGCAACGATACACAACTGTTTAAGAAAAAAAATAAAATAAAGAAGTATTTTGATAAATTTTTTACAGCGTTCATATTGATAGTAATATAATAAACAAGCCAACCTTCAAATAATTTGAATGAAAAAAATCAATTAAATTATGGACATTTTAACCTGAAATTTAGCTAATTATTGAATTTATTGAATAAAAGAAATAAAAAACAAAATAACAATGATTGATAGAATTAACTCGCTAATAAATATTTTTGATGTAGGTGACCTTAAATTTTTTCTTTTAGTAGCTAAGAAAAACGTAAAAAATTTAATCATTCTTTCACTCATAATTTCACTTTTGGTTTTTTTAATTTCACTTAACTTAGAAAAAAAATATTTAAGTAAAGCTACTATTGTAATTGAGCCAGAGGATAATAAGATTGTTAATATTGAGGAAGTTTATTCAATTGAAGCTCAGAGCAATAGAATTAATAATCAAATGGCAATACTTAAAAGTGATGAAGTTCAGGAATATATTGTTAAAGACAAAAAAAATTCAATGAAATTTAAAAATCTATATTCAGAAAATAAACAAAGTTTTTTTCAAAGAATATTTAGCAAAAAAAAAGATATAGATGATGATTTTTTGAAATCAATACTTACAAAAAATTTTTCAGTTAAAAATATACCAAGAAGTGATGTATTGGAATTATCATTTGTATCAACAAATCCCAAGATTTCACAGCTAGCATTAGCTTCTATAATAGACTCCTATCAAAGATATGAAATAGATAGCAAAATCAAAATTACTAATTATGCTAATCAGAAAATTACTGAAAGACTTAAGGAATTAGTATCACAGATGGATGTGGCACAAAAAAAATTATCAAATTATAAAAGAGAAAATAATTTAGTTGATACTGGAAACGTTAAAGAACTTAAAATAAAAGAAATACAATCAATCTCAACTAGAATAGTTGATGCAAAAAAAAATTATCAGGAACAACAAAATGATTTATTATCTATTAAAGTTGCAGATGGTGATATCGATGCTTTGCTTGCAATTAAAGATTTAAGATCAAGGGAAGAAATATCAAATATTAAAGCAAGTTTAACTGCTAATGAAAGCAATATACAATCTTTATCACTTATTTATACAGACAAACATCCAAAAATTATCCAGGCCAATGATTTAAATGAAAATCTTAAAGTTCAATTAAAAGATATTTTAGATGAAAATATTCAGCAAAAAGCATTTGAGCTAAGCAACTTGGATAATTTTATAAAATTATCAGAAGATGATCTACAAAATGCAACCGATGAGCTTAGAATTATTGAAGAAAAAGAGGCAGGTATGCTCAAATTTTCAAGAGAAGTTGATAGTAGTCGAAAATTGTATGAGTCATTTTTACAAAGGGTAAAGGAAACTAATGAAGCACAAAACTTACAAGTATCTAAACTTAAAGTTATAGAAACACCAAACTTACCATCAAGTCCTTTTTCACCCCAACCTGCAAATAATTTAATAATAGCATTTATAATTTCATTTCTTGGCGTTTATGGGTTGTTATATTTTAGAGAGATGAATTCTTCAGTGATTAAAAGTCCTGAGGCAATAGAGTCTCTAAGTATTCCCCAGATAGGAATTTTACCAAGAGTTGAAAAGCTCAAAAGAGGTTATCACATTTTGCAAATGTTTGTTGAAGATGGAGCGTCCAGTTTTTCAGAATCTATTAGATCATCAAGGGCAATTATTGAATCTAAATTTTCAAAAAACAGAAGTTACATGGTAACCTCTTCGAACCCATCTGAAGGAAAAACAACATTTGCATTTAATCTTGCACTTTCTTTGGAAAAATCTAGCAAAGTATTGTTTATTGAAGCTGATATAAGAAGACCTTCAGTTCTGAATGGATTTTATCAATTTGATAGAGAAATCCTGGGTCTTGGGGAAATTATCACTGGGGGAGCGCAATTAAAAGAGGCAATATTTAAAGTGCCAGGTACAGATCTAGATATTATTACATCCGGAGAAAAAAGATTTGATATGTCAGATATTGTAAACAAAGAGCAAATCAAAAAATTTCTCGATGTCCTAAAAATAGAATATGATTATGTAATTGTAGATTCTCCTCCTGTCCAGCCAGTATCTGATACATTAATATTAACTCAAGCATCAGACTATAATTTATTTGTTATAAGATCAGAAGAAACAAGAACTGCTTCTTTTATGTCATCTATAAAAAAAATACAAAATGTAGGTGCAAAAATAAATGGAATTATAATAAACGATCTTGATACATCAAAGGATAGTTATTATAGCTATTATTACAGTTATTCACCAGAATATTACACAAAAAGTTAGGAATGTTTCGGCTCGAAAAAGTTTTTCAAAATGATGACTCGGGATATATTTTATTTGTAAATTTTATTAAATCTATAGTTCTTTTTGTAATTACATATTTTTTTTCAATCCTTAATAAAAATTCTATATATGAATTATTTGAATTTAAAATTTTCAAAAGTTCAAATTATTTCTATTATGCTTTTTTGATTTCTATATTTTTTTTTATTTTTTCTTTTTTTTTAAAAAAAAGAAATGAATACAAAAAAAATTTTTTATCATTTCTAAAAGAAGATATTTTTAATTTAATAATTTGCAATATTTTGATATTTGCATTTATTTTTGTATTTGAGAAAGAACTTAAATTACAAATAAACTTTATAATATTATTATTGTGTTTAGTATTAAGTTTATCATTTTTAAAATTATATTTTAATTTTTTATATCAAAATTTAATTGACAGAAATATTATACAAAAAAATATTATGCTTGTTGGAAATTATAACGAAATTAAAACAATTCTTTCAGAAAAATTTGATCCAATTATCATATTCAAATGCTGTATGATTACAGATCTTGATAAAATAAATTTAAAATTAATTAAAAGTGAATTTAAATTTCCTATATTTAACGAAAAAGATGATATTCGATCTATCTTAGAGTATCATTCATTAGGACAAATCTGGATTCTCAATGGAGATAAAAATAAATCAAAAATTTTAACAAAAATTTTTAAATACTCTGTTGATACTTTAAATATAAAATTAAAAATAAAACCAAATTTAAAAGGAAAAAAACTATTAGCAGACAAATATGATTTTGAATTTTATGAAATGTCAAGATTTTTTGGTATAAATTTATTTTTAAAGATAATATTAGATAAAATTTTATCTATTTTGTTTTTAATTTTATCTTCACCGATATTAGCATTTTCAATTATTGCAATTTTTATCGAGGATGGTTTTCCAATTTTATTTACTCAAAATCGAACTGGTTGGGATGGAAGGAGGTTTAAAATTTATAAATTAAGATCCTTAAAAAAAATTCAATTTGATAAAACTTTACAAGTCACAAAAGACGATAAAAGACTTTTAAAAATAGGAAAATTTATAAGAAGATACAGCATCGATGAAATTCCACAATTTTTAAATGTCCTAAATGGCGATATGTCTATTGTGGGTCCAAGACCTCATATGGTTGAGCATGATATTAAATATTCAAATCTATTTAATAATTTTTTAAAAAGACATAAATGCAGTCCTGGTTTAACTGGATGGGCTCAGGTTAATGGGTTAAGAGGAGCAACACCAAAACCTGAAATAATGAAAAGAAGAATGGAATTTGACTTATGGTATCTTAATAATTGGACAATTTATTTAGATATTTACATAATTTTTAAAACTTTTTTTGCTCTTTTCAAATACAAAGGCGATTAGTTTTAAGAGATAATATATAAACTAAGAAAAAAGATATCTAGTGACATCAAAAAAAACAATATTTTTATTAGGATTTTTATTTTTAAATATTATATTTTTTCTATTTAATTATACTGAGTTTTTTTTAATTAATGTTCTGTTTCTAATTAATTTCCTAATTTTATATTTAATATTAATAAAGCACTTAAAAAGTCAGCCTAATCTAGGTATATCGAGCTTTATAGTTTTTAATTATTTATTCTTTTATCTTGCTCCCATAATTCAAATAAATAATTTAGTTTATTCTAACTATCAGTTTCCAAATTCTATAACTTTTGATCAACAATTGGTTCAAACTGCAATTTTGTCAATAATAGTTTTTAATATTATTTTTAGTTTAACTTACTATAATTTAACTAAAAACTATGTAGCAAATAATCAAAATTATGCTTCTAGTGAAAAGTTTGATTTTTTCAAATATTACAAAAATTCTTTTTATGTAATAATTATTTTAAGCATTATTATTATACCTTTTTTATCTTCGTTCTTTCTTGAAGGAAAATCAATGATGCAAGCACAAAGAACTGGACAGTACCAAGGGAGTTTTGGAAAAACTTCTACATTAATAGTTTTAAAATTTTTATTTTATTTACCGTTTTTTCCGGCAATTTATAGTATAATTAATAAAAATAAGCTTAGCATTTATATAATAATATTTACTATTATTTTACTAATAATTTTTAAAAATCCATTTTTTGATAAAAGACATGCTTTAGGACCAATATACTTACTTTTATTAACATTTTATTATACTTCCATTTTTAAATCTAATTTAAAATCAGTTACGTTACTTTTTGTAATTTTGGTTATAGGTTATCCAGCGGTAAGTATAATTACTCACAATCCGCAATTTAGATTTGAATATGATTTTACCACTTTCTACTATGCTGGTTTTGATGAAGTTTTTTTAAATGTATTTAATCAACTACATTATGATGCTTTTGCAAACTTTATGGGTGCAATAAAATATTATCAAGTAGAAAACGTAAAAATTGGCTATCAATTATTAGGATCAATTCTATTTTTTGTTCCTAGATCAATATGGCCTACCAAACCTTTAAGTAGTGGAGAGGAAGTTGGATGGTTTTTGCTAAACGATTATTCTCTTCATTTTGTAAATATATCGCAACCTTTTATTGGAGAGGGTTGGATAAATTTCGGTTTTATAGGCATATTAATTTTTCCAATAGTTTTTGCATATATATTTTATTTTTTTTATAAATGGTCACAAGATAAAGATAAATTAAAAAATGTTGCTTACGTATTTTTTTCTTATCATTTAATTTATTTATTAAGAGGTGATTTGATGAGTGGAATAGCTTTTTTTGTCGGTCCATTTCTAGCAATCTATGTAGTACCTAAAATAATTTCTAAAATATTAAATAAAAATAAATTACTTAATTAATAAATTAACTTTGGATTTAAATAGGTTTAATTAAATTTAAGTTTATTTTATATTATATATTTATGAGACAAATTTTAAAAATTTTTAATAATAACAAATCTATAAAAAAAAAATTATTTTATTTTTTTAATTTCATTAAATTAATTTTAATAATAATCTTGAACTTTAGATTTAAATATAAAATAAAATTTAAAAAAAATTATTTTTTATTTAATTTTTTGCCCTTAGGTAAACAATCTGGAAGCTATGGCTTATTTATATTTAGAGAGGATTATGAACCACTACTTTATAATTTAGATCTACTCATAAAAAAAAATGATTGTGTTATAGATGTTGGTGCAAATCAGGGTATATATAGTCTGGCAATGGCTAAAATAGTAAAGTCAAAAGGAAAAGTAATTGCCGTTGAACCATTTAGTTCTATGACAAGCTGTTTAAAAAATAATATGAAGATTAACAGCATCAATAACATAAAAATAATTGAGTCACTAATATCAAATAAACAAAAAACTTATAAATTAAATTTTAACCATGGAACTGTTAGCGCCTCTATTGTTAAAAAATTTAAAAATAATAAATATATCAAGGTAAAATCCTTAACCATTGATCAGATTTGCTCAAATTTTAAAAAAGTAAATTTTATTAAACTAGATATAGAGGGTGCAGAAATGTTAGCACTTGAAGGTGCAAAAAAAACACTTAAAAACTCAAAACCTATTTTAAGTGTTGAAGTTAATAAAAATTCTTTTAAAAAAATAAGTAACTTTTTAAGAAAATATAATTATGAACCATATATTTTTAATAAAAATAATAAATTAAAACTTGTAACTAAAATTAATAGCGATTATCCAAACTTAATATTTAAATAATTTATGAAAACAAAAAAAAACAGCGATAAGTATAATGCTGACATTTTAATTTGTAGTTTATGGGGTAGGATAAAAGATCAAAGCTACCAATTAGAAATAATTGCCACAAAATAAAATAAGATTAATTAAATTCAAAATGTAAATATAATTTTTTTAAAGAATATGTTGAACAGAATTCAAAAAAAGCCACTACTAGTTTACTTTAATAATTATCCAGCACCTTACGTTATTGACAGACTAAATGCTCTTGTAGAAAGTAATAAAGTAGATGTAGAAGCCTGGTTCTTATATGATAAATCCAATAAGAACGGATGGATAGATGGTAAAAAAATTAAATGGAAATTCAAATACAAATTTTACAAAAAGTCCCCATTTTTTTTTACAAATAATTTTACTCGGCCAGATGTTTTTATTTCACTTTATCATCATCCAATATTCATAATAAATATTCTGTTTTATAAGTTATTGGGAACAAAAATTTTTTTACACAGTGTTAAAACTTTTGATGCTTGGAATAAAAGAACTAAATTTAAAAATATACTCAAATACATTTTGTTTAATTTAGTTAATGGATTTCATGCAAATGGAAACGATGCAAAAAATCAAATCAAAAAATTCTTATTTTTAAAAAAAAAATTTATATTAGTGCCATGGAATTTAAATTTAGCATGGAATCATAAAAAAATACCAAAAATTAAATATCCTAAAAAAAAAATAAAATTTTTATTCACTGGAAGAATAATACAATTAAAAGGTTTAGATTTACTAATTGAATCTTTTAATGAAATAAAAAAAAAAAATTTAAAATTCCAATTAAGCATAATTGGTGATGGTAGTTATTTAAAAGAGTTAAAAAAAATAGTTCAAAGTAAAAAACTTTATAAATTTGTTAAATTTTTTAAAAAAAAACCTTCAAAGTTATTATGTAATTTTTATTCTAAAAATGATGTATTTGTTTTCCCAACTACAGGCGATCCATATGGGATAGTAATTGATGAAGCGATATCATTTAATATGCCAGTTATATGTTCAGATCAAGTAGGTGAACTTAAAAACAGAGTTACTCATGAAATTAATGGAAAAATTTTCAATTCTGGATCAAAAAAAAGTTTAATTAATTCTATCATGTCATATTACAAAAATCCCAAAATTTTAACAATACAATCCAAAAATTGTAAAAATAAAATTCCAAAAAATTATAATTTGGAATATGTAAAAAAAATTATTCAATTAATTTAATAAAATCTGAACACTTAAATTTATTTTTAATAATTAACTTTATAACTATATTTTTTATAACAATAATAAATTTTTTTAGATCAATAGGATACATCAAAGAAATCTTAATATTTAATTTATTAAAATTATTTTTTTATTTTACTAATGTTATTTCTTGTATATTTTTTAAAATTTGATGGTTTGATTTTAACAAGGTGTGTAATTATTATCCAATTATTTTATGAAATATATAAATTATGCTTTATTTTAGATGAAATGAGTTATCTTAAATGATTTTTTTTACTTTCTTTCCTGATTATAAAAGAAATTATAATGTTAATGGAAATTCAATTTTTTCTGAATTGCTATTAAAAAAATATTATAAAAAAAATAACGACATAATTATTAATACTACTCTCAAAAATAAGCATCTTACATTTGTAAAAAAATTATTTTCATATTTAATAGTTTTTTATTATATTTTTTTTAAGGGTCAGAAAAAAATATTTACTGTTATGTTGGATAATTATGGTTTTTATCCACACTTACTATTTTGTTATTTTGCATCATTCTTTTCAAAGTTAATTATTTATCATCATAGTTTTGTTTATATTAATAAAAGAAAAATATTATTTAATTTACTTTCATCGAAAAGAATTAAGCATGTATGTATTTCAAAAAAACAATATAATATATTAAAATCAAATTATAATCTAAATAATTCTATATTAGTTGAAAATTATATTTTTTTTTTAAAAAAAAATTTTATTAAAAAAAATTATAATCATAAAATAAAAAAAGTTATTTTTCTTTCAGCATTAGTCAAAGAAAAAGGTATTTATGATTATTTAAATCTAGCTAAAAAATTCAAAAAAACTAAAGGTATAAATTTTTATATATATGGAAACAATTGTAGTAAAATTATTTTAAAAGAAATAAAATTCGCTAAAAAGTGTAAAATAATTAAAAATTATAAACTAAATGTTTATGGAAAAATTAAAGAAAAAATTTTAAATGAGAGTGATATTCTAATTTTCCCCTCTATGCATAAATCAGAAACAACACCTCTTACAATAGATGAATGCATAGATAAGCTAATTATTCCAATTTGTTATGATATTGGGGATATTCGAAATCAAATAAATAAACTTGACTTAGTGGGTAAAGATTTAAATTTTCTTAAGTACAAAATAATACATGTTTATAGAAACTTTGATGTTTATAAAAATAAAATTAAAAAACTTAAGAATTTAAGAATAAAAAATAAAATAAAATATATGAAAAAACTTGATAGTTGTTTTTATTAATGAATAAACAACAATACATTTATAAAATAATATTTAAAAAAATAACATTTATTAATTTAAAATTAATTGACTTTAAAAAAATAATCAAAAATTACGGTCTATTTTTATTCCCTTCTGGCCCAGGTTTAGCAACAATTCATGAAAATGAGTTATATTATCAATCTCTAAAAAAAGCAGATTATGTATTTCTTGATAGCGGATACTTTGTTCTAATTTTAAAATTTTTTAAAAAAATAAATGTTACAAGATTTTCAGGTTATAAATTTTTAAATCATTTTTTTAAGCACATTAAAAAAAATAAAGAAATTTCAATTTTTTGTATTGATCCAAATTTAGTACATTTAAAAGCAAACTTAAAATTTCTAAATTCATTAGGTATAAAAAATATTCAAAATTACGTAGCACCAAAATATAATAAATATAACGTCAAAGACAAAACACTTCTAAAAAAAATAAACCATCAAAAACCAAGGTATGTTATAATAAACCTTGGTGGAGGCACCCAGGAAATTCTAGGTTCTTTTCTTATCAAAAATTTAAAATTTAAGACATCAATTTTATGTACTGGTGGCGCCATTTCTTTTTTTACAAAACTACAAGCTCCCATAAATCCCATTATTGATAAGTTTTATTTAGGTTGGCTAATGAGAATTTTATTTGACCCTAAAACTTTCCTTGTTAGATATTTAAATTCTTTTAAACTTATCAAATTAGTGATCGGCACTAAAATTCAATTAATATATAAATAA
>Ga0160423_10003675_pt1 | contig 12733 bp, 14 predicted proteins | sample CRUFie14St8metaG_FD_108191 | JGI IMG/M metagenome (GOLD analysis project Ga0160423, IMG submission 108191) | Marine microbial communities from the Costa Rica Dome - CRUD Field 142mm St8 metaG | ecosystem: Environmental > Aquatic > Marine > Oceanic > Photic zone | place: Costa Rica: the Eastern... | reverse complement strand
GGACGTAAAACAAAAGTATAATCAAATGTTTGGGAGTAAACTAGTAACTCCAGAAGAAAAAAAACTTATTCTTTGATATGCAATTAAATTTACATGATGCAAATTACGCAGCGGATCAATTCATAGATTACTTCTCTAATATGGGTCGTATCGATGAATATCTTCGTGCAGTAAAACTTGATCGTATGCAATCCATGCCAAAATATCTTCCTGGTATGGGACCAGAAGAAGATATGTTTGATGATTTTGATATACATCCAAATGATATGGAATTTGGTGTTTACTCAGCTGGATCAAAAAATGGATTTACAAATGAATACTTCAATGAGAGATTGCAAATTACAACGTCTCATGCAATTGAAGATTGTATTCCAGGTAAAAGTCTTAAATGGATTGTTATGGAAAAGAATACAAAAAAAATTGTTGGATTTATCCGATTCGGATCCCCAACAATTAATTCCAAACCAAGAAATAATTGGCTTGGTCAAGTTCCAGATTTAAAAATCTTTAATCGTCATGCGATTATGGGATTTATTATTGTTCCAACTCAACCATTTGGATTTAATTATCTTGGAGGAAAACTTCTTGCATTGATGTGTTGTTCTCATGAAGCTAGAGAACAATTAAATGCAAAGTATAATTCTGATATTTGTTTGTTTGAGACAACATCCCTGTATGGTTCCACTAAATCCTCATCCCAATATGATGGTTTAAAACCATATCTTCGTTATAAGGGCCTTACTGAAAGTAATTTTACTCCTTTGATTCATGACAAAGTATTCAAAGATTTGAACAAGTGGTTTGTTCATAGAAATAACAATGAAAATCTTGTTAAGGACAATGCATCCAGTCGCAAGTTGAAGACTCAACAAAGAATGATACAAATTATCAAAAACTCTTTAAAGGGTGAAGATAAACTAATTGATTTTAATGCAGCTATCAACAATGCAAAGTCTGTAACAGAACAAAAGAGAACATATTTTTCTGACTATGGATTCTCCAATGTTCGTGAAGTTATCAATGGGGATCAAAAAGATCTTATTAAGAATCCAATTAATTTTGATAAGTTTTATATGGATAATCTTGTCAATTGGTGGAAAAATAAAGCTTCAAAACGTTATGAGTCTTTGAAGTCTGAGGGTAGATTGAGAAGAGAATTGGAAACTTGGAATAAAAATATGGAGATTGATATTATACGATGAATAAACATTGTCTTTTAAATTTGTATGGTGCAGATAGACAAAAACTTGATGATTTAGATAATCTGTATAAACTTCTTTTTGATGCTGCAATTGAAACTGGAGCCACAGTTTTGGATCATTGTTGTAAAAAATTTGATCCTCAGGGAGTAACAATCATTATCATGTTATCTGAGTCTCATATTTCCATCCATACCTGGCCAGAAAAGGGTGAGGCCATGATTGACGTATTTACCTGTGGAGGAGAGGTAGAACCCCTCTGGGCGGTCCCTGTAATCGTCTCAGATCTCAAACCAACTCGTTATACTATGGAGATGATTAATAGATAATGAATAAATTTTTTCGTATATGGAAATATAGTTTGGGAAGTTTTAGTGATGAAAAAACCTACCGATATGACAACTACGTGGTTTTTGTACGGACTATTATATTCCTTTCTTATCTCATTACTAATTGTTTTATTATTTCAGGAGTGATTCGACATTGGAACTAAAAGATTGGCTTAACTCTATTAATTTTACAAAGAAAAATTTAACTGAAGAAGATCCTGAAGTTATAAAATCTTATCCCCCATATATTATAAATAAATGTCTTTCTGGACATATTGACTCCATTATGTTTGCCAATGAAATGAATCAATATCATTTTTTAGACAAACAATTGCAATATGATTTTTATATAAATATCTTAAGAAAAAAGAAACGGTTTGCTCCTTGGCTCAAAAAAGAAAGTATTGATAACCTATCTTTAATTAAAGAATATTATGGATACAATACTGAAAAAGCTCAACAAGCTTTAAAAATTCTGACTAAAGAACAAATTGATTTTATTAAAAATAGGCTCGAAAAAGGAGGCAAAAAGTGACAATTAAAGAACCCGAAGTCAAGTGGTCAGCCGAAAAAATGGTTGAAATATTTTTAAATGAACCTGATGATTTTCTTAAAGTTCGGGAGACATTGACTCGTATTGGAGTTGCTTCTAGAAAAGAGAAAAAACTTTATCAATCTTGTCATATTCTTCATAAACAAGGCAGATATTTTATTGTTCATTTTAAAGAATTATTTGCGCTTGATGGAAAGTATGCAAATTTAACTGTTAATGATGTTCAAAGACGCAATAGAATTGTAAAACTTTTATCTGATTGGGGTTTAATTTCTGTTGCAGATGAAGAATCAATTACCGATATTGCACCATTGAATCAAATTAAAGTTATTTCATATAAAGAAAAATCTGAGTGGATTTTAGAAACCAAATATAATATTGGTAAGAAAAAGCCAGTTGAACCAGAATCTTGATAAATAGTTGTGTGTCGATTTCGTGCGGCACGCGCTACGAAGGGAATATACGCTACATTAAGGAGGTTTACCGAACCTCCTTTTTTATGTTTTCTATTATAATTAGTGTTGGATGCCTTCGGGGTCCACAAAACACAAACTCGCTTATTAAAGGAGCTACTATAATGGGAGACCTAACACGGTATAATGCAGCCAATATCAATCAATTATTGGATCGTATAACTCGAAATAGTATTGGTATGGAAGATTATTTTGATAGGATATTTGCATTGCATGAAACTACGTCAAATTATCCACCATATAATCTCGTTTCGGTAAATAATGTTACATCATTACTAGAGATTGCACTAGCAGGTTTTAAGAAAAAGGAAGTCTATGTATATACACAAGATGGTAAACTCTTTATCGAAGGTCAAAAAGAAGATAAAGAAACAGAAACTAACTACGTACACAAAGGTGTGGCTCAACGGAGTTTTACACGAGCCTGGACGCTTAGCGAAGACACGGAAGTTAGATCAGTTATTTTTGAAGATGGGCTTTTAAGTGTTGAACTAGGAAAAATAGTTCCTGATGCTCATAAAAGAAAAGACTATCTATAAATAATAAAGAATATCGTCGCCGCAATGGGGGAAGACTGGCAAAATCCAGTCATTCCCTCATTTTTTTATGATAATATAACCATTCTTGTTCATAATCCGATCTGAATACATCATCAAACCATGGACCACCGAGGGTATAATGGATGTTTGCAACGTTGGCATTGTATTCATATTCATCTGCCAACCAATTCCAAGTAAGTGGGAGACCACCAATCTCCTCATCATCAATCCATTCAAATTGATGTAGTTGTTTTCCAGTTGCAGTATTTACAAAATTGGGAGTTAGTGACTTACATTTTTCACAATTAAATATCATTAGGGATGACCAGTTTTTTCTTGGATATGAAGTTTGTTTTTCCCCTTCATGTTTAGATTTAACTTTAGTAACATAATCGTGTTTTACAACTTGAACTGCATAGTTTTCATCTTTCATATCCCAAAGCTTAGAAATATTTTCTCTAACTAACATATCACAATCCATAAAAATTGCCCATCCTTGATAGTCACAAAGATATGGGACTAGGAATCTTGAATATGTAAAATCTACAGATTGATTTGCATATTTTCTTTTATAAACTTTAATTTGATCATTCTTAATATAAGTGAATGATACTGGTTGTGATGAAAGTTTGAATATTGAGTCTGTTAGAACTCTTACCGCTTTGTCTTCTCTACGGTCATATCCTATAAAAATTCTAATCATATTGACAAAAATAACTTCCTAAATTATAATGTAATCATACACTATATTTACTATGGTACAAATAATACTTTTAAAAAATGATGTCGTACTTATTTCCGAAGTTGAAGAAGTTGGTTCGGAAATAGGTGAACCGGATTGTCTATTGAGAGATCCATATCAAATTCTTGGCAAACATGAGACTGACGTTGCACTAGAAGAACGGTTTGTAAAGTGGATGGCTGACTACACCGATAACAGTAAATTCATGTTAAGATCAGATGACGTTCTGACCTTTATGGAACCAAACGATAAATTGGTCCAATTTTACAAAAAACTTACGAAATGAGATTTTATACAAACGTTCAAATGGTCGGGAATCAAATTCTCGTTCGTGGATATGAAGATGGAAAAACTTTTATCAATAGAGAACTCTTTAATCCTACTCTCTATGTACCTTCTAAGAAAAAAACACAATTTAAAACTCTACATGGTGAATGTGTAGAAGCAATCAAACCTGGAAGTATTAAAGAAAGTAGAGAGTTTATTAAAAAATATAGTGAAGTTGATGGATTTGAAATCTATGGCTATGAACGTTTTTTGTATCAATACATTTCAGAAAAGTATCCTGAGGAAGAAATCAAATTTGATATATCTAAAATAAAAGTTTTTACAATTGATATTGAGGTTTCTTCCGAAAAAGGTTTCCCCGATGTTGAGAGTGTTGCTGAAGAGATTCTTTTGATTACTATTCAGGATTACAATACTAAAAAAATTATTACTTGGGGAACAAAACCATTTATCAATAAACAAGATAATGTTGATTATCGACTTTGTTCTGATGAGAGATCTTTATTAGATACATTTATCCACTGGTGGATGGAAAACACCCCCGATGTTGTTACGGGATGGAATTGTGAATACTACGATATGCCATATATCACCAGACGACTTGAGAGGGTTCTAGGAGAAAAACTGTCTAAAAGATTGTCTCCATGGGGTCTTGTTACTCAAAACGAAGATACATTTCAAGGTCGTAAAAATATCGTTGTTGATATTGGTGGCATTTCTGTTCTTGATTATATGAGACTTTATAAGTGGAGTCCTGGCACACCAAATCAAGAAAGTTTTCGTTTGGACTATATTGCTCAACAAGAGTTAGGTCAACAAAAACTTGATCACTCTGAGTTTGATACGTTTAAAGATTTTTACACCAATGGTTGGCAAAAGTTTGTCGAATATAATATTGTTGACGTAGAACTTGTTGATCGACTGGAAGATAAGTTGAAACTTATTGAACTTGCACTGACTATGGCTTATAATGCCAAAGTTAATTATCAAGACATTTTTTATCAAGTCAGGTTATGGGATTGTATTATCTACAATTATCTCAAAAGCCAAAACATTGTAATTCCTCCACGTAAGGGATCTAAAAAAGATGAAAAATATGCAGGTGCTTATGTAAAAGAACCTATTCCTGGTAAGTATGATTGGGTAGTTAGTTTTGACCTTAACTCACTATATCCGCACCTGATTATGCAATATAATATTTCACCAGAAACTCTTCTGGATGAAAAACATCCAACTGCAACTGTGGATAAAATTCTCAACGAAGATATTACGTTTGAGATGTATAAGGATAACTCTATTTGTGCCAATGGTGCAATGTTTCGTAAAGATATCCGTGGATTTCTCCCAACACTAATGGAGAAAATGTATAATGAACGTGTCATCTTTAAAAAGAAGATGATTGAAGCCAAAAAGATGAATGAAAAATCTAAATCAACTGCCTTGCAAAAAGAAATCGCCAGATGTAACAACATTCAAATGGCTAAAAAGATTTCTCTTAACTCTGCCTATGGTGCGATTGGTAATCAATACTTCCGCTATTATAAACTAGCAAACGCAGAAGCTATCACTCTTTCTGGTCAGGTTTCGATTCGTTGGATTGAAAATCGTATGAATCAATACCTAAATAAACTATTGCAAACTGAAGGAGTCGATTATGTTATTGCATCCGACACCGATTCAATTTACCTTAATCTTGGACCTCTTGTTACTAAATTTTTTAGTAATAAGTCTAGTAATAAAGACGAGATTGTTTCTATACTTGATAAGATCTGTCAGGATAAGTTGGAACCATTCATCGATAGGTCTTATCAGGACCTTGCGGATTATGTATCGGCGTATGATCAGAAAATGCAAATGAAACGTGAGAATATTGCGGATCGTGGTATTTGGACTGCCAAGAAACGTTATATTCTTAATGTTTGGGACTCTGAAGGAGTTCGTTATTCAGAACCAAAACTTAAAATAATGGGTATTGAAGCCGTTAAGTCTTCAACTCCTGGTCCTTGTAGGACTAAAATTAAAGAGGCACTCAAACTTACAATGAGTGGAACTGAAGATGAAATGATTGACTTCATTGCAAATTTTCGCAAGGAGTTTAAAAAACTTCCGCCAGAAGAAATTGCATTTCCAAGATCAGTTTCGGATGTTTTAAAACATAAATGTCCGAGTCGCATTTATGATAAAGGTACACCAATTCATGTTCGTGGTGCTCTTTTATACAATCATCACGTAAAAAGATTAGGCCTTGACAATAAGTACTCTTTGATCCAGAATGGGGAGAAGATCAAATATTGTTATTTGTGTCTACCAAATCCCATCCATGAAAATATAATTTCTTTTATTCAGGAATTTCCACATGAGATTGGAATTGGGAAATATATAGATCATGAACTTCAATTCCAAAAAAGTTTTTTGGATCCACTAAAAAGTATTTTGGACGTTATTGATTGGAGTATTGAAAAAACAATTAACCTGGAGGATTTTTTTGGATGAAAGATCAATATGTAATTGATGATGGAGAATCAAAAAAAGATAAATGGAATCGGGGTCTTGACATTTTCATTGAATCTGTTCATAAACCAGATCCAGCACTTAGACAGTGTGCTCATAATCAAAAATGTTATCATGAACTAATGGATGTTCGTAAAAATATGTTAGAATACTTGAATACTTTGCGTTGGAATTAATGGATTTTTTGAAGGATATTGTAAAAGAAATTGGTGATGAATACACACAACTTGCTTCGGACATAGATGAATCTGAAACTTATGTGGACACAGGTTCTTACATTTTTAACGGACTTGTTTCGGGGTCTATATTTGGTGGTGTATCTGGGAATAAGATTACTGCCATTGCTGGGGAGTCTAGTACTGGAAAAACTTTTTTCTCGCTTGCAGTTGTCAAAAATTTCCTGGATTCTAATCCTGATGGCTATTGCTTATATTTCGATACTGAAGCAGCTGTTAATAAGAGTTTACTCACAAGTAGAGGGATTGACCTTGCCAGATTGGTTGTTGTAAACGTAGTTACAATCGAAGAGTTTCGTAGTAAGGCACTGAAGGCTGTAGACATATACTTAAAAAAACCTGAAGACGAACGCAAACCATGTATGTTTGTGTTAGACTCTCTTGGAATGCTTTCAACTGAGAAAGAAATCAACGATGCACTTAACGAAAAACAGGTTCGTGATATGACAAAATCACAACTTGTTAAAGGTGCATTTCGTATGTTGACTCTAAAACTCGGTCAAGCTAATATCCCAATGATCGTAACTAATCACACCTATGATGTCATCGGTTCTTATGTCCCTACAAAAGAAATGGGAGGAGGCAGTGGACTCAAGTATGCTGCATCTACAATCATCTATCTCTCAAAGAAAAAAGAAAAGGATGGAACAGAAGTTGTCGGAAATCTTATCAAGGCAAAGACTGCTAAGTCTCGTTTAAGTAAAGAAAATAAAGAGGTTCTAGTGCGTCTTTATTATGATGAACGTGGTCTTGATAGATATTACGGTCTTCTTGAATTGGGTGAAATTGGGGGACTTTGGAAAAACGTTGCTGGTCGTTATTTGATAGATGATAAGAAAGTTTATGCCAAAGCTATCTACAAAGAACCTGAAAAATACTTCACTCCAGAAGTAATGAACAAACTTAATCAAATTGCAAACAAAGAATTTAGTTACGGAGTAAATGATGGAACGAGTGGAACGGACAATTCTCAGGAATCTGATTCATAATGAAGATTTTTGTAGAAAAACTCTACCGTTTTATCACAGTCAATATTTTGAAGATTCTTGTGAAAAGGTAATCTTCGAACAAATTACTAACTTTGTTCATGAGTATGACAACATGCCAACAAAGGAGATACTTTTAATTGATATTGAGAAAAGACGTGATATTACGGATGATCAATTCAAGGAAATATCTTCTATTATCTCCGATCTTCATAATGAAAATTTAGATCAAAGTTGGCTTATTGACACTACTGAAAAGTGGTGTCGTGAACGTGCAATTTATCTTGCACTAATTGAATCTATTAAAATTGCTGATGGTAATAATAATGAAAAATCACCTGACGCAATTCCATCTATATTATCAGATGCACTAGCTGTATCTTTTGACAATCATATTGGACACGACTACTTACAAGATTACCAAGAAAGATATGAAATCTATCATCGGAAGGAAGACAAGATTCCCTTTGATCTTGAATATTTCAACAAAATTACCAAAGGTGGGCTCCCTAATAAAACTCTCAACATCGCTCTTGCTGGTACGGGTGTCGGGAAAAGTTTATTCATGTGCCATTGCGCTAGCTCCGTCCTGTTGCAAGGAAGGAACGTTTTATACATCACACTTGAAATGGCAGAGGAGAAAATTGCTGAGCGAATTGATGCAAACTTATTGAACGTCAATATTAGGGAAATACTGGATCTCCCTAAAAATATGTTTGAATCAAAAGTCACTAATATAAGTAAGAAAACTCAAGGTAATATTATTATCAAAGAGTATCCTACAGCATCTGCTCATAGTGGTCATTTCAAATCACTTTTGAATGAACTTGCACTTAAAAAATCATTCAAACCTGATATTATTTTTATTGATTATTTGAATATATGTTCTTCTTCCCGTTATAGAGGAAACAGTAATATCAATTCATATTCTTATATTAAATCAATTGCAGAAGAACTAAGAGGACTGGCAGTTGAGGCAAATGTCCCTATAGTTTCTGCTACACAAACTACTCGTAGTGGTTTCGCTAGTTCGGATGTTGATCTTACTGATACGTCAGAATCTTTTGGTTTACCAGCCACAGCTGATTTTATGTTTGCTCTTATTTCTACAGATGAACTTGAAGAATTGGGACAGATCATGGTTAAACAATTAAAAAATCGATATAATGATCCAACTATTAATAAGAGATTTATTGTTGGTGTAGATCGTTCAAAGATGCGACTATATGATTGTGAACAAACTGCTCAGGAAGACATAATTGACAAAGGTGATGATGTAGAGTATAGTGGTGAAGAACAATCTAAATTTAAAAGTAAATTTGCGGAGTTAAAGTTTTGACTATTTCATTTAAAAAAGTAAACACAAATGCATATCTTGAGTTCGTAGATGCCGTTACATCTCAACCTAGTAAAGATGCAGATGCATTTGAATACCGTATTCAAGAACTTCGTGGAGAAGGATTTGAAACACATCGACTACTTACTGCTGCTGTAGGTATGTCTGCAGAGGCAGGTGAGTTTACTGAGGTTGTTAAGAAAATTATCTTCCAGGGTAAACCTGTCAATGAAGAAAATATGTTTCACCTAAAACGAGAACTTGGTGATATTATGTGGTACGTTGCACAAGCATGTATGGGACTCAATATTTCACTTGATGAAATTATGGAGATGAATGTTGAAAAACTAAAATCTCGTTATCCTGGTGGTGATTTTGATGTTCATTACTCAGAGAATAGACAAGAAGGAGACATCTGAAGAAATAAATAGAGGGGAAGTACTCCCCTCTTTTTTAATGGCACCTATTTCAAAGAAAACTTTAGTTAAGAGAGGTTTGGAACTTTTTGTAAAAAAGTTTTTGTCTATTGATGGAAAAGAAAATAAATTTTTAACAAGTCAAGGTTTGTTTATTCCACACGCTTTAATACTTGATATTGAAGGTGAACAATATGCATTTGAAAGTGATGAGAAACGTGATTATGATATAATCTTAAAAAGAGTTGAACAAGCAATTAATCTATCTGGAATAAAATCTACCATAGAATTTACTGGTAAGTATGATAATACAAACCAAATTAAAACAATAAAACTAACAGATATAGAAAAAACTGGTGAGTTTGGTGGACAAGGAGCTGGATCTGGAAAAAAAGAAAATTTAGGATTGGTGTTTGAAAGAGAATTTTATGAGTCTTTACTTCATATATTAGATCCTTCTAGAAAAAAGGGTAAATATGATAAACAAGCTAGACAATTAATTGAACGTATTGGTAAAGAAAAAAAATTACCATTATCCGATGTAGTAGCAGTTGGCGAACAAAATCAAAGAAGACCATTATCAATTTCTTCTGGATCTTTAACTATTGGATCTGGAGAAGAAAATGTTGGTTCTACAGTAACAGACATTACTTTAAAATTTAACGGTAAAGAAGAAGTTTATCTATCATTAAAATTTCAATCTACTTTAGCATTTGCTAATATAGGTATTGGAAAAATATTTACCGAATCTGAGATGAAAAGATATACTCTCAGCAATAATGCAATGACTGTATTAAATATATTTGGGTTGGATTATATTAGTTTTTGTGAAACTTTTAATGGTTATCCTCATAGCAAAAAAATTCCTAATCACGAAATAGATGTGACTAGAAAAGTAAATAAATCTGCAATTGATAAATTATTAAGACAGATGATGGGATATGGATATGTTATGGTTCATGGTAAAGGAGCTAATAATGTTGAAATATATGATGTTGATAAAGAATATTTTAACAGAGCAACCACTATTGGTGGTAAGATAATTGCTTACTATGGTGGAACAACTGGAACTGGAAAAAAAGTAATTGTTAATTGCGAGTCATCATTATATAAATTTAGTTTTAATTTTAGAAACAAAGGTGGTAATCTTTTTCCGTCTCACATCATGTGTGACTATAAGAAAAAATGACACTTAATAAACTGTCCATATCTTCTGGACTCCTATACAAAAATAGAGTATAATACACTCATGGCAAAAAACACTCACCTAGAACACCTTGAAGATGACATCCTTAATCTCGGTAGCGAGGGTGGTAAGTCTGCAATTTCTTTTTTAAAATCATTAGGCAATATGCTTTCTGCTGGTGATAATAGAAAATCACCTAAGATTACTACTAAATGGGATGGTGCTCCTGCCGTCATTTGTGGTGTTGATCCTGAAAGAAATAGATTTTTTGTTGGAACTAAATCAGTTTTCGCAAAAACTGCACCTAAATTATGTTTTTCTGATGACATGATTGATGCATGGTATTCTGGTAATCTTGCATCTATGTTAAAAGATAGTCTTAAATATTTTTCTCAACTTGGTATCAAAGGAGTTATTCAAGGCGATCTCTTATTTACAGAAAACACTAAACAAGTTAATACTGTTGGTGGAAAACGTTGTGTAACTTTCACCCCGAATACAATTACATATGCAATACCGATTGATACAGAACTTGGTAAACGTGTTAATAAGTCTAAGATCGGGATTGTTTTTCATACCACTTATTCTGGACCTTCTATGCAAGAAATGTCAGCTAAATTTGGTGTTGATGTATCTCCATATCAAGGACATAAAGATATTGCTGTATTCTCTTCCGACTTCAGTGATGCAAGTGGTGTTGCAAATTTTACTCCCCAAGAATTGACTAAATTTAGTTCTGCTATAAATCGTGCAGAAGGTTCTTTAAAACAAGCTTCTAAGTTTCTTGATGTGATGAAAGGATCTGATAGGTTTGCTTTTAATGCAATCTTCAAACAATTTTTCAATACTTATATTCGTGGTGGACGTTCAATCCCTGCCACAAATAAAGTTGTTGGTGACTTTGCAAAATATTATTCTGAACTAATTGATAAAGAAATTGCAAAGAAAAAAACTCCTACGGCACAGAAAAAATGGAAAAAAGTAAAAGATGATGGAATGAAATTTATTAATGCAAATCAACGATCTATCTACATGACTGTTGCAGCATATAAAAATCTTACTACTGCAAAACTAATGATCATTCGTCAACTTGAAAAAGTAAAAGATATTGGTACATTTATCAAGGATGGAAATGGATACCGTGTTACTGCACCAGAAGGATTTGTTGCAATTAAATCTGGTCGTGCTGTAAAATTAGTTGATAGACTTGAGTTTTCAGTTGCCAATTTTACAGTCGATAAAGACTGGGATAAAACATAATAAATATTATTATAAGAAATCAAGTAATGAAAAGGTTTTCCAAATTTATTGCCGAAGCAGTAACAGCTGCATCTCAACAAGCTAAAAGACTTGGTTTGCAAGGAGATGGCCATGGTGATTGGTATGACCGTGAAGGAAAATTAGTTGCAAAGACTGTTAGTGGTCAATTAAAAATGTTTGGTTCTAAAGGTAAAAAACCGGAAGAACAACAACAAACACAACAGCAACAAGAACCAGAACAACAACCCAAAGAAAAAACTAAAGGTTCTTTAACTGTTGGATTTGGTAGATTTAATCCACCAACGGTTGGACACGAAAAACTTTTGAACCATATTAAAAAAGTTGCAGATAGTGGTGAGTATAGAGTTTATCCCTCACATTCGCAAGATGCTAAGAAAAATCCACTTGATTCTGAGACCAAAGTGGATTATATGAAAAAAATGTATCCCGATCATGCAAATAATATTGTTCATGATACTAAAATGAGATCTATATTTGATGTTTTAAAGTCTGCTGATGCTGATGGTCATGATGAAGTAAACATTGTTGTTGGTGCTGATAGACTCAAAGAGTTTGAAACATTAGCTAATAAGTACAATGGAAAACTTTATACTTTTAGTAAGATTAATGTAATCTCTGCCGGAGAGAGAGATCCTGATGCAGAAGGTGTAGAAGGAAT
>Ga0160423_10003674_pt1 | contig 12733 bp, 9 predicted proteins | sample CRUFie14St8metaG_FD_108191 | JGI IMG/M metagenome (GOLD analysis project Ga0160423, IMG submission 108191) | Marine microbial communities from the Costa Rica Dome - CRUD Field 142mm St8 metaG | ecosystem: Environmental > Aquatic > Marine > Oceanic > Photic zone | place: Costa Rica: the Eastern... | reverse complement strand
ATAAAGATTATTATAAGTAATGAACCCAGAGGAACTCAAGAAAAAAATAATTGAAGCGGGTAACATAGCTGTTGAGCAGTTAATTAAGGTTGCTAAAGAAGATATTATAAAGCCCGACCCAGAAGATGAGTTAGCGGCAGACAGATTAAAAAATGCAGCGGCCACGAAAAAGCTTGCTATATTTGATGCGTTTGATATACTAAGTAGAATTGAAAATGAAAAACAAATAATTAATAATGACCAGTCCCCATCTCAAAGCAGACAAGGATTTGCAGAAAGAAGATCAAAATAAACTATATCAGGTTTTAGAAGACTACATACCGTCAGGGGTTGTCAAAACAAAAAATAAAGCTAGAACCTGGTTGTATGGATACAACATGAAGTATGATGTTATAGTTATATCTAAAACAGGACAAATAGGATCTATTATAAATATTAATGGTTTATGTATAGCACTGCCGTTAGAAAAAGATGTATACAAAAAAAGTCTTTCAAAAAAACAACAATTTTGGGAGCGTAAAGATTTACCTCAAGAGCTAGCTCGAATCAACTCTATATTTCAATGGAATGAAATGCCAACTAATTTTAAAGATAGATGGATAGATTATATTGAAAAGGAGTTTGATAGAAGAGAGCAAGGACATTGGTTTTACAATAACGGAAAACCAACTTACATAACAGGAGCTCACTATATGTATTTACAGTGGACAAATATAGATGTAGGTTACCCTGATTTTAGAGAAGCAAACAGAATATTTTTTATTTATTGGGAAGCCTGTAAAGCAGACAAAAGATGTTTTGGTTTATGTTATTTAAAAATCAGAAGATCTGGGTTCTCTTTTATGGGGTCATCAGAGTGTGTAAACACAGGAACATTAGCTAAAGACTCAAGGGTTGGAATATTATCAAAAACAGGATCAGATGCAAAAAAAATGTTTACTGACAAAGTAGTACCCATAGCAAACAGACTGCCGTTTTTTTTCAAACCAATACAGGATGGTATGGACAAGCCTAAAACAGAGTTAGCTTTTAGAGTACCTGCAGCTAAAATTACAAAAAAAAATATGCACGAGGTTTATGACGATGACTTAGATGGGCTAGACACAACAATAGATTGGAAGAATACCGATGAAAACTCTTATGATGGAGAAAAACTTTTACTCCTAGTTCATGATGAAAGCGGTAAATGGATAAAACCAAATAACATTTTAAACAACTGGAGAGTTACTAAAACTTGTCTAAGATTAGGAAGCAAAATAATAGGCAAGTGTATGATGGGGTCAACATCGAACTCATTAAGTAAAGGTGGGGAAAATTTTAAAAATCTGTATAACGATTCTGATGTTTCAAAAAGAAATAACAACGGTCAGACAAAAAGTGGTCTTTACAATTTGTTTATACCTATGGAGTGGAATATGGAGGGTTTTATAGATAGATATGGTCAGCCTGTTTTTAATAAACCAGGTCACGAAGTGTTAGGTGTGGATGGGGAGTATATATATACAGGAGCTATAGATTATTGGGAAGCAGAGGTGGAGTCTTTAAAAAAAGATGCAGATGCTTTGAATGAATTTTACAGGCAGTTTCCTCGTACAGAATCTCACGCTTTTCGAGATGAAAGCAAAGGAAGTTTATTCAATTTAACAAAAATATACCAGCAAATAGATTACAATGATTCATTGATATTAGATCATCACATTACTAGAGGGAAGTTTTACTGGAAGAATGGACAAAAAGATTCTGAAGTTATATGGACACCTGATGTAAATGGAAGATTTAAAGTGTCGTGGTTTCCTAATAAAAACTTAACTAATAAAAAAATAACTAAACTAGGAACATATTACCCTGTAAACGAACATATTGGAGCATTTGGATGTGACTCCTATGACATATCTGGAACAGTTGGTGGTAGAGGCTCTAACGGAGCGCTACATGGTCTTACTAAATTTAATATGGATGAAGCTCCAAGCAATGAGTTTTTTTTAGAATATGTTGCTAGACCACAAACTGCAGAGATATTTTTTGAAGAAGTCCTTATGGCTTGTGTATATTACAGTATGCCAATACTTATAGAAAACAACAAACCTCGATTATTATATCATTTTAAAAACAGAGGTTACAGAGGGTATTGTATGAATAGACCTGATAAGCATTACAATAAACTTTCTAAATCAGAAAGAGAGCTTGGTGGTATACCAAACTCCTCGGAGGATGTTAAACAATCTCATGCCGCAGCTATAGAATCTTACATTGAAAAGCATATAGGTTTAGATATAGAGGGAACATACAGGGATAATTATGAAATGGGTACGATGTATTTTAACAGAACTTTAGAAGATTGGGCTAGATTTGATGTAAGTAATAGAACTCATTTTGACGCTAGTATTAGTTCTGGATTAGCAGTGATGGCAAATCAAAAATCTCTATATTTACCTATTTCAAAACAATCAAAAATAAGTCTTAACTTTGCAAGATACAATAACAAGGGATCTATAAGTGAACTAATTAAATGAAGGAAATCACAATTAACATTAAAGAAGTAGGTTTTCCCACTTATTTCGTATCAGACGCTGAAAAAGAAACTAAAGAATACGGGCTTCAAATTGGACAAGCGATTCAATATGAATGGTTTCGCAAAGATACAAATGGCGCAAGATATTACAGTAAGTTTCGAGATTTTAATAGATTAAGATTATACGCAAGAGGTGAGCAGGCTATTGCTAAATATAAAAATGAATTAGCTGTAGATGGTGATTTATCTTATTTGAATTTAGATTGGACACCTGTTCCAATTATTCCAAAGTTTGTAGACATTGTAGTTAACGGAATGTCTGATCGTTTGTTCAAAGTTAAAGCATACGCTCAAGACGCTCTTTCACAATCTAAAAGAAGTAAATATCAAGACATGATTGAGGGTCAGATGGCTGCGAAAGAAGTGTTAAGTACCGTACAAGAGCAGACAGGTTTTGATCCATTTATTATGAATCCAGATGAGCTACCAGCAAACGATGAGGAGCTTGCATTATATATGAATTTAAATTACAAACCTGCTATAGAAATAGCAGAAGAGGAAGCTATAGACACTATGTTTGCAGAAAGTCATTATGACGATATAAGAAAAAGGTTGGATTATGATTTGATGGTTACAGGAATAGCTGTAGCAAAACACGAGTTTCTTCCTGGTGCAGGAGTGCAAATATCTTATGTAGATCCAGCCAACTTAGTTCACAGCTACACAGAAGATCCTTACTTTAGAGATTGTTTTTATTGGGGTGAAATTAAAACTGTACCAATAACAGAGCTTGTTAAAATAGATCCTACATTAACTAACGATGATTTAGAAAAAATATCTAAATACAGTCAAAATTGGTATGATTATTTTAATACCGCTCAGTATTACGAAAATGATATATTCTATCGGGACACAGCTACTCTTATGTATTTTAATTATAAAACCACCAAAAAGATGGTTTATAAGAAAAAAATAATGGAGGATGATAATATCCGTATGATTGAAAAGGATGACACTTTTAATCCACCAGAAGAAATGATGGATGAAGGTAATTTTGAAAAGGTAGAAAAAACGATTGACGTTTGGTATGATGGTATTATGGTAATGGGAACAAATATTGTTTTGAAATGGGAGCTTGCAAAAAATATGGTTCGTCCTAAGTCTAGTTCTCAACACGCACTTTCTAACTATGTAGCTGTTGCGCCTAGAATGTATAAAGGTGTAATAGAATCTTTAGTAAGAAGAATGATACCTTTTGCTGATTTAATTCAAATTACCCACCTAAAACTACAACAAGTTATAGCTAGAACTGTACCAGATGGCGTTTATATAGACGCAGATGGACTTAATGAAGTTGACTTAGGTACAGGTCAAGGGTATAATCCAGAAGACGCTCTACGATTATATTTTCAAACAGGAAGTGTAATTGGGCGTAGCTATACTCAAGAAGGTGAATTTAATCAAGGGAGAGTTCCTATTCAGCAATTAACCTCAAACTCTGGTGCATCTAAAACACAAATGCTTATCGCTAATTATAATCATTACTTAGATATGATGAGAGCGGTTACAGGATTGAATGAAGCGAGAGATGGCTCCACACCAAATCCAGATGCTTTGGTTGGAGTTCAAAAGTTAGCCGCTCTTAATTCTAACACAGCCACTAGGCATATACTTGACGGAAGTTTATTTATATATAGGTCTCTGGCAGAGGCCCTGACTTATAGAATAGCAGACGTTTTAGAGTTTTCAGATTTTAAAGATGATTTTATTAATAAGATAGGTAAATATAATGTTAGTATTTTAAATGAAATTTCAGATTTATATATTTATGATTTTGGTGTATTTATAGAATTAGCACCTGATGAAGAAGAAGCAGCTAGATTAGAGCAAAACATACAAGTGGCATTATCTAAAGGTGATATAAATTTAGAAGATGCTATAGATATAAGAGAAATCAAAAATATCAAACTAGCTAATCAACTTTTAAAAGTTAAAAGAAAAGCCAAACAAGAACAAGATCAGAAAAATGAAATGCAAAAGCAAGCTTTAACTAATCAGTCACAAATGCAGTCTCAAGAATTAGCTGGTCAAATAGCTATGCAAAAAATGGAAGCTGAGAATATGTATAAAATGAAATACAAGCAAGCGGAAATAGCTTTTGAAATAGAAAAAAACAATAACGAGGCTCAGTTAAAGTCTAAACTTATGGAGCAGGAGTTCCAATATAATCTTCAATTACAAGGAATGACTCAAGCTGCTTTGAATCAAAGAGAGCAAAACAAAGAGGAAGGAAAAAGCAAAAGAATTAGTCAAGCTAATAGTGAGCAGTCACAACTCATAACTCAACGTAAAAACAATTTACCTCCAAAAACTTTCGAATCTAACGAAGATTCCTTAGATGGTTTTGATTTAGCCGAGTTTTCACCTAGGTAAAAGTGTATTTTATTTTTATTTAACTTTGTATAAAATTTAATTAAATGGAAATAAAAGTACGAGAACTAACTGACGTTGAACCAAAGTCAAAACAAGAAATAGAAAAAGAGCTTTTAGATAAGCACGAAGAAAAACAAACTCAAGTAGAGCAACCAGTTGAAAGCTCTACAGAGGAAGTAAAAGTGGAGGAAACACCTTCTGAACCAGAAGTAAAAGAAGAATCCACCGAAAAAGAAGTTGTCAGCGAGCAAGAAGTTGAAGTTAAGGACGAAACTCCTGAACCTCAACCTCGTGAAATCGAAGACAAAGATGTTCTTTCATATATTGATAAGAGATATGGTAAGCAGATTTCATCTATGGATGAGCTTTTAACCGAAAGGGAAAAGGCGGAAGAATTACCAGAAGATGTTGCTGCATACTTTAAGTATAAAAAAGAAACAGGGCGAGGAATAGGAGACTATGCAAAATTGCAAAGAGATTTTTCTGATTTAAGTCCTGACGCTTTACTTAGAGAATATTATTCTGTAACGGAAGAAGGATTAGATTCGGAAGATATAGATATGATGATGGATGATTTCCGCTACGATGAAGAAGTGGATGAGCCAAATGAAATTAAAAAAGTAAAGCTTGCTAAGAAAAAAGAAATTGCTAAAGCAAAAAAATTCTTTAGAAATCAACAAGAGCTGTATAAGCAGCCCCTTGAGTCAAGGGAAAGTTCTGGCGCTGTTGATGAAGAATATATAGCTTACAGGCAGTCTCTTGAAGATGCTAAAGCTCAACAGCAGGAAAATGAATATAGATCTCAATGGTTTGTCAAAAAAACTGATGAAGTTTTCAATGACGATTTTAAAGGTTTTAAATTCGAAATAGACGACAAATCTCTAGTTTTTTCTCCTGGTAACGCATCCGAGTTGAAGAAAGCCCAACAAACAGCTATGAATTTTGTACAAAAATTTTTAGATGATAAAGGGTATATAAAAGACGCAACAGGATACCATAAAGCTTTGGCAGTAGCTATGAACCCCGAAAGGTTTGCTAAGTTCTTTTATGATCAAGGTAAATCAGCGGCAACAGATGATGTTATACGAAAGACTAAAAATATAGATATGTCTGAGCGTAAAGCACCAGAAGTTTTAAGTAAAGGTGGGTTTAAAGTTAAATCAGTTTCTCAGCCTTCAAGCCGAGGACTAAGAATTAAGAGTATAAAAAGAAGTTAAATATTAAAAAATTAAAATTATGCCAGGACAGGTAAAAACAACCCCGACTTTTGCGTTGACACCGAGTTCAGAAAGAACTCCAACTGCGCAAAACTACATAGTTAATTTTGACTTTTTGAATCAGTATCTACCTGATACTTATGAAAAAGAGTTTGAGCGCTATGGAAATAGAACTATCTCATCATTTTTAAGAATGGTGGGGGCAGAAATGCCAACTAACTCTGACCTTATTAAATGGGCAGAGCAAGGTAGATTACATACTAAATACACAAACGTAGGAACAGCTGCGCTTTTAAATGCGGATACAGCTACTTTTCAAGTTAATGACACTTTAGATCCAACTGCTGCAGAGCAAGTAATTAGAATAGGTCAAACTATTGTAGTTGTTCAAAACGATGGTTCAGGATCTAACAAAGCTGTTGTAACTGCAGTAAACAATGCCGCTGGTGGTAGAGGACAATTCACTTGTGCTTTTTATGAAGCAGGTGGTCTTGTAACCGCTGGATCAGGTGTTGGTAACGCAGACGTTACAGTGTTTATATATGGATCAGAGTTTCAAAAAGGAACAGCAGGAATGACTGGTTCTTTAGAGGCTAACGACTTTATCTTTGAAAACAAGCCTATTATCATTAAAGATACTTACACTGTTAATGGATCAGACATGGCTCAAATCGGTTGGATTGAAGTTACAACTGAAGATGGAGCTACTGGATACCTATGGTATTTAAAGTCTGAGCATGAAACAAGACTAAGATTTGATGATTACTTGGAAACTGCAATGATAGAGGCAGTTCCAGCTGAAGTAGGATCAGGTGCTACTGCAGCAATCGGTTTAAACACTGGTGCTGGAGCTCAAGGAGCTGGTTCGGATGGAATATTCTATTCAGTTTCTCAAAGAGGAAATATCTGGGACGGTGGAAACCCAACTACATTAGCTGATTTTGATTCTATTATTAGTAGACTAGATAAGCAAGGTTCAATCGAAGAGAATGTAATATTTGTCGACAGACAATTTTCATTCGACATTGATGATATGTTAGCTGCACAAAATTCTTATGGTGCAAACGGTACTTCTTATGGTCTATTTGATAATGATGAAGAGATGGCTTTAAATTTAGGTTTCTCTGGATTCAGAAGAGGTTACGACTTCTATAAAACAGATTGGAAATATCTTAACGATCCTACAATGAGAGGTGGTTTACCAACAGGTGCAGGTTCAGGCAGAATTAACGGCCTACTTGTTCCAGCTGGATCAACTAGCGTTTACGACCAAATCCTTGGTAAAAATGCTAAGAGACCATTCCTTCATGTAAGATACAGAGCTTCTGAGACTGAAGATAGAAGATACAAAACTTGGATTACTGGATCAGCTGGTGGCGCTGCTACTACTGATGTGGATAATATGCAAGTTAACTTCTTGTCAGAAAGAGCTGTTTGTACATTAGGTGCTAACAACTTCTTCTTATTCCAAGAATAGTAGTTAAGTAAAGAGAGGGGGCAAGTCTCCCTCTCTTATTTTTTAAATTTTAAATCTAATTAAATGAAAAATACATTCAAAGCGAAAGCTTATAAGCTAACTAAAGAGAACGCTCCGTTATCTTTAATATTAGCATCCCGACACACACAAAGATTCCCTTTATTATGGTTTGACGAAAAGTCAGGTGTTAACCGACCTTTACGTTATGCTAGAAATCAAAACAGTCCTTTTCAAGATGAACAAGACGATACAGCTATTTTAGAACCTATAGTTTTTGAAAATGGTTTTTTGAGTGTTCCGAAGACAAACCAGGTTCTTCAAAAGTTTTTAGACTTACATCCTGGTAATGGAAGAATATTTGTAGAAATAAACAAAGAAGCTGAAGCAGCAAGGGAAAATGAAATTATAGAAACAGAGGTAGATGCGTTGATTGAAGCAAGGCAGCTAGAGGTAGACCAGGTAGAAAACATATCTCGAGTTTTGTTTCAGAAAGATCCTGCAAGATATAGTTTAGAAGAGCTGAAAAGAGAAATACTAAGGTTTGCAAAACGTCAACCAGAGGACTTTTTGAAAATACTCAAAGACCCATCGTTGAAAATGAACGCAACGATTCAAGGATTCTTTGATGCTAATCTTTTGACGCTACGCAATAAAGATAAAGAGATTTGGTTTAACACTCCATCTAACAAAAAGAAACTGATGAATGTTCCGTATGGGGAAGACCCAATATATATGGCATCATCCTTTTTTATAAGTGATGAAGGTGTTGAGGTTTATAAACACTTGAAAGAACTGCTTAAAAATAAGTAAAGATTATCGTATATGTAAGAAGAGGTCAAAATCAACGGCCTCTTTTTTTTTGCGTATCTTTGTACAAACTCAAGTACAATGATAAATTCTGTACGAAACACAGTATTAGCGATTATAAATAAAAACAACTACGGGTATATATCTCCTGCAGATTTTAACCTGTTTGCTAAACAGGCGCAGTTGGATATATTTGACGAGTATTTTTATAATTACAACAGACAGATAAACGAAGAAAACGCTAGGGTTTCTGGAACAGGTTATGCAGATATAAAAAAAGGTTATGAAGAAGTTATTGATACTTTTTCTGTAACAGCACAACTGACGCAAGACGCAGCTAATGTGTATGCTATGCCTGCTGATTATTATTTAATTAATAAAATATTATGTTCAAGTGGAGGAACATTTAAAGGTGAAGCTGAAAGAGTATCTCAATCAAAAATAACACTGCTAAACGGCTCTCTTTTAACTGCACCATCTACAAACTTTCCTGCATATACTCAACAAGCAAGTAAAGTAACTGTGTTTCCAGATACTTTCAATGGCGCTAATGATATAGAGGCACAGTATATTAGGTATCCCTTAGATCCAAAATGGACATTTAGCACCATCGCAGGTGGAGCACCCGTGTTCGACCAAAGTCAAGCGGATTATCAAGACTTTGAATTGCCAGCAGACGATTCAAATGATTTGGTTGACAAAATATTACAGTATGCAGGTATCTCTGTTAGAGAAGGAGATGTCTATAAATTTGCATCTGTTGAGGAAGAAAAAGAAAATAAACAAGAATAATTATGGCTTACATAGATCAGAAAAAATATTACACTAATGACGCGGTTACCCCAACAAATGCTAATTGGGGTTCTTATCAATACGTTTCTCTCAAAGATATTATTAGTAATTTTTTACTTATGTATCAAGGTAATCATCATCTTGTTAATAATGTGAATAGGTATAAGATATTATTTCACGCAAAAAGAGCCATACAAGAACTTAACTATGATGCTTTTAAAATTATCAAATCTTTACAGTTAACGGTGTATGATGATTTAAAGTTTGTATTACCACCTGATTTTGTTAATTGGGTAAAACTATCTTTGTTTAAAAATAATGTAATTAGAGATTTAGTAGAAAATGTGCAGGTTCAATCGGCCACATCTTTTTTACAAACAGCTAGTGCATCTTTTACTTATGATGCCGATGACAATGCAACAATCGAAGAGTCCGCTTTAGATACAGCAAGAAAAAATGGTAGCTTAAAAAGTGTTTATTTAAGAAATGAAGGTGAAGCAGATAATAACTCTGGTTCTTTTGATTTTGATGGAGACGATATATATAACTCTAGAATAGGAGCGCGTTATGGTTTAAATACAGAAACCGCTAATTTTAACCCTACCTTTACTATAGACAGAAAAGCGGGCGTTATAAACTTTGATTCAACAATGGCAAATCAGAGCTGTATATTACAATACATATCTGACGGAATGGAAAATGGAAATGATGATTCCGTAAGTGTTAACAAACTATTTGAAGAGTATGTTTATGCTGCTATTAAATACGCTTTGTTAAACAACAAGTTTGGAGTACAAGAATATATAGTTAACAGAGCAAGAAAAGACAAAAGCTCACTTTTAAGAAATGCTAAAATTAGATTAAGCAACATCCATCCTAGTAGATTATTGATGAATCTTAGAGGTGAAAATAAGTGGATAAAGTAAAATGGCTAGAATACAAAGAAATTTTGTAAGAGGACGTATGAATAAAAGCCTTGATGAAAGGCTGATACCAAATGGTGAATATATAGATGCGCTTAATGTTAGATTAGGATCTACAGAGGAATCGGAAATAGGTGCTGTAGAAAAAGCCAAAGGGAATACTCAAATAACTAGACTGTATTTTATTGATCCTATAAGTGGTAATAATGTAAACCTCAGTAATAACGCTCGGTGTATAGGGGCGTACGAAGATGGTGCAAACGAAACCCTGTATTGGTTTATACATGATGGGGCGTTCCCTTTAGGAGATACAGGTAAGTGCGATATGATTGTTTCTTTTAACAATTTAACAAGTGGGATTCGTTATCATGTTGTTAGCGTAGATGATGGCTCTGGTGTTAATACAACTTTAAACTTCAATCCCAAAAAATTAATCACAGGTATAAATAAAGAAGGTAATTTGCTTTTTTTTACAGACGATTTTAATCCACCCCGATTTATAAACGTAAATAACGCATATAAAGAACCTGTAGAAGCCGCTTTAGTAACAACCAATGTAGTTGCTTTTGCTTTTACAGCAGGCCTTACAACGGGAGCAGGTATCTCTCAAATCGGTTTTCATCGAGGTACTTTACCTGGATGTCCTGTGGCTCTTGGAGGTGTAGGTGTTGGAGCTGCTCCTACCACAACACAGGTAAACTTACCAGGAACAGGGTGTTATACTTTGACACAACCAAATCAAGCAAGCAGTAAAATAACTCCTGGTTTTGGAATACAAGGAGCAAACAAAGCCTCTAACATGAGACTGACAGAATTTGTAACAGATATTAGTGGCTCAACAAACAATGTAACAACGATGAGTTTCTTTGTTGGTGACGGAAGTAGTGTTTCTGGAAGCGGTAATATAGCTGGTAATATTACAGGGTCTGATGGAAGTAGCGGAACTTATAGTTGTAATTTTAGGAATGAAGCTATAAATCAAGTAGACGATAGCGGGTTTTCTCAAAATCCAGAATCAACAGGTACTGTGGTTTTACAAGGATTGACATTAGTAGATGGTGTAACTTATACTTTAACTTTATAATATGCCTTATATAGATCAATTTAGCGCAGAAAGTTTATTGGTGATAAAAAAACCACCTTTAGCAGCTCCTACTATTTTCAATAAACAATTAAGCAACTCTGAAAACACTTTTTTAGAAGACAAGTTTGTTTGCTTTGCTTACAGATACCAATATCAAAACGGAGAGTTCTCGGCTGTTTCACAGTTTAGCCCTCCTGCTTTTACAACCTCAAGTTTTTCCTTTGACTTTGATAGTTTTTTAAACGAAGGAATGGTAAACACAACTAATGCTGTAGATATTACTATAAATACGGGTGATAGTTTGGTGGTTGGTTTTGAATTATTGTTTAAAGAAATGACTGACAATACAATTAAAGTCATTGAAAAGTTTAATAAAGACACAGAAGGTATCGGTGACAACACAGATTTCGTTTTTACTTTTGACAATCAAAAAATATTCACCGTTCTTCCTGAATTTGAAATACTAAGAACTTACGACAACGTACCCTTGCAGGCACAAGCACAAACAATAATGGGCAACAGGCTCGTTTATGGTAACTACTTTGAAGGGTATGATTTAAAAGATTCATTTGGCAGAGCAACAAATTTTACATATAACACAACTCTACTCACAGAGGTTGTTGAAGATAATAGTTTAGATGAAAAGACATCATTGAGTGAAGCTACATTTACTTTATCTGGAAATATAACAGTGCCCGCAGGGGTATTGACTATGGATTTTGAGGGTGTTGAGCTCGTAAAAGGCTCATCTATAAATATTGGATTTACCCTAAGTCACTCTGCATTTAGCGGCAGCTCTCCTTTTCCTTCTGACATAAACAGTAATGTGACTATAGATTTTGATTACACTCTGCTACAAGATTATGATACAGCTTATGATTTGTCTCAAGACGCGGATTTTCAAGCTAAAATGGGAACAGCGTCTAACATACAACCCGTATCTACTGCGTGTGATGGCACTACTTTAACTGATGTTATAAACTGTGCTCTTGCCACCACATTATCTCCATATACTAAAAATCAAAGTGGTGTTTCATCTTTTAATGAACCTATACGAATATTCGCAGATACAAGCTCTCAGAATACTATTGGTATTCAACCGATAGCTATGAAATATGTAGACACATTTAATGTTATAGTCGAATATTATCAATTTATAAGCACCGAAGTTTCATTCTCTAGCTCAACAAGTAATTTTAGTTTACATAGTAATCGAGGTTATGAAATAGGAATAATATACATGGATGAATTTAATAGATCATCTACTGCTTTAGTCAGCCCAACCAACACTATTCATGTGCCGTGTGGTAATTCTGACCTCATAAACAAAATACAGGTAAATATACCTGGCGGTCAACCTGGAGGGCCACCTGCACAAATAGCACCTGTCTGGGCTACGAGATACAAGTTTTGTATTAAACCAGATAAAGCTACATATGAAACTATATACACTAGTATATTTTTTAAACCTGATGGCGCTGGAGATGT